>Ga0315907_10006831_pt1 | contig 12001 bp, 4 predicted proteins | sample LakEriMetagenome_3_FD_203525 | JGI IMG/M metagenome (GOLD analysis project Ga0315907, IMG submission 203525) | Freshwater fungal communities from buoy surface, Lake Erie, Ohio, United States - Buoy 12 MA123 | ecosystem: Environmental > Aquatic > Freshwater > Lake > Lake biofilm | place: USA...
GCGTTGGAATGATTACGAATTGCTGGATTGCGGCGATTTCGAAAAACTGGAGCGCTTCGGGGAATTCATCACCATTCGCCCTGAACCGCAAGCTGTTTGGCCCAAGCTACTCACTGAGGGCGAGTGGAAAAGCAAAGCGCATGTTCGTTTTGTTCAGAAAACCAGCAATAGCGGTGAGTGGCAGAAGCTCAAGAAAATGCCCGATCAGTGGCGTATGAAGTACACGCTCATCAACAATGAGGATATTGTATTTCGTCTGGGATTAACAGCATTCAAACACGTGGGAATTTTCCCCGAGCAAGCATCGAACTGGGACTATATCGTTGAAAGTATTGGCGCCATGAAAACGCCGAAGCCTCGTGTGCTCAACTTGTTTGCTTACACAGGCGGAGCCTCTCTGGCTGCTGCCGCGGCAGGTGCAGAGGTTACGCACGTAGACAGCATCAAGCAGGTTGTGAGTTGGAGCAATGAGAATATGCAGCTCAGCGGCCTCGAAGATATTCGCTGGATGGTAGAAGACGCCTTGAAATTTGTGCAGCGTGAAGTTCGTCGCGGTAATACCTATCACGGTATCATTCTCGATCCTCCGGCCTTCGGTCACGGACCCAAAGGAGAGAAGTGGAAGCTCGAAGAAAACATTGCTGAAATGATGCGCGGTGTGCTTCAAATTCTCGATCCTAAGGAACATTTCCTCATTCTGAATGCCTACAGCCTTGGTTTATCTGCGCTCGTTATCGAAAACCTTCTTAAGGAACACGCCGGCGATAAACTGGGTATCGGCGAGCTTTACCTGCAAGCGAAGACCGGGGTGAAGTTGCCGCTAGGTGTTTTTGGACGATTACGAATGACGAATTAATCCATTCTCCATTCTCCATTCTCCATTCTCCATCCGTAATCCGTAATCCGTAATCCGTAATCATGAAAACCCTCCTAACATACGTCATTACACTCCTAGCCTTCGCATCCTGCAACACCCCATCCACCGAGAACCCGCGCTCCGAGCGCTCCCAAATGATGATAGCTAATAAGAAACTTGCCCGTGACCCGCATACGTGGTCGAAGCCGAATGAGGCGCGCGTAAAGCACCTGGAATGGAATGCTGAAGTGAATTTCGAAACGCATACGATTGCCGCCGTTGCTTTATACACGATTGAAAACCTGACAGCCACGGATACCATCATTTTCGACACAAAGGGATTAAGTATTACAGAAGTATTAGTGGATGATGCACCGGTGAGTGTTACTGTTTCGCCGGACAAAGCGTATATAGGCAGTGCGTTGTCTGTGCCAATTCAAAAGAACTCGAAAGATGTTATGATTACCTACACCACCTCTCCCGATGCGGAGGCGCTGCTTTGGGTGGATGGTGAAAAACCTTTCCTCTTCTCTCAGTCGCAAGCCATACTGGCCAGAACGTGGGTGCCTTGCCAAGACAGTCCCGGCGTGCGCATCACGTACAACGCACGTGTAAAAGTTCCGCAGGGATTGATGGCATTGATGAGTGCCGAGAATCCACAAGCTGTTTCTGCCGATGGAACATACACTTTCAAAATGGATCAACCTATTCCTAGTTATTTGATGGCGTTGGCAGTGGGTGATGTTCAATTCAGGCCCATTGGTGATCGCACAGGTGTATACGCGATTCCTTCGCTCATCGACGCAGCAGCGAACGAATTCAGCGAAATGCAGGCCATGGTGGATGCGGCAGAGAAGCTATACGGACCCTACGTGTGGGGACGATATGATTTGCTCGTTCTTCCTCCCGCATTTCCGTTTGGCGGCATGGAGAATCCGAAGTTGACGTTTGCGACACCAACCATCATTGCTGGTGATAAATCACTCGTGTCGCTGGTTGCTCACGAATTAGCGCACAGCTGGAGCGGTAACTTGGTCACCAATTCCACCTGGGATGATTTCTGGTTGAATGAAGGGTTCACCGTTTATTTCGAGCAGCGCATCATGGAGGCGGTATATGGACGTGAACGGGCTGAAATGCTTGCTCAGTTAAGTCGTCAAGATCTCGATGCAACGCTTGCTGAGATATCGTCCTCAGCCCACCCGGAAGATACTCGTTTGAAACTCGCACTCGAAGGCCGCAGTCCCGACGATGGAATGACGGACATTGCCTACAACAAGGGTTATTTCTTCTTACGATTGATAGAAGAGACAGCGGGAAGAGAGAAGTTCGATGCCTTTATCAAAAGCTACTTCGATACGCATAAGTTTCAGGTCATGGATACGGAGCGTTTCCTAGAATACCTCCGTGCTAATCTTGTAACATCCGATATGGAGAAGCAGATCAACATCCAAGCGTGGGTATATGGGGAAGGCTTGCCTGCCAATGCACCCGTGGTGCAGAGCAATGAGCTTCAAAAGGTGGATGAAATGCGCATGGCTTGGGAGAAGGGCGAAATGAAAAACGAGCAACTGCCTTGGGCAAGTTGGTCGTATCAGGAACGCTATCGTTTCATCAGTAATTTTTCAGAGGCTGTGACTGCCAACCAGATGAAAACACTCGATGCACAATTCGCGATTTCCGCTACCGGGAATAACGAGGTGTTGTTTGCGTGGCTTGAACAGGCTATTCGAAAAAATTACACCCCCGCTTATGATGAATTAGAGAAGTTCTTGACGAGCGTTGGCCGCCGGAAATTTGTAGCGCCGCTTTACGAGGCTATGGTTGCAACGAATCAGATTCCGCTCGCGAAGTCCATCTATGCCAAGGCTCGTCCGGGGTATCATGCCGTGACGGTGGGGACAGTGGATGAGATTTTGAAGTGATTGAAGAATGGGGAACGGAGAATGGAGAAAGGAGAATGAATAATTGCCCGCCTTTCCTGTTCGAACACGTTACATAGTGAAGGACCTGTCGGTTTCGGTTCTTTGAACTTCTAAAGAGAAATGGTGAAATAGTGAAGAGTAATATGATGTCGTGCACAACTAACCAACTCCAGTATTGCACCACATTACTACTTCACTACTTCACCACTTCACTGCTTCACTACTTCACTACTTCACATCAAAACGATCAAGCTCCATCACTTTCGTCCATGCAGCTACGAAGTCTTTCACGAACTTCTCTTTCGCATCGTCGCTGGCATACACTTCTGCGAGGGCGCGCAATTCGGAGTGTGATCCGAAAATGAGATCAGCGCGTGTAGCAGTGTACTTCAATTGGTTTGTTTTACGATCGCGACCCTCGAAGATTTCTTTGCTTGCATCGGTTGCTTTCCATTGCGTGTTCATATCGAGAAGGTTCACGAAGTAATCATTGGTGAGCGCGTCCTTTTTTGCACTGAGCATACCATGTTTCGAGTGATCGAAGTTGGCGTCGAGTGCACGCATACCACCTACTAAAACAGTCATTTCGGGTGCGGTCAATGTGAGCAATTGCGCTTTGTCCACCAGCAACTCTTCCGTGGAAACGGTGTACTTCGTTTTGGTGTAGTTGCGGAATCCATCGGCCATTGGCTCCAATACACCCATGGAACTGATATCCGTTTGCGCCTGTGTTGCATCCATACGTCCGGGAGTGAAAGGCACGCTTACAGTCATTCCGGCATTCTTGGCTGCTTGTTCTATGGCTGCATTTCCGGCGAGTACAATCAAGTCGGCCATTGAAACTTTCTTCGCGCCCGATTTGCTGTTGAAGTCAGTTTGGATTTTTTCAAGTGCTTTCAATACCTTGGCGAGTTGTGTTGGGTTGTTCACTTCCCAGTTCTTCATAGGCTCGAGTCGAATACGTGCTCCGTTTGCACCACCGCGACGATCAGAGTTGCGATAGGTAGAGGCAGAACCCCACGCAGTTGAAACCATTTCACCAATAGTCAAACCTGATTTCAAAATTTCGGCCTTTAGAGCAGCCGCATCATTGTTGTCGATGGTCGGATGATTCAACACCGGAATTGGATCTTGCCAGATTAGTTCTTCTTTGGGTGCTTCGGGGCCCAAATAGGTTGTGCGTGGTCCCATGTCGCGGTGTGTAAGCTTGAACCAGGCGCGCGCAAATGCATCTGCAAAAGCATCCGGATTTTCCAAAAAGCGACGCGATACTTTTTCGTAGGCAGGATCAAAACGCAAGGCAAGATCCGTGGTCAGCATAGTAGGCTTATGCTTCTTCTTAGGGTCGAATGCATCGGGCACCATAGCCTCAGCTCCTTTGGCTACCCACTGGTTGGCACCTGCCGGACTCTTCGTCAATTCCCATTCGTATTTGAACAGGAAATTGAAGTAGTCATATCCCCATTGTGCCGGGGTGGATGTCCAGGTTACTTCCAATCCGCTCGTGATAGCATCGGTTCCTTTACCGCTTTTGTAGTTGCTCTTCCATCCGAAACCTTGTTCTTCGATATCGGCTGCTTCGGGCTCAGCGCCTACATTGGAAGCCGGTCCGGCTCCGTGTGTTTTTCCGAAGGTGTGGCCACCTGCGATAAGCGCAACGGTTTCTTCATCATTCATTCCCATGCGACCAAACGTCTCGCGGATGTCTTTCGCTGATGCAACAGGATCCGGATTTCCATTCGGTCCTTCGGGATTTACATAGATGAGTCCCATCTGAACAGCAGCGAGTGGGTTCTCCAATTTTCGACCGTCTGCATAGCGCTCGTCGGCTAACCATTTCTTCTCAGGGCCCCAGTAAACATGGTTCTCTGGTTCCCACACATCAACACGTCCGCCGCCAAAACCAAAAGTGTTGAAGCCCATAGATTCTAGCGCAACATTACCGGCCAGAATCATCAAATCTGCCCAGGAAATTTTGTTGCCATATTTCTGCTTGATGGGCCACAACAATCTGCGTGCTTTGTCCAAGTTGGCATTATCCGGCCAGCTGTTTTGTGGTGCAAAACGCTCCATACCCGAGCGTGTGCCTCCGCGGCCGTCACCGGTGCGATAGGTGCCCGCGCTGTGCCATGCCATGCGCACGAAGAGTGGTCCGTAATTACCGAAATCAGCAGGCCACCAATCTTGCGACTGCGTCATCACTGCTGTAAGGTCTTTCTTGATAGCTGCATAGTCGAGACTATTGAACGCAGTCTTATAACTGTAGGTTGGCCCCATTGGGTCAGACAGCGATGAATTCTGACGCAGAATGTCAAGATTCAATCGGTTGGGCCACCAGTCTTCGTTGTCTTGCCCAGAGCTTGAAACAGCCGCAGGTGTGACTAGGGAAGAATGGAAGGGGCATTGTTCAATGCTGCCCGTATGAGGCTGAGCATGCGCTGCTTGTGCCATAACAATGGAGGTTAAGATGAATAGCTTTTTCATTGTTGAAATGTCTTAGGGTTATATGTCGTAGAACATGATCAAAACTAGTTTGTTCGATGATATTGATAAAAACTATAATTTTGATGTATATATTGATACAGTCTATGAACATTCAACAAATGGAATATGTCATAGCGTTGGCTGAGACGCGTCATTTTGATAGTGCTGCCGGCCGATGCTTTGTAACGCAGTCAACGTTGAGCACCATGATTGCAAAGTTTGAATCCGAACTGGGAATTACCCTTTTCGATCGAAAACAAAAACCGCTGGGTATTACTTCTGCCGGCATGCCGGTAATTGAGCACATGCGCGTTATTCTCAAGGAGATTCAGCAATTACATGAGATTTCAAAAGAGTTGAAGGGGGAGGTGAAAGGTGAGTTGAAAATGGCGGTTATCCCTACCATAGCTCCGTTCCTTTTGCCGTTGTTCCTTCAGGGTTTTGCGCAAAAGTTCCCTTTGCTAAAGATTCGTGTGCGTGAGTTGACAACTACCGAAATCATGCGACAGTTGAAATCGCGTGATTTGGATATTGGAATTGTTTCTACTCCTCTGCACGATAGCGAGCTTCTTGAGTTCAAGTTATACGATGAGCCGTTTGTCTTTTATGATGCCGGATTGAAACAACCCAAAAACGTAGCGGCTGAGAAACTGGATATGCGCAACATCGTACTCTTGGAGGAAGGTCATTGCATGCGTGCGCAGGTAGTTCAGTTTTGCGATGTGAAGCGTAAGCCACTCGGTAATCGTTTGAATTTCGAGTTCAAAGCGGGGTCGATTGATAGCTTGTTGCGATTTGTCAAGGCTCACAAGGCGTCAACTCTGCTGCCGTATCTGGCAACCAACGATATGCCTATTCGCGATTTAAATCGTGTGAGCCGATTCTCCGGACAGGAGCCTTACCGAAGTGTTGGAATAGTTGTTCATCGACACTTCGTCAAAAAACAAGTGCTCGAGTTACTGCAGCAGGAAATCGCAGCCGTGGTTTCTAAGGTGATGCCCAAGCGGCGGTTTAAAGGTGAGGGGTTGGAGCCGATGGCTTAGATAATAGGATTGAAGGATAATAGGATTGCAGGGGACCTAAGTTTGTGGCTTGAATGCTCAGGTAAGTTTCCGAACTTATGTTACAGCTATCCTTGCCTCAGCGCCCCCTATCATCCTATTATCCTTCAATCCTATTATCCTTCAATCCTATTATCCTATTTTCCTACAATCCTTTTACCTCGTGATAAAGATACTCTGCGCCTCACTCACCTCATCACTCACAAGCCTCAGCGTGTAGGTTCCCTCTGCGAATTGTATCGTTTCAATAGTGATGGTTCGGCCCATAGGAATGTCGCCTGTCTGTTTTGCGAAGACCAATTGTCCGGTTGAAGAGATAAGTTCGATGCGTGTATTGCGCATCAACGGATGTCTGCTTTGAACTCGAATGCGATCGCTCGCAGGATTTGGGTAAACCGAAATGACGGAGGTGAGTTCTTCTGTTTCCTCTACACCGACAATCATTCGATCGTACAACACAAAATCATCTACCGCTGCTTCAATGAGTGAACCTCCGTCGAGGTTTTGACCGAGACGCGTGCTATCGCTGGCAATGAACTGGAAGCGCATTTGTGAAGTAGGTTCCATCCAGTCTGCTACACGAATGGCGTTTCTGCGCCAGCTCATATCGGCCGTTTGATTGTCTTCAACGTAAATCCAGTTTTGTCCGCCGTCATTACTCATGCGAACCTGCCACCAGTCGGCTCCCGGATTGGCACCACCGGGAGGGTTGTTGGTGTAATAGCGCCAATAGGCAACGATGGGTTCGGTAAGACCGGACATATCGATAATAGGTGTTTGAAGAGTTGTCTTACCTGCATCAACATCATTCTCTCCGATGCCCGCCGTTTCGCTCGATGCGTTGCCTGTGATAAAACAAAACTCACCGCCCGGGGTGTGCTGAGTATCAATGGCGACAACAGTGCCCGGAGCTACATCTACCGTATATGATCCCAGCGGAATATCTTCTTCCCACTCGCCGGTTGAAGCATTATCACCGGGAATTCCCAATGCCCAGCCTCCGAAATCGGCATTGTCGTCGCTGTCGTGGCTGCCTATTTCTTCCACGCCTACAAGCGTGAAGTAGGGGAGATTCGGGAAAGGGTTTAAATGCGCTCCTATAGGAAGCACTGCCGATATACTGCCATTCACGTCGTGCGCTCCGAAGTAATAAGCAACAACACTGCCCGGTCCCTGTCCCTCGATGGTGTAGTTATAAATTCCCGAGCCATCCCCTTCCATAGGGGCTTCGGTCCAGGTGTTGTCGTTTATCTTGTAAAAGCAAGTTACGTCCTGTAGGTAGGTTGTGTAGGGAAACTCAAGTGATAGATCTACGTCCAACTCCAGATTTTCGTTCGAGTTTAAGAAGGGAATTGCAACGAAGTCGAGCTGTGCGTTCGATATAAGTGTTATTCCGTGAATGTAGAATCCTTCTACGATGGCGTTGCCATTAGGCGTGCCATTACTCAAATCCCCGTCATTGTCGTCGGCTTGCAAGAGGTCAATCAACACGTCGGTATACGCTTCACCTTCGTTTCCATTGAAGGTTTCTGCCTGCAATCCTGCATACGCTTCTACAAAAAGTGGCATCGTGACATTCCAATCCGACCCCATGAGCAAGTGACTATCCCACCAAGCGCCCATGATAATTTCACCATCGGCATGCACTTCGCCGACCAGGTCAGTCGGATAAACCTTGGGGTCAACGTCATAACGACGAATCGGATCTAAGTTATCGGTGTTGAAGCCTGCGCCCAGAATTGGATTATTGGTGGCGGAGATTGCCCAAAAGTCTGCATATCCCTCGCCAATCGCTCCGTTTTGAAAGAAGGAGCCTTGCGATGAATAATAGTTGTCATTGATGCCATGACCGTATTCATGGTAGCATACGTCTGCAATCAACGAAGTCGCATTACAACCGCCTCCGATATCATAGAAATTTATCGATGCCCCGTCATAGAAGGCATTGCAAGTGCCGCCGGTTACATCAATGTTGGTGGGCAGTTGAAAATCCATTCCGGTGAAATCACCCATCCACTGCTTGTGCCAGTCATGAATGCGCTGCACACTGCGGTAAGCCGACATCTCTTTGACATTCGCGGTGCCATCCATTGAAATGGCATTATTGCCATCGGCCAGGGTATAGGTAAGGCTGGGTGTGAGGTCGGCTGTGTAAATGCGGCTCCATGGACCCATCATGCGAATGGTTGCTGTTGAACCGGGATTAACGGGTAATACGACATGGCCATCTTGATCGGCTGCGTAATCAACGCCACCTACAGTGACATAAATGTTTTCTAAATCCTGATTTATAATCGGATCATTTGGTGTGAGTTCCTGCACACCCCCTGTAATGGTGGCTGAAACTTCCAGCATGCGTCCTTCACGTGGCGCATGACCCGGATGCTGACATGATTTTGGCTTGATAGGGCCGCTGTGCTTCACTTTATTCTGTCGATAGAGAACAACGCCTGTGTGAGCATCTACCCAGGTTTGATAGTTGGCCGGAATCTGTTCGGCACTCATGGTTTTTACAAGTATATCGTAAACGAGATGATAGGTGTATCCTTGTTCGGTGGGAATAGGTAGTACTTTCAAATTCGAAGCGGCCGTTGCACTCAGAAGCGTGTTGCCAATGCCTGAAGAGGCTAATTGCAGCGCTTGCTCCGCTGTGTAGGATGGGGTAGTATTGAGTGTGATGTTGGGATAGACATCGCATCCGAAAAGGATCAGTTTGCCTTCGTTAAACTTAGCTGTGTAACGGCTGCCGAGTACTTCCAGACCTTCGAATTGCTGGCGAAAATTCACATAGGTGTTTTTTCCTTCATATGTCTTTCCGAAACTCACCAGGTCGCCAGTCGGAATTTGAAAGGCTTGCAACTCCTCTTGCGCAAAGTTGATGGCCTTTTCTTGCGGTGTGTTTCCATTAACTTCGAGTGGTTGGCCATATGCGCGGTGCGGCATGCCATTGCTTTCATTGAAATGAACGTACCAATTGCTATGCGTTGATACGAATGACTTCCACGCAGGTTGATTGCGCATAACTTGCTGGCTATGCAAATTGTATGGTTTCGACTGTTGGAAGCGAACTTCATTCGCATCGATGTTACCGTGCAAACTGTTTTGCGTAAACGCAACGAAGTGGATGAGCGCAAGGCTCCAGGTGAGTAGCAAACGTTTCATTGTCGTTGATTGGTTTGACGCAATATGCGAGAAAAATCGATACACGGGGAATTAATTAGTGATTACGGATTACGGATTGTGCTTTGTATGGTTAATGGCGAGTGGCGAATGACGAGTGGTTGAAGGGCAACCCCGGCCTTTCAGGAAGCTCCGTAGGAGCGAAATATCACTAGAAGAAGGTCGTCGGCCAAGGAGCCCCGGAGGGGCGGCACATAGGGAGAATGGGGAATGGTGAGTGGTGGATGGAGAATGGAGAATGAAGAGTGGCGATTGGCGACCCAGGGCTTTCAGGAAGCTCCGTAGGAGCGAAATATCACTAGAAGAAGGTCGTGAGCCAAGGAGCCCCGGAGGGGCGGCACATAGGGAGAATGGGGAATGGCTTGTGAAGAATGGCGAGTGGTAGCCGAGAGTAGTCGTGAGCGTTAGCCGAGCGAAGCCGAGGACGGTAGCCGAGCGAAGCCGAGGCTGTGGGTATTTTTTCGACAGAATTTTTGGACGAATGACTTGACTTGCTTACACTTGTAACAACTAAATGACTGAACAGGCTCTCAACGGGTCGGTTCTCAAACCGTGTTGCTACCGTGAATACTCCAGAACAAAACACTCCTAAGCCCGAAGAGACAAACGATCTCAAGGCTCAGATTGATATTCTTCAAGCGGAAAAACAAAAGCTAGAGGCTGAGTTGAAATCGCGTGAAGAGATGATGAGCAACTTGTTGTCGTTCATTCAGGCTTCGAAGTAAGACTGCAGGCCGTCATTGTAATTACGCTTGGTGTAATTTCATGTGCGTGTAGTGCATCTTTTCTATTTTATTCCGTTTCGGAATGTGGTTGCTAATCCGAATGCCCACAACTGAATCGTGTTTCGGATTCTAAAGACTGAAACTTTCCCCACGAGCATAATTTATTCCCCCGCTTTCCAACTTCCCGTTTGTTTCTTTGTCCCATGGAAGCGACTATGCACACATCCGACATGGTAGAAACCGCAGCGGCGTTTGTCAACAGCACCGGTAGCCACATTTTTCTTACCGGAAAGGCAGGTACAGGTAAGACAACCTTTCTGCGCAGTCTGGGGGAAAGAACCCATAAGCGTTTTGCGATTGTGGCTCCAACCGGCATCGCCGCGCTCAATGCCGGTGGTGTGACCATTCACTCCATGTTTCAATTGCCCTTGGGAACGTTCTTGCCTGACCGAACACCTTCGGGACAATTTTCGTCTGAAGCCAACATCTACACGCAGTTCACGCTGTCACGCAAGCACCCCATCAGCGCAGTAAAGAAGCAGGTGCTGCGCAGTCTCGACTTACTCATTATTGACGAAGTAAGTATGCTTCGCGCCGATGTGCTCGACGCAATTGACTATCGCATGCGAAGTGTGCGTGGTAATTTTACGCGTGCTTTCGGTGGTGTGCAGGTTCTCATGATTGGCGATCTTTTCCAATTGCCGCCCATCGTGAAGGATCATGAATGGGGATTGTTGAAGCGCTATTATCACAGCGCACACTTTTTTGAAGCGAAGGCACTCCAAACAGAAGGATTCGTTTACATCGAACTGGATAAAATTTATCGCCAGTCAGACCAGCGATTCATTGACCTGCTTAACAACCTGCGCGAGAATCAGACCACTGCAGATGATGTGGCGGTACTCAACAGTTATTTCAAGTCGCAAAAGGAAGTCGAAGACGGCATTATTACGCTGACCACGCACAACTACAAGGCTGATGATATGAACATGGCGCAACTGCGCCGATTAAAGGGGGAGTCTTTCGTTTTCTATGCCGAAGTGGATGGTGACTTTCCGGAGTCCATGTATCCGTTGCCACAAAAGCTCGAACTGAAGGAAGGCGCGCAAGTCATGTTCGTGCGCAACGACAGCAACGGCGGACGCTTCTTCAATGGTATGCTGGCAACGGTTTCCGAATTGGATGAGAAATACATTAAAGTGCGGGTCATCGATAGCGGACTGGTGCTCGATGTCCCCCGCGAACAATGGGAGAACAAGAAATACTCTGTGAGCGCGTCAACCCGCGATCTGGATGAAGAAGTGGTGGGTACGTTCAGTCAGTTTCCGATTAAGTTGGCATGGGCTGTAACCGTGCACAAGAGTCAGGGACTAACTTTCGATCGCGCCGTTATCGACGTAGGTCAGGCGTTTGCTTCCGGACAGGTGTACGTTGCTTTATCGCGCTTGCGTTCGCTCGACGGATTAATTCTCAAAACGAAAATTGATCCTTCTGTAATCAGCAATGACACCATCGTTGTCAATTTTTCCAAGACGAAGCATGCTATGGAGCAATTGCAGCAGATGTTGCAAGAACGAAGAATTCACTACATCCACGATTTGATTGCGAGCACCTTTTTATTCACTCAACTCACACATGATCTGGATCGAATTGTCAAGGAAGGCGATGCTACTTCGGAGTTTGATGATGATTCCATGAAGCCGCTGTTGCAAGTGTTGCGCGAAGCAATTCATGCCGAGGAAACCAACACAGCGAAGTTTGTTCAGCAAT
>Ga0315907_10006833_pt1 | contig 11999 bp, 7 predicted proteins | sample LakEriMetagenome_3_FD_203525 | JGI IMG/M metagenome (GOLD analysis project Ga0315907, IMG submission 203525) | Freshwater fungal communities from buoy surface, Lake Erie, Ohio, United States - Buoy 12 MA123 | ecosystem: Environmental > Aquatic > Freshwater > Lake > Lake biofilm | place: USA...
AACATTAATCTTCTTGACAGAATACCCCATTTGTGCTATGAGAGACGCTATTGATATTTTGATGGAAAATTTGAGCCAGAGCATCGTCGGCCAAACCGAATCGATTCGCATTGTGCTGGTGGCTTTACTCAGTGGTGGCCACGCTCTCCTGGAAGATGTCCCCGGAGTCGGCAAAACCCTCTTAGCTAAATCCTTAGCGCGTTCAATTAACGGTCGTTTCCAACGGGTACAATGCACCCCCGACCTCCTTCCTAGTGATATCACGGGAACGACGATTTGGAACCCCAACAGTCGCGAATTTGAATTTATCCCCGGCCCCGCTTTTGCTAACGTCCTCTTGGCCGATGAAATCAACCGGGCCACCCCGCGCACCCAATCGGCACTTCTAGAAGTCATGGAAGAAAAACAAGTTACCATCGATGGAGAAGCGCGGCCGGTCCCCCAACCTTTCTTTGTGATCGCCACCCAAAACCCAATCGAATATCAAGGCACTTTTCCGCTTCCAGAAGCACAAATGGATCGTTTTGCCGTTTGCCTGAGTTTGGGTTATCCCAGTGCCACAGAAGAATTAAAAATGTTACAAAGACAGCATTCTCAAGAGGCGGTTAAATCCCTAGAAGCTTGTATTTCCTTAGAACAGGTGGGAGAATTGCAAAGATTAGTCAGTCTGGTCCGGGTAGCTCCTGCTTTACAGCAATATATCGTCGATTTAGTCCGCGCTACCCGTGATCACGAAGATATTAGTTTAGGAGTCAGTCCCCGGGGTTGTGTGGTTTTGCAAAAAGCAGTTCAAGCTTACGCTTTCCTCGAAGGTCGCGATTATGCTATCCCCGATGATGTTAAGTTGATTACTCCCTACGTCTTCTGCCATCGTCTGATTCCTAGTCACGGTCGTCAAGCTAAAGCTATCGTGGAAAGACTTCTGCAATCGGTGGCGATCGAGGATCGCATCTATGCTTAAATTTCAGTTATCGTTGACATCCTCACCGCCGTAAACGGACGGTGATTCCCAAACCTCACGATTTAGGTTTCTGCTTCTTTCCCTTGCGGGGTTCCGCACCTGCCTGAACAGATTTACTCTGTTCTGGTCTTATGGTCGCTCTACAGACTGACACCGCAAGCCCTGCGGCCAAAATATTTTTACTAGCGTTAATATCTCGGTCATGGTGAGTCCCACAGTCTGGACAATCCCACTCTCGAATATTTAACGGCATTTTTTCAGCAATATACCCGCAATTACTACATCTTTTAGAGCTAGGAAACCATCTATCTATTTCGATGTAGTTTCTCCCATACCAACGGCATTTATAGGCTAATTGTCGAGTGATTTCTCCCCAACTAACGTCAGATATTGCCTGAGATAATTTCGGGTTTTTGACCATATTCTTGACGGCTAAATTCTCAACCACAATCGTTTGGTTTTCACGAACTAATTGAGTGGTTAGCTTATGTAAATGGTCTTTTCTGCTATCGGTGATTTGAGCGTGAATCTTGGCTACTTTGATTCTTGCTTTTTCCCGATTTTTTGAGCCTTTCTGTTTTCTAGAAAGGCTTTTTTGGGCCTTTCGCAGTCTCCGATAATGCTTGTTAAAATGCTTGGGATTAGACACTTTATCGCCATCGCTGGTAATCACGAGGCTACTAATTCCTAAGTCAATTCCAATGGCTTTATCTGTTACTGGTAAAGGCTTAATCGTTGGGTCATCAAATCTTATTGAAATATGCCAACGTCCAGAAGGATGTAATCTGACTGTTACTGTGCTTGGTTCACAGCTTTTTGGGATTTGTCTTGACCATCGAATAGGTAAGGGTTCCGTGCATTTAGCTAAATAGATTTGTTTGTCTTTAAATTTAAAAGCAGACTTGGTAAATTCGGCACTTCCTCCCTGATGTTTTTTCTTAAAGTTAGGATACTTAGTACGACCAGCAAAGAAATTAGTAAAAGCTGTTTGTAGGTGTCTTAACCCTTGTTGTAAAGGTACACAGCTTACCTCATTGAGAAAGTTTAATTCTTCTTGCTTTTTCCAATCGGTTAGCATTGAAGAAGTTTGAGCGTAGCCCACTCTTTCTTGTCTTTCATACCAAGCTTGTGTTCGTTCGTGGAGAGCTTTGTTGTAAACTAATCTTACACAGCCCAATGTGCGCCGCAATAGCGACTCTTGTGTTGGTGTGGGGTAAAATCGAAACGAATAGGCTTTTTCCATACTTCACATTCTAACACATATTTTGTAAATGCGCTAAGATTTAACAGCAAAGCCAACCTAAAACGGCGGGGTTTCAGACCCAAAATTTCCGATGAATGGTAAGTTACAGGGTATTTCTAAATTCGGCCAAATTGGTAGAGCCGATCTATTAATTGCTAGTATTGCCTTAGATCACTAAAGGCTGGAGTAAAAATATTTTGAACGTGCTTCTGTTTTTACTTTTTTTGACCATCTTTCCATGCCAGAACAGTAATCAAAACGGAGGAAGCAGGAAGCCCTCGCTTTTAGGGATGGGTATGTCACAAAGCATACCCTAAAAAATTCAACAAACGGTGAGTTTTCCCAGCGTCCCCCCTATTCTGAAAAAACTCACCAGAAGCCTTTATCTCGCCCCTCACCCTTATCGAATCGGTCTCCTATCCGAACTGTCCCGTATCGATCCATTCACTCTTGATTAGCGACCACCAATCAGTTGCCAGACCATCGAGGACGTACTTGTAGGGCAGCCAGCCGTAGCCTGCGCTTCCCCAGCCAGTCCCCCAGGAGTTGCGAATCAGCAAGGCACCGGTGGTTTCAATGCCACCCGCATTGGTATTCTTGATCTTGAGGTTGTCGTCGTAACCAACTGCGTCAATGGCGTGACCGCCGAGAACTCTCTCGCCCCGAGTCGGGTAAGGAATCTTGCCAGTCGTGTTGCCCTGACTGATAGAACTGTAAACAGTAAAGCCAAACATCGAGGGCAGCCCATTTGCCAAGTAGGTTTTAATCTGAGTTAATAGGTTGCTCCGTGTCGTTCCTGGGGGGTCGAGGCGGTAGTAGGAAATCGCCTGATAGCTTTGGCCAAAAGCGTAGCAGAATGCCGACGGCTCTTTGTCAAAATCAGCGATATTGTAGGGATAGTATTCTTCTGGTGGTACGCCAAACAAGGTGAGGGCGTACATTGTTGAGCGCAAGAAGGCTCCCGTATCTCCCGTCCATTTGAGCAAGTTGCGCGTCACTTTGTAGAGGAAGAGTCTGGAAGCATCGAGGTGTTTGCCAAAAGCTCGCCGCTCAAAATACTCCACCAGTCCGACCCCGGCGTGGGCCGTACAAGAACCGATAGTTTTTTGATCCTCGATGGGGGAACACCACGGCCTCAAGTCCACGCTGGTTGGCAGCGCTGCTGGGGCAGATGTCGTTGCTCCCACTTTGGCCAGCATTTGCTTGACAGATGGCTGTCCCAAAGCTTGCAGTTTGGACGGTACGCGTTCAGATTGAAAAGTGACATCACGAATATCGGGATAGTCGGGCAACCATCCCATTGCGGGAATTACAAATGTTTCACTCATTTTTCCTTTCCTCCTAAGTCGTTACTCACTAGCCCTTGACTATCTGAGAAGCCTTTACTCTCGGACTTGGAGCGTGACAGTAAATCGTTCGACAATTGACGGTTCTCCTTGCCACTCTCGCCAGAGCTTAAGCTTTAGTTGGTCTATCCCAGCCCGTTGCGCTTTAAAGGTCAGGACTCTCTGACCGCCCCCGCCGACTCTCGACTCCCTGGCAGGTACATACTCAGAGGCCTGCAGCTCCACTAAATCGCTCCCGACACCATCGACCGCCCACTGAAAGCCAGTGGTGGGATTCTCGTCGAGGGAAAGTAGCAGCAGGTCGTTGACCTGCATGGTGATGGATTTGCCGTTGTCAGTGCGAGTAAGGGTTAGCATTGTATCTTGACCGTTCCCTCCTTTCGGGTTCCACTCTGTCGCCCCACAGCCCTGGAAAAAGACTGGGAAAAGCACGAGGATTAGAGTTATGACAATCGCAACGGCCCACTTAAGAGAACGATCCATTATTTTCCTCCCTCGTCTCTATAACGGCCACAGGGATTTACTCTCGTTATTGCAGTTAGGAAATCGCGCCAAGCGCAGAACAAACTGGGAAACGATCTAATTTAATTGTCTCTTGCTTTGCCCACCGAGAGATGGTAGGATGGAAGACTTGTGATTTTTCTTAATAATCCCCCTCGCCTACGCCTACACGAGCTTCAAATACCCTTCAGAGCAGTCCTATCCGTAATTTGAAATAACTCCTCAATGCTCCCCCATTTCGCCCCCCTAGAGGAGAGAATTGCCACGATCAAAACCTCTAGCGGGGGAATAACAACGACTAGCAATTAAACCCAAAACTAACCACCAGAGGGTACTAACTTGGGGACGATACCAAACTGTATCAAAAAAACCGTGGGCAAGAATTCCAGCCATAGCGGCAATTGCCCCGATTAACCAAAAGCCTTGACTATCCATTTTATCGCGTAAAAGTTTAATTTGATGGATGCCTTGGCCGATAGTTGTGACTAATAACCAGAGGAAACAGGTAAAACCAATAATTCCCGTTTCTACCATGATTTCTAATAGCACAGAATAGGCACTTAAAGCCGTGTATTTTGGTTTCATGAATAGGGGGTAAATTTTCTTAAAAGCATCATTACCCGGTCCGATGCCCAAAAGTGGATAGGTTTGAATCATGCGGATAACTGCATCCCAAACATTAATCCGAAAGTTATTACTACTATCTTCCCGTCCTGCAAAAATACTCATCACCCGAATTTGCAGCGGCTCCACCAATAAAATCGCCCCTAAAATCACCACGGCTAAACCCCCTAAAACTAATGGTAAAAGCCATGTTTGCCAAAATAAAGGTAGATAATTTTTGAACCAATAAAATAATAGCAATAAGAAGACAATTCCTAAGACCATCAAACCAATCCAACCGCCACGACTCTCGGTAAAAAATAAACAAGCACCATTGGCTAAAGTTAATAAAGCCGCTAAAATTTTCGGTAGCCATCCCTGCCACACAAACAAGGCTGCACCGCTAAAAGCAATACCAGGGAATAAATAACTAGCTAATAAATTAGGATTACCGAGATAACTATAAACCCTAGTATCTCCCGCTAATTCTGAAGTGGGATCGTTCCAAGTTGCTAACTGTTCCGCACCAAAAATTTGCTGACGAATGCCGTAAACGCTGACTGCTAAGGCGGTTAAAACTAAAGTAGTCAGAATCCAATTTGTTAGGCGTGGTGAGCGCATGATTCGGGCGGTAAAGGCAAAAAAGATGAGATTGAGAGTTAATTTAATTAATCCTTCCAAAGCTGCGGTTTTAACGGGAGAAAAAGCCGTGGAAACCGTGGCAATTCCCCAGTATAAAAGCACTAAAATATGAATCGGTGTCACCCCGATTTTGCCTTCGTCCACAAGGGTTAAGAGTAGCCAATAACCCGCTATTGCTAACAATAAAAAACCTATTTGACTGGTGGAAAAAAACGGTGCAGTGGCGATAAGAAGAGAGATTAACAGCGCACCCATCAGTTCTGTCCACTCCACAAACCGGCTACCCTGTCGCCATTGACTAAAAAGGCCGACGAAACGATGCAGATAGCTATATTTTGACCAAGAAGCGGGGGAAAAGTTCAGTAGGGTGATTTGTTTCCAAAAAGCATTCATAGGGTTTTTAGTTGCGGTTGTCACCATCACACTTTGATTAAGATACCGATTGTATCTTAATTGTTGACTCTTGGGAGCGAAAAGAGTTTCAGTCTGGTGTCTTAGGGCAGCTTCACACAGTCAAAACCTAATAGCATAACCAGTCTAAGCATGGGGTGAACGTAAAGCTTGACCTAAACGAGTTAAGCCTTGGGAACAGTCAAAACGATCGAGATGTACTTCAATAAATGATAGGCGATCGATGTTACCCTGGGCAATTGATAAAGCCTTTTCTAATTCCCCTTCTGTCCTGACTTGACAACTCCAACTTTCCCCGTTAAATACTGCCGGTAATTGATGATATTTCCACGGTTGTATATCATTATAAATATTATCCTGAATTACCCGCTCGATCGTGTAACCGTCGTTATTAATTAAAAAGATAATTGGATTGAGATGATGACGGATAATTGTCGAAAGTTCCTGGGCAGTCATTTGAAAAGCGCCATCCCCCACAAAGACGATAGGACGAGTATTGGGTGCGGCAAAAGCTACTCCTAAACAGGCGGGAATTGAATAACCAATAGAGAGATAAAATGCTTGACCAATAAAGTCGGTTTTTTGAGGCATTAATAAATCAATCGTGGCAATAATTGCATCCCCTGTATCGGAAATAACAAAAGATTCTTGAGCAATAAAATGATTCATTCGCTCATAAAAACGAGCATTAGTTAATTTTTGCTCTGGCACGGCGATGAATTCTAAATCCTTCAATTCGGCCGCGGGTTTAATCTCTAGTGTAGCCGCTTCTTTGTGACTTAGCTTATTAATTAAACCATCGATAAAATCCCCCAGGAATACTGGTTGATAAAAGTGATGTTTAATTTTTACTTTCTCAGAATTGGCATTAATCAAATTATTGGGATTTAAATTAGCCGTAAATCCGCCTAAATTCATATCGGACATGATCGCCCCCAAACAGAGAACACAATCGGAATTTTCCACCCGTTGACTAACGTATTCGCGACTTAATGCTCCCACATAAGTGCCGATAAATTGCGGCTGCATTTCCGAAATTGACGACTTACCTAAAATAGTGGTAGCTAAGGGATAACCCGTTACTTCTAAAAGTTTCAGCAACTTATCTTGAAGTTTAAACCGATGGAATTCTACCCCCGCTAAAATAATTGGTTTTTCCGCTTTTTCTAATAAAAAAACCGCTTCTTCAATGGCTTCTTCTAAAGCGGCGGTATCCGTGAGATTATCGGTTAAATAAATTGGATTTTCTGAGGGGATACAGGGACGATAGACTAGATCCCGGGGAATTTCGATATACACAGGACGTTTGTGATGCAAACAAGCTGTTAAAGTTTGATCGATTTGACTGGCTGCTTGGGCAGAATTAGTGAGAATAACCGAGGCAACCGTGACTTTTTCCATGATGGAAAATTGCAGATTATAATCGCCCGTGGTGTGGTGTAATAATAAATTATCCCGGCGAATCGAGCGATCGGAAGCTCCACTAATTACCACCAGGGGAACTCTTTCAGCGTAAGCACCGACCACAGCATTAACAAGGCTAAATCCCCCGACTCCGTAGGTGACACAGACAGCGCCCATACCTTTGACTCGCGCGTAGGCATCGGCGGCATAACCCGCGTTAAGCTCATTACAGGTGCAAACTAATTCGATCGGACTTTCCACCAAAACATCCATCAAATCGAGGACATAATCCCCCGGCACCCCAAAAATATGATTAACCCCTAAATTATGGAGACGCTGGAATAAATATTCGCCGATGGTGATCATAGCAATTTTCTCGCAAAGATGAGCAGGATGTCGGTGCGGAATTTTCCTTGCTCACTTTCAGCCAAAATGCCGATCGCTCTTGCTAGGAAAAGACCGACTAACTTAGATAAGTAGCTGGTTATATTCCTCTTGTCTTAATGATTCAGGAATACAAGCTCTTTGAGATTTATTCCACAAAAGTTGATTATTTTCTCTTGCGTTATGATAATGCCATCTACCTTATTATGTCCATTATTCGGATATTTCTTAACAAAAAGATAGAAAATTTTAAAGAGGCGCAAACGATTGATAGGTATAGTTTTGAAAGAATTAATCCACTGAGAGGTCATCAAAAAAAGGGAAAATGGGCAGCCCCAGAATTTTGTGGAAAACTTATCGAGCCAATGTTGTCCATTGCAACTTTTTTTAAGCTTTTTTTAAGCTTTGGCTCCCCCTACAGTACGATCAATTTTTTAAAAAAACTTAACTTGACGCTGGGCATAAATGCGCTTAGACTGAGCAGAAAAGTTAGTCATCTGTCTTTGGGAGTAGCCCCGCTGCTGCTTCAGCAGAATTTCTGCTGATAATCAACTGATATAGTACAAATTCAAAGCCCAAAATGAGCAAAAAATTAACAGTTTCTACCATCGCTTTACTAGGCGCATTTGTCGCTACCTCCCCAGCGCAAGCGGCTTTAGTTCAAAACGTATCTCTTTCAGACTTGGTTAATAGCGGCACCGTTGCTGGTTCTACGGGAACCCTAACTAGAACGGCGACGGGAATTGCCAGTACCGTGTCCACTAGCAATTTATCCCCTGGGGCCGCCTATACCATGTGGTGGGTTATCTTCAATAACCCTGAGTTTTGCGTCGGGGGTTGTGGTGAAGACGACTTCTCCAATCCTACCGTCAATGCTTCGGTATTTTTTGCCGATGGAGAAGTAATTGGTTTAAATGGACTAGGTAATTTCTCTGCTCAAGTCGGTATCGGTCAACTGCCTAATCCTAACCAAGTGGAATTAGGTAATGGGTTATTCAATCCCTTGACAGCAGAAGTGTGGAACGTAGTTCGCGACCATGGACCAGCTAGTAGCGACCCCGCACTGCTAAACGCACAGTTAACCACCTTTAATGGTGGCTGTACCCTTACTCCGGGGGATGGTCTTTTTCCCTGTCGTGATGAGCAGTTAGCGGTTTTTTCAACCCCTGTTCCTGAACCTTCCGTTTCCGTGGGATTAATTGTCTTGGGAACTCTAGGAATTTTATCGAGATTCCAAAGAACCAAAAACTAAGCTGGACTGAATTCAAATTATCTGAGGGATAATCCTTCTCTTAGTCCGTTTTTTCTCGCTTTCCGCCCATTTGTTCCCATTTGCTGGTCATGTACAAAAAAATACTCTCTTTAACCCTTTTACCTTTAGGGATTGCTTCCACTGCCTTGCTGCCAGTATCATCTGCTCAAGCGGTCACGGTGGCCAGTGATTGGATTGGTGCCGCCACTCAAGGTGTCAGAAATCAACCCCAGGGACCAACGGTAGCTTCTCGGCTCTATGGCATCCTTGGCACTGCTATGTACGATGCTTGGTCAGCCTACGAAGCTACCCCCATTAGTACCGTTCTAGGAGATACTTTACAACGTCCTACGAGCGAAAATACTCAAGCCAATAAACAGGAAGCGATTAGTTTTGCCGCCTATCGGGTGTTAACGGAACTGCTACCCACACAAACGGCTAATTTGACTGCTCGGATGAATAGTCTTGGTTACAACCCCAACAATACCAGCACCGATACCACTACGGCAGCGGGAATCGGTAACACCATCGCGGCCACACTGATGAATGCCCGTCGTAATGACGGTTCCAACCAGTTAAACAACTACGTTGATACCATCGGTTACAGCACCCCCAACACTCCCACTCAAGTGGTCAATATCGAACTCTGGACTCCAGAGAGTGTTCCCATCGATTCTGGTTCAGCACTACAGAGATATCTCACCCCCCACTGGGGAACGGTGCAATCCTTCTCTTTAACCGATAATGCTCAATACCGTCCCCCTGAAATTATTCGTTTTCTGTCAGATCGCAACGCTTCGGCGGATTTACAGGCGGGAACGATCACCCGGGCTAATGGTACAGTGGTTCCTATTAGTGCTGCTTTAGTGGGAGTAGATATCAATCCCGCTTTCATCCAGCAAGCGGTTGATGTGGTGGCATTCAGTGCCAATCTCACCGACGAACAGAAACTAATTGCTGAATTTTGGGAAGATGGCCCTGGAACTCCCTTCCCTCCGGGTACATGGATGGAGTTCGGGCAAGATATCTCGCAGCGGGATAATAATACTCTCGACGAAGATGTGCAGTTATTCTTCGCCCTCGGTAATGCGGTTATGGATGCGGGGATTGCCACCTGGGAAGCGAAACTATCCTATAATTCCGCCCGTCCCGTGCGCGTGATTCGCGAGTTAGGTCGCTTGGGTTTAATCGGGACTGACAGTAACGGCGATGGAGTCTTTGAAATTAACGCTTGGGGCGGCCCCGGTTTAGGCACAATCACTATTCCCGCTACCCAATTTCTCACCTACCAGAATCCCTCTGGTCCTCCTTCGCCCCCCTTCGCCGAATATACCTCTGGCCATAGTGCCTTTAGTGCCGCTGGGGCTGAAATCCTGCGTCTTTTCACTGGTAGTGATGTTTTTGGTGGTTCTGTCACCTTTGGCACTGGTACTTCAGCTTTTGAACCAGGCATCACTCCGAGTAGTCCGGTAACTCTTTCTTGGGATACTTTCTCAGAAGCGGCGGGTGAAGCCGGTATTTCCCGTCGTTATGGCGGTATTCACTTCCTCGACGGCGATATTCAAGGCAGAATTTTAGGTCGCAGGGTGGGGGGAAGTGTTTGGAACCGCTATCAATTTTTTATCAACGGTGGCGTTACTACTCCAGAAGCGGATAATGTTCTCGCCCTCTTGACCCTAGGCGGTATTTTCTCCCTAACACGCCTGAGAAAAAGCAAAATTAAATAAAAATTAGACATTTTGCTAAATTTCCTAGAGACGTTGCCCCCAACGTCTCTATTTTACTTTCTCCCTAGTCTGCCCATCCCACAAGCCGAAAATAGGGAGATTGGCTCCGATCGCTTGTTATACTTGTCTAGGATAGAAATTACCGCTCCTCACCCCTGACTGTTAATGATTTTTACTGAATTAGTTTTGCAAAATTTTGGTCCCTACGCTGGTCGTCAAGTGATTAATTTACGTCCCGAAAAAGATAATAATCCCTGTCCGATTATCCTTTTAGGAGGCATGAATGGCGGCGGTAAAACTACTTTAATGGATGCGATTCGTTTAGCTTTGTACGGTGCGCGGGCAAAGTGTTCTACTCGCAATAATTTAAGTTATGCCGAGTTTCTTAGTCAGGCAGTTAATAATCAAGCTTCCCTCATCGATCAGGCTAGAATAGAACTGGCTTTTGAACATCTAGTTAATGAACAATGGCGACAATATCGTATTGTTAGATACTGGACAAAACAGCCTAAAGATGGTAAGGATACCCTCGGTATTTTAGATGAAGATTGGCCCGATCCTGCCTTAGCTAATACTTGGGATGAATATATTGAAACTTTATTACCTTTGGGTATTTCTAACCTGTTTTTATTTGATGGGGAACAGGTGAAAGAATTGGCAGAACAGGATGTACCTCCTGACAGTGTTAAAGATTCGATGCAGACTTTATTGGGGTTAGAATTAGCGGGAAGATTAGCGGTTGATCTCGATATTTTAGCTAGTCGCAAGCGCCGGTTATTAGCAGCAGAAAATGAACTGGCAACTATTGAAGCGATCGAGAAAAAATTAGCCCAGTACCAAGAGAATTTAGAATTGGCTCGGCAAGAGATGGAAACTCAACAGAAAAATTTAGATGTGGTTAGAAATGATTTTGATGCAGTCTCGGATAAATTTCGCATTGATGGTGGCAAAATTGCCGCCGAAAGAAGTCAATTAGAGAGCAGAAAAAAGGATTTAGATAAAAAGTTAGATAAACAGAGGGAATATTTAGGTCAATTAGCGGGGGAATTATTACCATTAAAGTTAATTTTTCCTCTCCTGGAAGCGGCTAAAATTCAGGGAGAAAAAGAGCTAAAATTTCAATCGTCTCAAGTCGCTCAATCGGTTTTAGAATCCAGAGATAAAAAGTTACTTGCTTATTTAAAACAACTGAATTTAACTTTAGAACAATTAGATAATATTAGGGAATTTTTACAGCAAGAAAATCAGTTTTTAGCTGAGGATGGCGATTCTTTGATTACTCCTTACTTAGATTTAGACGAGGAGGCGATCGAGTTATTAAATCGAGTCTTAACCCATCAACTACCGGCACAAATTAACCTCGCTCATCAAGCAAGGTCACAATTAAGAAATCTGGAATCTGACTTAGATAATTTAGAGCGAGAATTAGCAGTAGCAGCCTCTCCCGAAGAATACGAAACCCTGAGTAATAACTTAAAAACCGCTCAGAAAAAGTATCTAAATGCTCAAGCAGAATACGAGCAAA
>Ga0315907_10006837_pt1 | contig 11998 bp, 6 predicted proteins | sample LakEriMetagenome_3_FD_203525 | JGI IMG/M metagenome (GOLD analysis project Ga0315907, IMG submission 203525) | Freshwater fungal communities from buoy surface, Lake Erie, Ohio, United States - Buoy 12 MA123 | ecosystem: Environmental > Aquatic > Freshwater > Lake > Lake biofilm | place: USA...
GTCCAAAACGGATAGAGATTGGCTCGAAGACCTGACTAATTTAGTCAGGTCTTTTCCTGTTTATGCAGGGGTTTAAAATTGCATTATTTTAAGCGAAAATAGTAGCTTTCCAATATTTAATTTCACTATTAAACTATACACTACCTTGGCTATCAAGAATCAAACCGCAAGGAAAAGTTTCTCCTCCATTAAGGTGGTCAAAGACTATCCCGATTTTCTAGATATTCAGCTACAGTCCTTCAAAGACTTCTTCCAGTTGGATACCCCTGCAGAAAAGCGTCGGGCTGATGGGTTATTTAAAGTTTTTGCTGAAAATTTCCCAATCAGTGATTCCAGAGAAAACTTCACTTTGGAATTTATCGACTATGCAGTAGATCCACCAAAGTACAGTGTGGAAGAGTGCATCGACCGTGGATTGACCTACTCCGTTCCCCTAAAAGCAAAACTAAGATTGCTTTGCCACGATGAGGATAATGAGGATTTCGAAACAATCGAGCAGGAAGTATTTCTAGGCAACTTACCTTACATGACTGAGAAGGGTTCCTTCGTCATCAATGGAGCTGAGCGTGTAATTGTTTCCCAGCTGCACCGCTCTCCGGGGGTTTTCTTCGCGCAAAGCAAGCATACCAACGGTACCAAGCTGTATTCAGCTCGTATTATTCCATTTAAAGGTTCTTGGATCGAATTTGCTACAGACATCAACAATGTCATGTATGCCTACATCGATCGTAAGAAAAAATTCCCAGTTACGACACTTCTTAGAGCCATAGGCTATGGCTCTGATAAAGATATATTGGATCTCTTCGGACTTTCCGAGGAAGTTTCCGCTACCAAAACAGCACTCAAGAAGGCAGCTGGCAGAAAACTAGCTGCTCGTGTATTGAGAACCTGGGTAGAAGACTTCGTGGATGAGGATACCGGTGAAGTGGTATCCATCGACCGCAATGAGGTCTTGTTGGAAAGAGATACCATCCTGACGGATACAGACATTGAAATGATCCTCGATTCGGGATCAAAGTCCATCATCCTTCATCGGGAAGATGTGAACGTGGCTGACTTCTCCATCATCTACAACACACTACAAAAAGACAACTCCAACTCTGAGAAAGAGGCAGTAGAAGTAATCTACCGTCAACTTCGAAATACAGAAGCTCCTGACGAAGCTACTGCTCGAGAAGTAATTCAAAGCTTGTTCTTCTCGGACAAGCGTTACGACTTAGGTGAAGTAGGTAGATACCGTATCAATAAGAAATTGGGCTTGAGCATCGAGCCTGAGAAAATCGTCTTGACCAAAGAAGATATCATCTCGATCGTGAAGTACTTGATCGGTTTGATCAACTCCAAAGCAGTGGTGGATGATATTGATCACTTGTCCAACCGTCGTGTACGTACAGTAGGCGAACAGTTGTACAGCCAGTTTGGAGTAGGTTTGGCCCGTATGGCAAGAACCATCCGTGAGCGAATGAACGTACGTGACAACGAAGACTTCAAGCCAGTAGACTTGATCAACGCACGTACCCTTTCTTCCGTAATCAACTCCTTCTTCGGAACCAACCAGCTTTCTCAGTTTATGGACCAGACCAACCCGCTGGCCGAGTTGACACACAAGAGAAGGTTGTCCGCTTTAGGTCCAGGAGGTCTTTCAAGAGAAAGAGCAGGATTTGAAGTTCGTGACGTACACTACACGCACTACGGTCGTTTGTGTACCATCGAAACTCCAGAAGGTCCAAACATTGGTTTGATCTCTTCCCTTTGCGTACACGCGAAGGTAAATTCCATGGGCTTCCTAGAAACCCCTTACCGTAAGGTAGACAATGGAAAAGTAAGCATGAAGGCAGAAGACATTGTCTTCTTGACCGCTGAAGAAGAGGATAACCACAACATCGCACAGGCAAACGCTTCTTTGGATGACAAAGGACGTTTCTTGAATGAAAAAGTAAAGGCACGTTTTGAAGGTGACTTCCCTGTGCTTGAGCCAAGCGAAATTACCTACATGGACGTTGCTCCAAACCAGATTGTTTCGGTTGCAGCTTCCTTGATTCCTTTCTTGGAACATGATGATGCAAACCGCGCCCTAATGGGATCCAACATGCAGCGTCAGGCAGTTCCTTTGTTGAAGCCAGAAGCACCAATTGTTGGTACTGGTTTGGAAAGCAAAGCTGCCATCGATTCAAGAGCCCTAATTATTGCTGAGGCAGATGGGGTAGTGGAGTACGTAGATGCGAAGAAAATTACCATCAAGTACGATCTGACTTCAGACGAATTGTTGGTGAATTTCTCTGACGAGTACAGAACCTATGATTTGATCAAATTCAGAAGAACCAACCAGGACACCACCATCAACTTGACTCCTTTGGTATTGAAGGGAGAAAAAGTGAAAAAAGGTCAGGTGCTCGTGGAAGGTTATTCTACCAACCAAGGTGAATTGGCGCTAGGTAAAAACCTAAAAGTGGCCTACATGCCTTGGCAAGGATACAACTTCGAAGATGCGATCGTAATATCTGAGCGTGTGGTTCGTGAAGACATCTTCACTTCCATCCACGTCGAAGAATTCCAACTAGAAGTTCGTGACACCAAGCGTGGAGAAGAGGAACTTACCTCTGAAATTCCAAACGTATCTGAAGAGGCTGTAAAGCACTTGGATGAGAACGGAATTATCCGTGTGGGTGCCGAAGTAAAAGAAGGTGACATCATCATCGGTAAGATCACACCAAAAGGAGAAACTGATCCAACTCCAGAAGAGAAGCTCTTGAGAGCGATCTTCGGAGATAAGGCTGGAGATGTGAAAGATGCTTCTTTGAAGGCATCACCTTCCTTGAACGGAGTGGTTATTGAAACTAAATTATTCTCTCGTCCAAAGAAAGACAAGGACAACCGTGCCAAGTCTAAAGCGGAGGTTGAAAAGCTTAAGGGCAAGTACGCCAAAGATTTGTTGGGCATCCGTGCGCGCATGATCAATAAGTTGGTGACTTTGCTAGAAGGTAAAACTTCGCAAGGGGTGAAGCACAAGTTTGGGGATGAAATCATCACCAAAGGCGTGAAGTTCAATGCCAAGAACATTGAAAACAACCTCTTCCCTGCTAAAAACCCGTACAGAGACGAGTCAAACTACAATGTACCGGAGGAAGCAAACCTTGTTTCGGACATCATTCTAGACGAGTGGACTGAGGATACCTACACCAATAGCTTGATTGTCAAGTTGGTGAAGAACTACACCAACTCTAGAAATGAAATTTCTGGAAGATTCAAGCGTGACCGCTTTACCCTAGAGGTAGGAGATGAATTGCCTGCAGGTATCGTACAGCTTGCCAAAGTATACATCGCCAAGAAGCGTAAGCTGAAGGTGGGAGATAAGATGGCAGGTCGTCACGGTAACAAAGGTATTGTAGCTCGAATCGTACGTGACGAAGACATGCCTTTCCTAGAGGATGGCACCCCGATGGATATCGTATTGAACCCGCTAGGTGTACCTTCTCGTATGAACATCGGCCAGATTTTCGAAACTGTTCTTGCATGGGCAGGTCAGAAGCTTGGAAAGAAATATGCTACGCCAATTTTCGATGGAGCTACCTTGGATGAGGTATCTGCAGAACTTTCGGCAGCTGGACTTCCTGCTTTTGGTAGAACCTACCTATACGATGGTTTGAGTGGTAACCGTTTTGACCAGCCAGTAACGGTAGGGATTACCTACATGTTGAAGTTGGGTCACTTGGTAGATGACAAGATGCACGCCCGTTCTATCGGACCATACTCACTCATCACACAGCAGCCGCTGGGTGGTAAGGCACAGTTTGGTGGACAGCGATTTGGAGAAATGGAAGTATGGGCACTCGAGGCATTCGGTGCATCCCATGTTCTTCAAGAGATCTTGACCGTGAAGTCGGATGACGTAATCGGTAGAGCAAAAGCATACGAAGCGATTGTGAAAGGTGAGAACCTTCCTAAGCCGAACATTCCTGAATCCTTCAATGTATTGGTTCACGAGTTGAGAGGCTTGGCTCTTGAAATTACCTTGGATTAATTTGGCTCATGGGGCGGGTAACCGCCCTAAACATATCTCAAAAAACTATGTCGTTTAGAAAAAATAAAAAACTGAACAACGATTTCTCCCGAGTTACCATCAGCTTGGCTTCTCCAGAATCTATTCTGGACAGCTCAAATGGCGAGGTAACCCAGCCAGAGACCATTAACTACAGAACTTACAAGCCTGAAATGGGCGGCTTGTTCTGCGAGCGTATCTTTGGTCCAGTAAAGGATTGGGAATGTCATTGCGGAAAATACAAGCGAATTCGATACAAAGGCATCATTTGTGATCGATGTGGAGTGGAAGTGACGGAGAAGAAAGTACGCCGTGAGCGCATGGGCCATATTGAATTGGTGGTACCTGTTGCACACATCTGGTACTTCAAGTCATTGCCAAACAAAATTGGATATTTGCTCGGTTTGCCTACCAAGAAATTGGATCAGATCGTGTATTACGAGCGCTATGTAGTTGTACAGGCGGGTGTGAAAGCAGAAGAAGGAGTGCAATACCTTGACTTCTTGACTGAAGACGAATACCTGGACATCATGGACAAGCTTCCAAAGGAAAACCACCTTTTGGACGACATGGATCCTAACAAGTTTATCGCAAGAATGGGTGCTGAGGCACTAGAAATGTTGCTTGCACGCTTGGATTTGGATGATCTTTCCTATTCGCTACGTCACCAGGCAGCTACGGATACTTCGCAGCAGCGTAAGGCTGAAGCCCTCAAGCGATTGAAGGTAGTAGAAGCTTTCCGTGATGCAAGAACACGCATCGAAAACCGTCCAGAGTGGATGGTCGTACGTATGGTTCCTGTGATTCCACCGGAATTGAGACCTTTGGTTCCTTTGGATGGCGGTCGTTTTGCGACTTCCGATTTGAATGACTTGTACCGTCGAGTAATCATTCGTAACAACCGTTTGAAGCGTTTGATCGATATCAAAGCTCCAGAGGTGATTTTGAGAAACGAGAAGCGAATGTTGCAGGAAGCTGTAGATTCCTTGTTCGACAACTCTAGAAAAGTAAATGCAGTAAGATCAGATGGCAACCGCGCCTTGAAGTCTCTTTCAGACATGTTGAAAGGAAAGCAGGGTCGTTTCCGTCAAAACTTGCTCGGTAAGCGTGTGGATTACTCCGGCCGATCTGTAATCGTCGTAGGTCCTGAGTTGAAGCTTCACGAGTGTGGTCTTCCTAAAAATATGGCAGCTGAGCTATTCAAGCCATTTATCATCCGCAAGCTTATCGAAAGAGGCATTGTGAAGACGGTAAAGTCTGCTAAGAAAATTGTAGATCGTAAGGACCCAGTAGTGTGGGATATTTTGGAAAACGTATTGAAGGGACACCCTGTGCTCCTCAACCGTGCTCCAACACTTCACAGATTGGGTATCCAGGCATTCCAGCCAAAATTGATCGAAGGAAAAGCGATCCAGTTGCACCCACTGGTGTGTACTGCATTCAACGCTGACTTTGACGGTGACCAAATGGCGGTACACGTACCACTTGGTCATGAGGCGATCTTGGAAGCATCAACCTTGATGCTTTCTGCACACAATATTTTGAACCCTGCCAATGGTGCACCAATTACAGTACCTTCTCAAGACATGGTTTTGGGTCTGTATTATGTAACCAAAGGCAAGAAGTCTACTCCTGAGGAGGTCATCCTCGGTGAGGGTATGACTTTCTACAGCCAGGAAGAAGTGATCATTGCCATGAATGAAGGACAGCTTTCCAAGCATGCCAACATCAAGTGTAAGGTAAAAGTACGCACTGCTTCTGGAGAGATTCAGGACCAAATCATCGAAACGGTGGCTGGTCGATTGATCTTCAACCAGTTTGTGCCTGAGGAAGTAGGGTATGTCAACGAGCTTTTGACTAAGAAAAAACTGCAGCAGATTATCGCTCAGGTAGTGAAGGTTTGCGGCATCGCTCGCACAGCACAGTTCTTGGATGATATCAAGAATTTAGGTTTCCAGATGGCCTACCAAGGTGGTCTTTCTATGGGCTTAAATGATGTAATCATCCCTGACGAAAAAGTACCGATGATTGCCAAGGCGAAAGAGGAAGTAGACCAAGTATGGAACAACTACCTCATGGGTCTAATCACGGACAACGAACGATACAACCAAGTAATTGATATTTGGACTCGTACCAATTCTCATTTGACGAACAATCTAATGAAGAAGATGGAAGAGGACAAGCAAGGATTCAACGCCATCTACATGATGATGCACTCTGGCGCTAGAGGTTCTAGAGAGCAAATCCGTCAGTTGGGTGGTATGAGAGGATTGATGGCCAAGCCGCAGAAAAACCTTCAAGGGTCTGTTGGTGAAATCATCGAAAACCCAATCTTGTCAAACTTTAAAGAAGGACTTGACGTATTGGAGTACTTCATCTCTACCCACGGTGCCCGTAAGGGTCTTGCCGATACGGCATTGAAAACTGCGGATGCGGGTTACTTGACTCGTCGTCTAGTGGATGTGGCACAGGACATGATCATCACCGAAGAGGATTGCGGTACGTTGAGAGGTCTGGTTGTACAGCCATTGAAAGACAACGACGAAATCGTAGAGCCACTTTCTGAGCGTATTGTAGGCAGAGTATCTGTTCACGATGTATACGACTTGGTTACAGATAAATTGATCGTTACCGCTGGCATAGAGATCTCTGATGAGGTAGCGAAGCAAGTGGACGAGTCTTCTATCGAAGAAGTAGAAATACGTTCTGTATTGACTTGCGAAACCCGTCGTGGAGTATGTGCAAAATGCTACGGCCGTAACCTTGCTACGGGAAGAATGGTACAAGCAGGTGAAGCAGTAGGTGTCATTGCAGCACAATCCATCGGTGAACCAGGTACGCAGTTGACTCTTCGAACATTCCACGTAGGTGGTACAGCTTCCAACATGGCAGTAGATGCTAGCATCAACGCAAAATTTGATGGGGTAGTTGAATTTGAAGAGGAATTGAGGTATTTGGAAACTACCGATAGAGAAGGGCAATCCGTTACCATGGTAATGGGTCGTTCTGGAGAAATCAAGATCAACGAAGCGAAGTCTGGAAAAACCTTGGTGTCCAACCACGTGCCTTATGGAGCGATTTTGAACGTGAAAAACGGTCAGAAAATCACCAAAGGAGAATCCTTGTGTACTTGGGATCCATACAATGCTGTCATTCTTTCCGAGTTTGACGGTACAGTAGAATTCGACGCTGTAGTAGAAGGCATTACATACAAGGAAGTGGCCGATGATCAGACTGGCTTCCGTGAGAAAGTAATCATTGAAACCAAAGATAGAGCGAAGAACCCTGCAATCATTGTGAATTACAAAGGTGACTCCAAGGCGTACAATATCCCTGTAGGTGCCCACTTAGCGGTAGAATCAGGTGAGAAAGTAAAGGCTGGACAGATCCTGGTAAAAATCCCACGATCAGTAGGCAAGACTCGAGACATTACCGGAGGTCTTCCTCGTGTAACGGAATTGTTCGAAGCTAGAAATCCATCCAATCCAGCTGTAGTATCTGAGATTGATGGCGTAGTGACCTACGGTGGTGTGAAGCGTGGTAACCGAGAGATCATCATTGAATCTAAGGATGGGGTGATCAAGAAGTACATGGTATCCTTGTCTAAGCACATCTTGGTTCAGGAGAACGACTTCATCCGTGCGGGTGAGCCGCTTTCTGATGGAGCCATCACACCAAGCGACATTCTATCGATCAAAGGTCCAACTGCAGTTCAGGAGTACCTTGTGAATGAAATTCAAGAAGTATACCGTCTTCAGGGTGTAAAAATCAACGACAAGCACATCGAGGTGATTGTATCACAGATGATGCAAAAGGTTGAGATCCTTGACGCAGGTAATACAAGCTTCTTGCAAAATCAAGTGGTAGATAAGTGGGCATTCCGTGAGGAGAATGATAGCATTTTGGACAAGAAAATTGTCTTGGATGCAGGTGATTCTGCTACATTGAAGCCAGGAATGATCATTTCTGCACGAAGACTTCGTGACGAAAACTCAAGCTTGAAGCGTAAGGACTTGAAGTTAGTACAGGTAATGGATGCTGAAACGGCTGTTTCTGCGCCTACCTTGCAGGGTATTACTGCGGCTTCTTTGGGTACAGAAAGCTTTATCTCTGCAGCTTCCTTCCAGGAAACTACGAAAGTGCTTTCTGAGGCAGCTATCCGAGGCAAGCGTGACGAGTTGAAAGGCTTGAAGGAAAACGTAATCGTGGGCCACTTGATTCCTGCCGGTACCGGACAGCGAAGCATCTTGGGCATGATTGTAGGATCCAAGTCAGAATACGACACGCTTCAAGAAAATATGGAAAAGAAGTCTGCGAAAGCAACTAGCGAAGCGATTCTCTAAATTAGATCAATAATTCTATAAAAGGCCTGTACTTATTCTACAGGCCTTTTTTAATCTCAAAAATCATGGAAGACAACCAATTCCCAGATCAGCAAATTAATGTGGAGCTCCCAGAGGAGATTGCAGAAGGCATTTACTCCAATTTGGCGATGATTGCACATTCCAACTCGGAATTTGTGATTGATTTTATCCGATTAATGCCAGGAGTACCCAAGGCAAAGGTTAAATCGCGGATTATTGTAACGCCCGATCACGCGAAGCGATTGCTGGTGGCCTTGAAAGAAAATATTGAAAAATACGAGGCTGCCTTTGGTAAAATTAACCAAGGCGGTGGTGCTCCCAGCTTTCCGATTTCTTTCGGAACCCCTGGAGAGGCTTAACAAAAATATAAGTGCTTAATTTTGTTACTCTTATTACTTCTTGTACCTTTGCGTTCCAAAAAATAACAGTTTACAGACTATCTAAATTTTAATCAGTTAATGCCTACTATTCAACAACTAGTAAGAAAGGGTAGAAATACACTGGAATTCAAATCAAAATCTCGGGCTTTGGATGCTTGTCCACAGCGTAGAGGGGTTTGTACCCGCGTGTACACTACGACGCCTAAGAAGCCTAACTCAGCGATGAGAAAGGTAGCGAGGGTACGATTGACAAATGGAAAAGAAGTGAATGCTTACATTCCAGGAGAGGGTCACAATTTGCAAGAGCACTCTATCGTATTGATTAGAGGTGGTCGTGTGAAGGATCTTCCAGGTGTAAGATACCACATCATCCGCGGTGCATTGGATACTGCTGGAGTAAAAGACCGTAAGCAAGGTCGCTCCAAGTACGGTGCGAAAAGACCTAAGGCTGGCAAGGGAGCTCCTGCAGCAGCGCCAGGCAAAAAGAAATAATTAAGACCTTAAAAAAGAAATGAGAAAAGCGAAACCAAAGAAGAGATATATTCTTCCTGATCCAAAGTTCAATGATACTTTGGTAACCAAGTTTGTAAACTGTCTGATGTATGACGGGAAGAAGAGTATTGCTTACAATATTTTCTATGATGCAGTAGCTAAAGTAGAGGATAAAGTAGGCGAGAATGGTCTTGAAGTTTGGAAAAAAGCGCTTAACAATATTGCTCCCACCGTCGAGGTGAAGAGTCGTAGAGTTGGTGGTGCTACGTTCCAGGTTCCTATGGAAGTCAGACCTGAAAGAAAAATGGCCCTTGGTATCAAGTGGATGATTCTTTACTCTCGTAGAAGAGGAGAGAAGACCATGATGGACCGACTTGCCGGAGAGATCATCGCAGCAGCAAAAGGCGAAGGAGCCGCTGTTAAGAAGAAGGACGATACGCACAGAATGGCTGAGGCGAACAAAGCATTCTCCCACTTTAGATTCTAACCGAAATGGCAAGAGACTTAAAATTTACCCGTAACATTGGTATTGCAGCGCACATTGATGCGGGCAAGACAACTACCACGGAGCGTATTCTTTACTATTCTGGAAAGTCCCACAAGATCGGAGAAGTGCACGAAGGTGCAGCTACGATGGACTGGATGGCTCAGGAACAAGAAAGAGGTATTACCATTACCTCTGCGGCTACCACCGTATTCTGGGATTACAGAAGCAACCAGTACCAAATCAACATCATTGATACTCCAGGTCACGTAGACTTCACGGTAGAAGTAAACCGTTCCTTGAGAGTATTGGATGGACTTGTTTTCCTTTTCTCTGCGGTAGACGGGGTTGAACCTCAGTCTGAAACCAACTGGAGACTAGCAGACAACTACAAAGTAGCCCGTATCGGATTCGTCAACAAGATGGACCGTTCTGGTGCAGACTTCTTGATGGTTTGTAAGCAAGTAAAAGAAATGCTCGGTTCTTATGCCGTTCCATTGCAGTTGCCAATTGGCGCTGAAGATAAGTTCACCGGTGTAGTTGACTTGATCAACAACCGTGCGATCATCTGGAACGAGCACGACATGGGCATGACTTTCAAAGAAGTGCCGATTCCTGAAGACATGAAGGAAGAAGTGGCAGAATACAGAGAGCATTTGCTCGAAGCTGTTGCTGACTACGATGAGACCTTGATGGAGAAATTTTTTGATGATCCTAACTCTATCACTGAAGCAGAGATCTTGAAAGCATTGCGCGCGGCGACTATTGACATGAAAATTGTTCCTATGGTTTGCGGTTCTTCTTTCAAAAACAAAGGGGTTCAAACCATGCTAGATCTAGTGATGGAATTGTTGCCTTCTCCGCTTGATAAGGATGCTATCGTGGCCACCGACTTGGATGATGAGGATAAGGAAGTAGCTATTAACCCTGTGGAAACTGAGCCATTCACTGGCTTGGCATTTAAAATTGCTACGGATCCTTTCGTAGGTCGTTTGTGCTTTGTAAGAGCATACTCTGGCGTATTGGAGTCTGGATCCTATGTATTCAATAGCCGTTCAGGCAACAAAGAGCGTATCTCTCGTGTGTTCCAAATGCATGCCAACAAGCAAAACCAAATCGAAAGATTGGTTGCAGGTGATATTGGAGCAGTAGTAGGCTTTAAAGACATCAAGACAGGAGATACCCTTTGCGACGAAAAGCGTAAAGTAGTATTGGAGTCTATGGTGTTCCCTGAGCCAGTAATTGGTTACGCGATTGAACCTAAGACCCAGGCGGATGTAGATAAGCTAGGTATGGCTATTGCCAAGCTAGTGGAAGAAGATCCTACTCTTCAGGTTAACACAGATCACGAAACTGGTCAGACCATTCTTCGTGGTATGGGTGAACTTCACCTTGAGATCATCATTGATCGAATGAAGCGTGAATTCAAAGTTGAGATCAACCAAGGTGCTCCTCAGGTGGCTTACAAGGAAGCTTTATTTGCTTCTGTTGAGCACAAAGAGACCTACAAGAAGCAAACTGGTGGTAAAGGTAAGTTTGCCGATATCGTATTTGAATTGGGACCTAAGGATCCAGATCCTGAGACCAACGAAATCAAAGCAGGTTTGGACTTTGTAAACGGTATCGTGGGTGGTGTGATTCCAAAAGAATTCATCCAGCCGGTACAGAAAGGTTTCCAGGAAGCGATGAAGAATGGACCTTTAGCAGGTTACCCAATCGAATCCATGAAAGTTCGCTTGTTCCACGGTTCCTACCACGATGTCGATTCGGATGCCCTTTCTTTTGAATTGGCTGCAAGAATTGGTTTCAAGGAAGCAGCGAAGAAGTGTAAGCCTCAGTTGCTAGAGCCAATCATGTCGGTAGATGTAATTACGCCTGACGAATATACTGGACCAATTACGGGTGACTTGAACAGAAGAAGAGGAATGATGAAAGGTATGGACACCAAGGGTAACTCTACGGTTGTTAAGGCCAACGTTCCTTTGTCTGAATTGTTCGGTTACGTAACTGATTTGAGAACAATCACTTCAGGTAGAGCGACGGCATCTTTGACCTTCTCTCACTACGAGCCAGTTCCAAATAACATTGCGGAAGCTGTAATTGCCAAAGTAAAAGGTGAAAAATCCTAATCGATAAGAAAATGAATCAGAAAATAAGAATAAAATTGAAATCATACGATCACAGCTTGGTGGATAAGTCATCAGAGAAGATCGTGAAGGCAGTAAAAGCGACAGGTGCT
>Ga0315907_10006838_pt1 | contig 11997 bp, 9 predicted proteins | sample LakEriMetagenome_3_FD_203525 | JGI IMG/M metagenome (GOLD analysis project Ga0315907, IMG submission 203525) | Freshwater fungal communities from buoy surface, Lake Erie, Ohio, United States - Buoy 12 MA123 | ecosystem: Environmental > Aquatic > Freshwater > Lake > Lake biofilm | place: USA...
TGAAGGAGATCGACCCCGCCGCCAAGAATGTCGCGCCGCCCACCGTCGATGGCGTCGAGAAAGTCGACGGCGTCAAAACTCCCGGCGGTGCCAAGCCCGTGAAACAGGCTCCGCCGCCCGCCTCCGTGACCGAAGGAGCCAAGCCCGTCGACGGACCGGGCACGAAGGCTGCGCCTCCGCCGCCTCCGACGAAAGGACTCGTCGGCACCGAAGGCGTGAAGCCGCCCGAAGGCGTCAAAGGCGCCGGCACGAAAGGCACCCCTCCGCCGCCCGCTCCGAAAGGAGTCGAAGCCGTCAAGGGCGTGAAGCCTCCGGAGTCCGTCAAGGGCGCCGGGACGAAGGCCACGCCGCCGCCCCCGCCCGCCAAGGGCCTCGCCGGCGTCAAGGGCGTGAAGCCGCCCGAAGGCGTGAAGCCCGCCGCCGGAGGCATCAAGCCCGTCGAGGGCGTCGCCGGCATCGGCGAGGGCAAGCAGCAGAATCTCGAAGCCGCCCTGCAGGTCGAGGCCGCCGGCAAGCCCGGTCCGAAGAAGGCCAAGGCCGCCGCCGCGCTCCTCGCCGGTCCCGAACCGAAGGGCAAGCCCACCAAGGCGGACGACCGCAAGGTCTTCGAAGAAGCCCGCAAGATCCCCGACAATGGTTCCTGAATCCTTTCCACGCATCCCCATGAGACTCCTCCGTCCGTTCCTCTGCGCCGCGCTCGCGTGCGTGGCGACGCTTCCCGCCCAGCAGGCCGCGCCGCTCGACGCCAAGACGCAGCAGCAATACGAACGCCTGCTCCGCCATCGTTACTCGCGCGACCTCAGCGAGGTCTTCGCGGCCATGGAGAAGTCGGCGCGACCCGACGCCCGCGCCGGCGCCGACGCCCGCTTCCTCTCGGCCTTCCGCCTCGGCGATTGGGCGCAGGTCCGTGCGGAGCTCGCGGCGCTGCCGTCCGAACTCGGTCGCGGCATCTACGATAAGATGCTGACCGATCTTGCCGAACGCCCGAAGAACGGCGTGCGGCTCGAGGACGTCTTCGCCCTCGCCGACGCGGGCCCCGGCGACCTGACCGATCTCGAACTCCGAAAACTCGGCCAGATGCTCGGCCAGATCGTCGCGCCGAATGAAAGCTTCTGGGTCGCCGAGCGTCTGACGCGTGGCACCGAGAAACTCGGCGGCAAGGATCCCTCCCGCCGCCTCGCGGCCGGCCGCGTCCTGCTGGCCGGCGGTTTCCGTGACCTCGCCCGCCAGTATCTGCCCGCCGGGGCCGATCTGGACCAGGTCGTCGACGAGGGACTTCGGCAGGAGATCGCGGCCTTCCTGGCGGCGGAACAAGCCACCGAGATCGCCCAGCGCGACCAGATCTCCCGTATCTGGAGCGACAACGTCGCGATCCTCCGTTCGGAGAAGAAGACCAGCGACTGGGAACGCAGCAAGGCCGCAGGCGAGATGCTCCGCGTGCTCACGCAGGTCTCGCCGGCCGTGCTCGGCGGTACCTTCGCCGAACTGATGAAGTCGCAACCCGACGCCGCGCTCAAGGTCGTCGGCGGTCTCTCGCGCAAGATCCAGAACGAAGGTGGCGCGCCCGCCGCCCAACGGATGGATAATCTCCGCGCCCAGACGGTGCTGGCCAACCTCATCGCCGAGCATGTCGACGACGCCGGGGGCGACTGGCGACAGGTCCTCGGTCTGATGGCGGAATCCTGGATGACCGAAGTCGAGCAGTCGTTCGGCCGTCAGTCCGGCGGTGTCCGTCGTACCAATAGCCGCACTGGAGCGAACGATATCGACCCCGAGGAGATGCTCCAGCTGGCGCCCGCCGGCAAGTGGCTCGCGGCCTTGGCGCCCGACCTGCGCGCCCGCTTCGACGCGACCCTCGCCCGGGCGGTCATCGTCAGCGCGAACTTCGAACTCGCCGCGGATCGCATCACCGAGCTTGCGCGTCGTCATCCGGCCGCGGGCGTCGCCTTGGCTGAGGATTTCCTGCTTGCCTGGGGCCAGGCCCATAATCCCCAGCTGCCGGCGGAATTGCGCGCCCGCTATGGTCTGCCCGAGGACGCCCGCATCCCCGTGACCCCGGTGATGATGGAGCGGAACGTCGACAGCCTCGCCCGCATGATGGCGCTCTTCCGTCAGGCCGGCGTCGCCCCCCGCGACCAGAGCAAGGTCGTCAACGCCTTCGACCTGGCCTACAGCAACGCCGAGGCCTATCGCGACACGCACATCGAGCGCGTGTTCGGTCCGACCGCCCAGATGGACGAGCAGGTCTTCTTCCTGCTCGCCCAGAAGATGCATGCCAATCTCGGCGACCGCTGGCGCCGCGCCGATGTCCAGCGCAACGGACTGACCCGCCGTAACGAGGCCCAGACTTATGCCATGGCCGCGGACGGCTATGCGTCGCTGCTGAAACTGATCGACGGATGGCAGGCCGACCGACCGGACGCCTTCAAGGCCCTCCTGCTGGGCGCGGTCGTCCTGAATGACTGGGCTGATTTCGAGAACTTCCAGGACCTCGCTCCGACCGAGCCCGCCAAGCGCCTCGTGGCCGCTAAGGAGCGGACGCTGCGTTCGCAGGATTACTTCCAGCGCGCCGCCGACGCCTACGGCCGTCAGGTCGTCCGCCTGCAGCCTAACGAGCAATCCATCGACCCTTACCTGAGCTGGTTCAACGCCGTGCTCGGGGTCGGGGGCAATGGCCAGGTCAATCTTGGCAAGCCGCTCAATCGCGCGGCCCTCGGCCGCATCCGCGCCGCCATCCAGGCGCTGCCGGGCCGGCTCGCCGGCACGCACATGGGGCAGCTGGCGAAGACGCTCAACGCCCGCCTGAATGACCAGAACAACCCGCTGCACGAGGACCTGAAGTATCGCTACCTCGCCGCCACGCTCGTGGTCACGAAGGATGACCCGTTCTTGCTCGGACTGAAGAAGCGCGCGGACTACCTCGACGAGCTCCTCGGCGAGATCCGCGTCCAGACCCGCGTCGACGGGCCGAACACGGTCGGGGCAGGGCAGGACTTCGGTATCATCGTCAGCGTCGTGCACACCGAGGCCATGGGCCGGGTCGCCCGTTTCGGACAATACCTGAGCAACGACCCGGCGGCGACCGCCGCCGCCACGAAGCGCCGCGGTCCGCAGGCCCTGCGGTCCGCCGAGGCGCAGGGTCCGCGCGATGAGTTCGAGAAGAAGCTGACCGAAGGCCTCTCGCCCTTCTTCGAGATCCGCTCGATCACCTTCGCCGCGCCCGACGTGAAGCCGCGTCCGGCCGCCCGGCCGGGCTGGGAGGAGACGACGCTCGCCTACGTGCTCGTGCGGGCGAAGGACGCCAGCGTCGACAAGATCCCGCCGGTGCAGATGGAGCTCCGCTTCATCGACCTGAGCGGCCCGGTGACCGTCCCCGCGACCTCCGCCGAGACCTTGCTCAAGGTCGCCGGCGGCAAGGCCAGCCCGCGTCCGGCCGACAAGATCGATGTCACCCAGACGCTCGATACGCGCCAGTTCGCGATCAACGGCTCCCTGAGCCTCGAAGTCGCCGCGACCGCCGCGGGCACCGTTCCCGAACTGGACGACCTCCTGGACCTCGCCCCGCTGGCCGCCTTGGCCAAGGTGCGTCAGGTCACGGTCATCGACCCGCTGATGGTCAAGGAACTCAATACCTGGGGCGATCAGGTGGCGCCGCGCACGGAGCGCCGCTGGTCGGTGACGCTCGACGGCGACGCGATCCGCGCGGCCGACAAGGCGACCGATCTGCCGTTCCCGACGATCAAGGCCGCGAACGCGACCACCGTCTGGCGGACCTATCAGGACATCGATCCCGTCGTCCTGACGAAGAACTCCGTCCTCCTCGACCGGGTCAAGGTCGCGGCCGGGGCGGGCTACGTCGCACCGGTGGCCGAGGATGACTGGACTTATCTCTATGTCGGTCTCGCCGTCGCCGCCGCTTTCGTCGGATGGCTCATCTTCCGTCCGCGCCACACCGGTCCGCGCCCGCCGCGCGCCCGCGATGTCTTCAAGCTGCCCGCCGCCATCGACGGCTTCGCGGTCGTGGCCTTGCTCCGCAAACTGGCTGTCAGCCCGCTGGTGAAGTTCAGCTCCGCCCAGCAGGCCGAACTCACGGCGGACATCGAACGCGTCCAGACCGGTTGCTTCGGTGGCGCGAGCACGCTCTCCGAAGCCGACCTCAAGACCCTCGCCGAGAAATGGCTCCGCCAACTCCGCTGAGGACTTAACAACCATCCCCACCCCTATCCCTTCCCCTTAAGCAATGAGCCAACATCCTAATCCCGCGGCCGTGCAGGCTGCTCATCAGTTCGTCGCCGACGTCCGCACGCGCGTCGGCAAGGTCGTCGTCGGCCAGGACGTCGTCGTCGAGCGCGTCATGATCGCACTCCTCACCGGCGGCCACCTGCTCCTGCAGGGCATGCCCGGCCTGGCGAAGACCCTCCTCGTGAACACCGTCGCGAAGGCCATCGCCTTGGACTTCCGCCGCATCCAGTTCACGGTCGACATGCTGCCGTCCGACATCGTCGGCTCGGAAGTCGTCGATCAGAAGACCGGTGAGTTCCGCATCCACCGCGGTCCCGTCTTCACAAACCTGCTCCTCGCGGACGAGATCAACCGCGCCGCGCCGAAGGTGCAGGGCGCGATGCTCGAGGCCATGCAGGAGCGCAAGGTCACCCTCGGCGGCCAGACGATGCGCCTGCCCACGCCGTTCCTCGTCATCGCGACTCAGAATCCCGTCGAGCAGTCCGGCACGTTCGAACTGCCCGAGGCCCAGCTCGACCGTTTCATGCTCCTCCATCGCCTGGGCTATCCGGGTCGCGACGAGGAACAGGACATCCTCCAGCGCCAGCTGGGCATGGGCCTCCGCAAGGAAGAGGGCGGGGCGGTCCCCAAGACGGCCTTCGACATGATCGATGATTCGCCGGTGGGCACCAAGGCCGACCTCGTCGCCGCGATGGAAGCCGTCCAAGGCGTCCACGTGAGCGAAGTCTTCCTCCGCCACTCCGTCGAACTCGTCCGCCGTACGCGCGAATCCAAGGACCTGGACTTCGGTTGCAGTCCGCGCGCCGGCCTGGCCCTCGTCAACGCCGCCCGCGCCCGCGCGGTCATCCGCGGCCGGGATTACGTGACCCCGGAGGATCTGTTCGAACTCGCCGAGGACGTCGTCCTGCACCGTATCCGCGTGAGCTACGAAGCCGCGGCCGCCGGTCAGACCGGCGCCAAGGTGCTGGAAGGAATCCTCGCCGGCTTGGGCTGAACGCATGCTTCGTCCGCGGACATTGCCTCACGACCCGGTCGACAGCCGGCAGTTCGAAGTCGCCGTTCGGCGCCTTGCGAACAGCCTGGACTTCGGCCAGCGTGATTCCGTGTTCCACGGCGCCGGCCTGGAGTTCGTTCAGTCGCGTCCGTATGTGGCGGGCGATGCAGTCAAGTTCATCGACTGGAAGGTCTCGGCCCGCCTGGGTAAGCTCTACGTCAAGGAGTTCCGCGAGACCAAGCAGATCCCGCTCTACCTTCTGCTCGATACCTCCGCTTCGATGTGCGTCACGTCGCAGCCCCTGAGCAAGTATGCTTGGGCCGTACGCATCGCGACCGGCATCGGCCTGGCCGCGCAGTCATCGGTCACGCCCGTCGGCCTGCTCGGCTGCGGAGCCCGCGAACTGCATGTTCGTCCGACCCTCTCACGCAATGTCGTCATGGAATGGGCGCATCAGCTGCGACAGCATGACTTCACCGAGAAGACCTCGCTCGCCGTGCGTGCCCGTGAGCTCGCTCCGTCCTTGGCGAAGCGGACGACGGTCATCGTCCTGAGCGACCTGCATGACCCGGACGCCATCGCGGCGCTACAGGTGCTGGCCCAGCGACATGATTGCGTCGTCCTGCATCTCGAAGACCCGGCCGAGCAGGGCCTGCGTGGCGCCGGCCTCATCCGCGGCATCGAAGCCGAGTCCGGACGCGGGTTCGTCGGTTTCGGCGGACGTCGGCAGGTCGATTCCTCCGGCTGGCAGGCCGAGCTCAGCCGCTTCGGCATCGATTACCTTCGCCTGCGTACCGACGAGCCGATCCTCGGACGGCTGACCTATTTCCTGAAGAACCGCGGCTTCGCGAGCCGGGCGGCCCGTTGAGCATGACCGCCTCGTCGTCCTCTTTCCGCCGATGGCTCCTCTGGGGCTTGGCCGCCGTCGTGGCCCTCGTCGCCGCGTGGTGGTTCCTGCAGGAGGATGACAGCCTGAAGGTACCGCTCGGGGTCGAACAGGCCGCCATCATCACTTACGGCGGCCCCACGCTCGTCGTGAAACCGTTCCGCTACGGCGTAGCCGTGAACGTGCGCATCGCTCAGGTGACCGGTCAGGACGGCCTGAAGGTCTATGACGTCCGTTACCTCGTGAACCGCGAAGGCGAGCATGACCTCACCGAATACCTGATGGCGGACGATGGGGCGGTTTTGAGCGGCCTGCCGTCGTTCAAGATCCAGGGTGACCCGAAACTTTCCAAGGAACTCGAGGCCCGTGTGAAGGAGACCGAGGACATCGGCATCCAGGTCTGGGGTCATTATCGGGCGACCCTCTGGGGGCTCGGCGTCTTCTGGATCGGTTGGCTACTGTTGCTCATCTTCTGGCGTCGCCCGAAGAAGCCGGTCGCCGTGGTAGCTAAGCCGCCGCTCACTTCTGCCGAACAATTGCGACAGCTGCTTGCCGAACTCGAACAGGGCGCCCTCACCGCCGAACAGAAAGCCCGGTTGGAGATGCTCCTCCTGCGTTCTTGGCGCGAAGGCCTCGTCCCGGCCGAGGCCCCCATGGCCGAGGTCTTGGCCGCCATCGCCCGCGGTGACCGGACGGGCGAAGCCTTAGGTCTTCTGCAGCGTTGGCTCCATCGCCCTGGCTCGGGCGTCGCCGACACTGAGATCGCTGGCATCATCCGTCAGCACCTGCCGGCCCCGGAGGCCGTCCGCCCATGACCTTCCTCCATCCCCAGTGGCTGGCCCTGCTGGCCTTGCCGGTCATCCTGGCCTTCTGGGAGTGGGTCCGCCCCGGTCAGCCCCTCGCGATGCCCTACGATGGCGTCCAGGGCCGCCGCGGCTGGTTCCTGCGTTGTCTCGTGCTCGCCGCCAACTGCCTGCCGGCCGGCCTGCTCGCCGTGGCGATCCTGTTCCTGGCACATCCCGTCACCTTCCAGCCGCCCGAAGTCGAGCGGCAGCTCACGAACATCCAGGTCGTCCTCGACACTTCGGGTAGTATGCGGGGGTCGCATGGCGACCAAGGGAAAGGCCGTCACAGCCGCTTCGACTCCGCTATGGAGTCGCTGGAGAAGTTCCTGCACCACCGGAAGGGGGACGCGTTTGGGCTGACCATCTTCTCTCGCAACTTCATCCACTGGGTGCCGCTGACGCTCGATACCGAGACCATCATGCTCTCGCGTCCGTTCATCGAACCCAACGTCCTGCCTGATGAACTCTGGGGCGGCACGTTCATCGGCAACGCCCTCACCGGCGCTTCGGCCCATCTCGCCCAGCGGCCGGCCGGCGACCGCATGATCATCCTCCTTACCGACGGCGAGAGCCCCGACATCAAGTCGCCCAAAGACGTGCCCATCATCGCCGACCTCCGGGATAAAGGCGTCATCGTCTTCGCTGTCCTTCTCACGGACATACCCGTCGATCCGGCGCTCATCGGCATCGCCCGGGCGACGGGAGGCGAGGCCTTCAATGCGGTCACTCCGGAAGCGCTCAACTCCGTCTTCAAGCGGATCGACGAGATGAAGAAGGTCGTCGTCCTCGAGAAGAAGCCGCGGACCGCCGACTATTTCGACCCGCTCTTCCTGCCGGCGCTCGGCCTACTCGCCGCGGCCGTCTTCGCGCTCTTCGGCCTCCGGTTCACGCCCTGGTAAGGCTTACTTCATCATCATCAGGCCGCGGATGGCGAAGGCCAGGCCGAGGGCGATGAGGAGGTAGGAAGAGACGTAAGGGGCGCGGGCGGCGATGCGGCTGAACCAGCCGGACTTCTCCGCGAGCTTCTTGAAGCCCCATGAGGCGAGCACACCGACGGAGATCATCGTCAGGGCGAGACCCAGGCTGAAGGCCGCCACGATGCCGAATCCGAGCGAGAATTCCTTGAGCTGGAGGCACACGATCAGGATCGAGACCGCGGCCGGGCAGGGCATGAGTCCGCCGGTGAGCCCGAAGATGACGATCTGACCGGTCGTCACGTGACGGCCGGCGAAACGCTTCTCGATCTCCGCTGCATGGGCGCGGGCGTGGGCGTCCTCCGCGTCGAGGTCATCATGGGAGTGGTCATGTCCGTGCGCATGCTCGCCTTCGCCATGGTGGTGATGGTGATGATGACCGTGTTCTTCGCGCAGGCGCATGATCGTCCAGACCGCCATGCCGACCACGATGAGGCCGCTGATCAGGAGGAAGTAGGGTTCGGTCTGTTCGACGTTCCAGTGGGAACCGTAGTTCAGCGCCAGGCCGGCGAGGACCCAGATGATGAGCGTGTGAGAGAGGGCGGCGCAGAAGCCGAGCAGGGCGGCCTGCCAGGCCGTGCCACGGATCGCGATGATGAAGGCCGCCATCATCGTCTTCGAGTGGCCGGGTTCGAGGCCGTGCAGGGCGCCGAGCAGGATCGCGACGGGGATGTAGAGCCAAGCGTGGGCGGTGCCCTGTTGTAGTAGCTGCGAGAAGTCCATGGCCCGACCTTAGCAGCCGAGATCAGGCTGTCGACCTTGGGGATAGGCTTGCGGCAGGGCGGGGGCTTTACTTGCTACAGGGCGTATGAAGACCGTCACCCTCGGCCAGAGCCCGCTCACCTCCAGTCGCCTCGCTTATGGCTGTTGGCGTATCGCCACCAAGGGTGACGCCGCCGCGGATTACGCGACGGCCAAGGCAGCGGTCTTCGCGGCGGTCGACGCAGGTTACACGCTCTTCGACCACGCCGACATCTACTGCGACGGCGAGGCCGAGCGCGTCTTCGGCCGTATCTTGAAGGAGAACCCCGGCCTGCGCGCCAAGATGACCATCGCGACCAAGGGTGGTATCCGTTTTAAGAACCGCCCCGTCGGCGCCCCGGTACGTTACGACTTCTCCCGTGCCCATCTGCTGGCCCAGTGCGAACTCTCGCTCAAGCAGCTCGGTGTCGAGACCATCGACCTGCTGCATCTCCATCGTCCGGATTACCTCATGGACGCCGCCGAAGTCGCTGGTGTCTTCACGGAGCTCCGTCGGTCCGGTAAGGTGCGTGAATTCGGCGTCAGCAATTTCAGCCCTTCGCAGTTTTCGCTCCTCCAGAATGCGCTCTCCTTCCCGCTGGTCACGAACCAGGTCGAAGTCAGCCTCGTGCAACTCTACGCCCTGCACGACGGCACGCTCGATCAGTGTCAGGAGAAGAAGGTCACCCCGCTGGCTTGGAGTCCGCTCGGCGCCGGCCTGCTCGGTTCGGGCGGCGTGGATCTCCTGCCAGGGCAGCGTCACTATAATCCGACCGCCGTGTTGGCCGTCCTCGACCGTATCGCCCAGGAGCGCGGCGTCGCCCGCGAACTCGTCGCGCTGGCTTGGATCCTGAAGCATCCGGCTAAGATCGTCCCCATCATCGGCACCACCCAGCCTGAGCAGATCAAGCAGCTGGCTGCCGCGGCGGACCTCGAACTGACCCGCGAAGAGTGGTATCACCTCGTCACCGCGGCCCGTGGCGCGGAGATGCCTTGATACGAGGGCAGGAGGGCAGGAGGGCCCGAGGAAACGAGGATGGGAGGTTTACTTCTTCGCGGCGGCGTAAGCCTTGCCCGTCGGCGTCAGTTCGCCGTTCGCGTCGAACAGGGCCGAAGTCCCGGCTCCGGAGTCATGCCAGGCATAACGCTGCACCCAGGACGTCTTTTCCATGAAGCGCGTCGAGGCGACGATGAAGGCGTCGACCTGGGCCTGCGAGTATTTGCCCGGGGCCGCGGCGGAGTCCGCGGCGGTCTGCGGGGCGAATTCCGTGACCCAGATCGGCTTCCCGAAATGGGCGTGGATCTGTTCGAGGTCCTTGATGAAGCGGGCGGCGTCGGCTCCTTTGTACCAGTGCACGGCGATGGCGTCGACCTTGGCTCCTGCCTTGAGGAAGCCATTGAGCCAATCCTTCGTGACGGGGTTTCCGGCCAGGGCAGGAGAGACGATGAAGCCCGCCTTGGCGGAGAGGGCCGGCCACTTGGCCAAAGCGTCCTCGACGCTGAGGTTCGCCTGCTTGGGGTGGTCGGGTTCGTTGAAGCCGAGGAGGAAGGGGACGTCCTGTTCCGGCGCGGCGCGCCGGCCGGAGAAGATCATCGGGACGAAGCGGGCGTCGGTCGTCAGTTTGGTCTGGGCTCCCCAGTTGTAGTACCAGCCCACTTTGAGCAGCTCGAGGTGACGGGCGGTCTTGCCCTTGCGCTCAGGCAGGCCGACGCCTTTCTTGGCGGACTGGTCCGGCTTCTCGGCCAGTGCGTCCGTCGGCCAGCAGGCGGCCAAGGCCAGGAAGACGACGACGAGGGCGGGGCGGAGGAATCTCACGAGGCGAAGCCTGTCACCCCCGCCGCCCGTGCCAAGCAGAACTCGGGCTCAGCCCGTGATGACCGGGATCTTCAGCGACTGCCCGCCATTCAGGGCGGACTGGTGCGCGATCATCCCCGGTACCGTGTAGGCCAGGGCTTCGTCGATCCCGACGAACGGCTTGCGGCCCTTGGCGATCGCGTCGACGAACTCGTGCGTGATGAAGCAATGCGAACCCTCGTGGCCGCTGTCGTGGCGGAGCGGTTCGGGGAGCATCTCGGTCTGCCACCATTTGACCTCGGCGTATTTCTCTAGGAACTGCGAAGCCCGTTCGAAGCCGCCGCTGTCCTTCTCGGCCTTCGTCTCCGCGCGGACGACCACGGGACCGCCGGAGCCGGTCGGGTCGCTGAAGTAGAAGCTCATTTTGTCGCCGAAGTACCGGGCGCGCTCGCCGCCCTTCTGGGCGCCGCGCCACCAGATCGCCACGCGCATGCTGTTCCCGCGGTCGGTGCGGAAGAGCGCCGTCTCGGTCCAGAAAGGGTTGCCGTAGGCGTTGTCCTTCACGATCGGATGGTCGTCGCCCCAGCCGTGGCAGACGACCTCCGTCAGCCGTTCGCCCGTCACGCTGAGCAGGTGGGAGGTGCAATGGGTCGGGTAGTGCATCGGCGGCAGTCCGTGGCGCCAGGTGCGCTTGCCTTTTTCGAAGTAGAGCGTCTCAAGTCCGGGATGGTGGTATTCTGATTCCGTGTAATACAGGTGACCGAAGCGGCCTTCGGCGTGGAACTTGCGGGCCGAGATCGTGAGCTGCTGCCAGCAGCTGGTCTCGCCCATCATGTAGGTCAGTCCGGATTTCCGCACCGCGGCGGCGAGCCGCCCGCATTCCTCGAGCGTCATCGCGGCGGGGACGGCGCTGAGCACGTGCTTGCCGGCGGCAAGGCAGCGCAGGGTGTGTTTCACGTGGTCTGGCGCGGGCGTCGCGAGGAAGACCGCCTCGACCTTGGGGTCCTTGACCAACTCCTCGAGCGACGGATACCCTTTGGCGCACTTGTAGACTCTCTGCAGCGCGGCGAGGCGTTCGGGACGGAGTTCGGCCACCGCCTCGACGACACAGTCCGGGTGCTCGTGGAATTGGAAGCCGAGGCCGAAGCGCCCGCCGACGATGCCGATACGCACCTTGCGGGCGGGTGTGGTGAAACCGGCCTGGCCGAACAGGCGGACGGCGGCGAGGCCGGCGCCCGCGGTCGCGCCAAGACGGATGAAATCGCGTCGGGTGCTCATGGAGTATGGGCATCATCGCCTGTCCACGGACGGAGGCAATCCCCGGGGCAGCTGAAAGCCGAAGTTGCGGACGAACGGCGCCCCGCCTAGAAGACTCGCATGAATCCTACCCCTGGTTCGTGTCTCCGTCTTTTCTGGCCTTTGTTCGTGGCGGCCGCGCTTGGCGCCCAGACCGCGCAGGTCCTCGAGACGAAGACCATCACCCCGCCGGAAGAGCCGTATGCCGGTTGGTCGACCCTCGC
>Ga0315907_10006842_pt1 | contig 11995 bp, 12 predicted proteins | sample LakEriMetagenome_3_FD_203525 | JGI IMG/M metagenome (GOLD analysis project Ga0315907, IMG submission 203525) | Freshwater fungal communities from buoy surface, Lake Erie, Ohio, United States - Buoy 12 MA123 | ecosystem: Environmental > Aquatic > Freshwater > Lake > Lake biofilm | place: USA...
TCCGTGAAAACAAAGACCTGAAATTCGAGCTACGCAGCCACACCGACTGCAGAGGTAGCTTTGAGTACAACGATGATCTTTCATCTAAGCGAGCTAAAGCAGTTACCGATTACATGGTGAAAAAAGGCGTTCCGCGATCTATTATCGTATCGAAAGGATACGGAGAGCGAGAATTACTCAACAACTGTTCAGATGGCGTAATGTGTGAAGAATCATTGCACGAGCAAAATCGCAGAACTGAGTTTGTTGTTACTGGTAAGAAAAGTAAATAAGAAATTCGAAAGCAACTTGAAAGGCGAATGGCTGCGGAGTCATTCGCCTTTTTTATTACTTAATCATTATAAATTTTACCGGCACGCCAACTTTGAACCATCCTCTCCCAATAAGGCTTATAGCCTGGTTCACGCTCCAAAATAAAAAGATTTGTAGTGAATGGAGAATCAAGTTTCCGAAAGGAAAATGATAGTATAGCAGTCTGGCTGTCCTCCCCATAACTCCAAACTTCACCATCGGAAGACCGAATAACCTGATTCGGATTACCAAAAAGCAAGTGAATCATACCCCGATCAGTCTTCCATCCTTCTGTGTAAGTCGAAAAGTAATAGTTGGCCTCCTCTACCCTCTTGTAAAAAATGCGTATCAGTTCACGAGCATGTTCCTTGCTCCCTGCACATTCCAACCAAAATTGATCTATGAGCGCTTTGGAGTAATTGCTTTTTATAATCTCTTCATGCTCCGCCTTGGTCATAATGAATCTGATTGGCCATTCCAAGGCATCCAAATCCTTCACTTTTGGAAAATAACTACTCGCTGTTTTAACCGTCAGCCCCAATCGTTTGGAAGTATCGTGAGAAAAAAAGTAGACCCCTTCTTCTGCGTCGAATACATAGCTGCCATCCATTTGTCGCTTCGGAAGCAGTAACTGCGCTCCAACAACACTTGGTTGCTCTGGCACATTGGCCGAAAATGGCGGAGGAGGAAGCTTGATATCGGAGTTAATCCTGCTAAGCGTAGGTGATTCCACACTTGCATTTCTAGCACTGACGACTTGCACCCTTTGACCAGAGCTAACAAAGCCGCCAAAAACGGGCTCTCCGGTTTCGAACTTCGTCAACAAATAATTCTGAGCGGAATAAGTGCTTTTCTTATCACAAAAAACAAATGTGGGTTGCGTAAGATTTCTGGATATATCCGTAAACTCCATGAGCAAATTCCACTCGCCATCACGCATTGGAACGACAACTGAACCAAGCAACCATCCCGGACGATCTTTCGATGACTCACGAAAAGAAATAGATACTGTATCGCTTACAACGCCACTCAAATCACTTATCGTGGCCTTAACGTTTAAGTCCATGATAAAGGGGGCATTCGATTTCGAACGCGTAACTAATAACTCACTTGAAAACACTCGGAAGAAAACAGTGCTCGAATCAGAAGCATGATGATATACCACATACTCAGGGTGTATAGTCCGACTCTCCCAATCATAGAGGTATTGATATGCACCCGTCGAGACAACTGCATTTTTATGGCACCCCGCAAATACTACTGCAAGTGCAATCAAACAAAGGGTCTTACTCAGCTTCCGACTCATTTTCATCCTCACTTTCTGCGATTTCAACTTTATCCAAGTCTAGTGATTTATTAGCCTTAGCTCCCAATTTCTTCATTTTCTGGGTACGGGCAATGATATTTCCCTTTCCTGTTTGCAACTTATTCACGGCAAGATCATACGCTTCAGATGCCCCTTTGAGTTTACTGCCGAGATCCTTCATATCTGTCATGAAGCCAACAATTTTATCATAGAGCTTCCCACCTTCTTCAGCAATTGCCTGCACATTGTTTATCCGTTTTTCTTGCATCCAGATATTACTTACGGTCCTTAATGTTGCAAGCAACGTTGTGGGAGAAACAATGATGATGTTCATTTCCCATGCATCGTTGTACAACTCCTTATCGCTTTGAATAGCCAATGCAAAAGCGGCTTCTATGGGAGTGAATAGTATCACAAAATCGGGTGAGTTTAAATTTTTACCGGAAGGGTAATTCTTCTCACCCAACATCTTGACGTGACTGCGGAGACTAGTTATGTGCATCTTTACCGCTGTCTCTCTCTCCGCGTCATCCGTGGCAGAAACCCAATTACTATAAGCAGTTAACGACACTTTACTATCCACAATCAAATGCTTATCACCCGGTAAATTCACTACAACATCGGGTCTTATATTCCTTTCCTCATTGTTGCTGGTGCTATGCTGCGTTACGTATTCAATTCCTTCCGTTAATCCACTTCGTTCGAGAATTCGATCTAATACCAGTTCACCCCAATTGCCCTGTGTCTTATTATCCGAGCGCAAGGCCTGTGTTAGGTTAGAGGCGTCTTCGGATAGTCGTGCACTATGGTCATTGAGCCTTTTCAACTCCTCTTTCAAACTGTTGCGTTCAATAGTCTCGGAGTGATAAGCTGCATTAATACGCTTCTCAAATTCGCTCAGGTTTTCTTGGATCGGGTTTAGCAACAACTTAATCTGAGATTCACTCTGCTGCTGCATCTGCTTCGACTTTTCATCGAGTATACTTTGTGCCAGATTTTTAAACTGATCTTCAAACTTCTTTTGGATATTCTCAACTTCCTTTTTCCATTCCTCCGATTTCCGCTGTGAAGAGGCCAACTCGGTTTGAGCAACAGACAACTTAGAAGTCAAATCAACCACTTTTGCACGCTCCGATGACAGGTCAACTTGTGCAGCTGTCAATTGGTCTTTTAACAAGAGCAAAGCTCCTTGCTCTGAAGGTTGAATAATGGGCTCTCGTTTTCTTAGCACCCATAAAAGAATGAGAAAAAAAACAGCGCAGATAAGAACGATGATGGCAACTTGCATAGGGTAAATATAATGATGGACGCTACGAATATTTCAAAAGAAAGGAATAGGAAGTATTCACATCTTTCCATTCTGACCATGACTGTAAATAGCTCCTTCCCGATGATAGTAAGCAGTCTCTCAACTCGAGATAACTTCCCGGCCATTCCTGCAAAGGACTTGAACCAGACCGAAGTGTATCATGATTCGTTAAGTAGTAAATTCCGCTTCCGGTATCATTTATAATACTCTCCTTCCATCGATTCAGATCGCGCTTGGCGAGGAGGAATGCTTCATGGTGGAGCCATGCATCGAAAAAAGGTCGTTCTTCCGCGTATCTCATCCCATCAGTCCAGAAGACGACATCACCCGGCGTCGATTTACGCACGCTGGCGATTAATGAATCCAGAAATGAATCAGGCATATGATACGCGGCGTCCAGGCGGAAACCATCCACACCGAGTTTTCGCCAAAAAAGCACTACCTCAATGCACGCATTCAAAACTTCACCATTGAAGTGATTGATCTGAACAACATCATTCCATTCGGTGCCCGAAGGCGGCTGCATTTCATTTCGCTCATTCTTGATATACCAACCATCACGTGCTGTCCAGACGTGAAATGGAGAGGTGTGATTGAGAGGCAAATCGAGGACAACACGCAGGCCCAAGTCATTACATAAAGCAATCCAATGAGTGGCTTCCTCAATGCTGCCAATTGTTTCGTTCATCTTCATGTGGTCCACAACTGCATACGGCGATGGACTATGCGCACGACTCACCTTCATCCAGGGCAAAACAAATACGGTGTTATATCCTGCTTTTGCAATCTGAACAGGCAAGTCCATTGCTTCTGGCAACGTGCCCCCGGCACTTACATGTGGGATAGAAATTTCCAGTATTCGCAAAGGACTGCTCATATCACTCAAAAAAAAGCCCGCCTCAATGAAGCGGGCGTTTTAAACTCGTGTGTGTTACAAAGGCATGAAAGGGAACTGCTTTCCGGGGAAATGCCCGTTCGCTCCCAATTGCTCTTCGATGCGAAGAAGTTGGTTGTACTTAGCAATTCTGTCGCTGCGTGAAGCCGAGCCTGTTTTGATTTGGCCGGTATTCAAAGCCACAGCTAAGTCTGCAATAGTTGTATCCTCTGTTTCACCACTTCGGTGACTCATGATGGATGTGAATGAATACTTCGTGGCGAGTTGCACGGCGTCAATTGTTTCGGTAAGCGATCCAATCTGGTTCACCTTAACCAAGATAGAATTGGCAATTCCTTCCTCGATACCACGGGCGAGACGGCTAACGTTAGTCACGAATAAATCATCGCCCACCAATTGAATATGACCACCCAGCGCTTCGGTGAGAAGCTTCCAACCGTCCCAGTCATCTTCTGCGCAACCATCTTCTATAGAAACGATGGGATATTTATCGCACCAAGCCTTCCAGTAAGAAACCATTTCTGAGCTGGTCAACTCTTCACCTGTACTTTCAAGTACATACTTTTTCTTTTCGGCATTGTAAAACTCCGTGCTGGCACAATCGAGCCCTATGCAAACATCTTGGCCGGGCTTATACCCTGCTGCTTCGATAGCCATCATTACATATTGCAATGCTTCTTCATTGCTTTTCAAATTGGGAGCAAATCCACCTTCGTCACCCACATTGGTAGAGAACCCTTTTCCTTTCAACACGGACTTCAAATGATGGAATACCTCCGTACCCATGCGCAATGATTCGCTGAATGTTTCCGCGCCCACGGGTAAGATCATAAATTCCTGAACATCGACTTTATTATCGGCATGCGCACCACCATTGATGATATTCATGAGCGGGATCGGCAGTGTGTTTCCGCCAATACCGCCAACGTAGCGGTATAGGGGCATGCCTACAGTCTCAGAGGCAGCGCGAGCAACGGCAAGCGATACGCCCAAAATAGCGTTTGCTCCGAGAATGGCTTTATTTTCCGTTCCATCTAAGGCAATCATGGTACGATCGATACCGGTTTGATCGAATACAGATGCACCGACCAGAGCTTCATTGAGAGTACCTGCTACATTCTGAACAGCTTTCATAACTCCCTTACCGAGATATTGCGTCTTGTCCATGTCACGCAATTCAACGGCTTCATGCACTCCTGTGCTGGCTCCGCTGGGAACAGCTGCACGACCGACATGTCCGCTATCGGTATACACTTCTACCTCTACAGTTGGATTTCCGCGCGAATCCAGAATTTGTCGCGCATGAATTTTGGCAATACTTGACATACTTTTTAAATTCTATTTAGTCGTTTAACTTTTGAGATAGAAGATTAACTGCCATTGAATCTTTCTTCTGCTCAGTGAGCTGCGGCAATCGTTTTACCGCTTGCAATATGGGTGATAAATTGGTCAAACAGATAACGTGAGTCGTGAGGACCTGCGCTCGCCTCGGGGTGATATTGAACTGAGAACACCGGATACCCTTTCAAACGGATACCCGCTACTGTATTATCATTGAGATGAACATGAGTTACTTCAGCATTCGCTGCGATATCAATTGATTCTTTCGAAATTACAAATCCATGATTTTGGCTGGTAATTTCGCTCTTACCGCTAATCAAATTTTTGACAGGATGATTGATTCCTCGATGTCCATTGAACATCTTCACTGTTTTCAATCCTTGAGATAATCCAATCAACTGATGCCCGAGACAAATACCAAAACCTGGAATTCCGGTTTCGATCAACTCTTTCACAAGCGCAATAGTGGCGGGCATTGCGGAAGGATCACCCGGACCGTTGCTATACATGATACCATCCGGTTGAAAGTCGAGAATATCCTTTTTAGAAGCGCTCATGGGGAATATCCTTAAGTAGCAGCCGCGCTCCGTGAGACAGCGTAAAATATTTCGCTTAACTCCGAAATCAAGAACAGCTACACGGATTGATGAGGAGGGATCTCCTTCTTCATAGGCCTCAGAGCATGCTACATTGCTGCTAAGTTCAAGACCATCCATGGAGGGGACATCTGCCAGCATTTTCTGGAGACTTTCGATTTCGGTTATCTCCGTTGAAATAATGCAGTTCATTGCCCCGGCCTTTCTTATGTGCCTCACCAGTGCTCGCGTGTCAATGTCACAAATGCCGACAACTCCGTCACGCACCAGATAATCTTGCAATGTTCCAATTGGACCTATACGACTGGCAACATCAGAGAATTTCTTAATTATTATTCCGGAAACCTGGCACTTGTTCGACTCTACTTCATCGATATGCACTCCGTAATTGCCAATGTGGGAAGTCGCCATGACCAAAACTTGTCCGTAATAACTGGGATCTGTGAAAACTTCCTGATAACCGGTCATGGCAGTATTGAAAGCAATCTCTCCGGAGGCGGTGCCGACATTTCCGCAAGATTTTCCGTGAAATACAGTGCCGTCTTGAAGCAACAACACTGCTTGAGTGGGAATTCGATTCATCGGGTGGCGAAATTAAAGGAAAGTGAACGGGTCAAAAAGAACTGATTTTTAACAAAAAGCAACCACATTTGAAAAACCTTTGATTCAATCAGCGGAAGCTAACGTCAGGAATATTCTCAGAGCGAAATAAAAATTGCGTGTTTGCTTGAGATGATTACTTTTGCGTATCGAGGTAAAAAATTATTGAATTCTACCACATGAAAAACTCACGCTGGATTATCCTTCTCCTACTGACAGTTGTAGTGCTTGCAACTTCCTGTGCTCGCCGCAGAGAAACTTGCGCAGCTTACAACCAAGTAACCATTCCTGCGGAGCAATAATCAATCGAAGTATTCGAACTTTACGTTTTGCTTTATTTCAGTACTTAGGCTCTTAGCAACCGGACAATTCAGTGCTGCGTGTTCCAAGACCTTTCTATCATTTTCGGATAGTCCCTTATTTTCGACTCTCACATTGATGTGAATTTCCCCAACCCTGCGAGGATCCGACAGCATAACTTTCACAATCTCTGCCTTTATCTCGCCCAAAATAAGATCCCTGCCCTCAGCGGCGATTGCCATTATCGTAATCATGCAAGTTGCAAGTGACGTACACAACAAATCTGTTGGTGAAAACGCCTCTCCCCTTCCGTGATTATCTGTCGGAGCATCTGTAATCAAGGTGTTACCTGAGCTAAGATGTTGAGCAACATTTCGTAGCGACCCTTGATAAGTGACTGTCATTCCAGGTTTCATGATCTGAATCAAATTTTGCCTCAAAACTACTACACTCCGATTTGAGTTCGTACCAGACTGCATTACATTTGAATCGCAATGCTTCGAGGCTTTTTGATAATCATTATAACAATGCTGGCACACTCAGTAATTGCCCAGCCTATTCCCGAAAGCGAGAGATTACTTTACAAAAAAATGCGTCAGATTGGAATTAATCTGAACACAAGTGGATATGGGATTGGGGTCAAATTCGGGCGTTACACTGATGCCACCCATCTTTGGCTTTTCGGCGCCGATTTGCTCTTTGTCAAACATGAAAAGGAGACCAAAACCTGGAACCCTGTAAACGACCCCAATGCACGACCTTACTTTTATGGGAAGCTCAATAATTTCTACACGTTAAGGGCACAAATTGGAAGAACAAAAATTATAACAGAAAAATTGAGGAGAAGCGGGGTCCAAACCTCCTACAATTGGACGATAGGTCCATCGCTTGGATTCACCAAGCCAATCTATCTTGAGATTATCTACATGGATGAACCCAACAACCAACCTTATATCGAAGTTGAGAAGTTCAATCCTGACTTGCATTACATCGACAACATATACGGTAGAGCGAGCAGCCTGCGAGGGTTCGATCAGTTGAAATTCAAGCCAGGAGCATTCGCAAAATTTTCCTTCACATTTGAGTACAGTAACGAACGTGAACGATTGAAGGGAATAGAAGCAGGAGCATCGGCAGATTTCTTCAGCGAGCGAATTCCAATAATGGCCATTTACGATGACGACAGCAAGAACCCGAAGAACCATCAGCTGTTTCTTATGCTGTACCTAAATTTCTTCATAGGCACCAAATACGATCAGAAGTGAGCGATTCTACTCCAACAATAACCGTTGAAAACACACGTGTGCCGAAACCTAAATGGCTTCGGGTAAAACTACCAACAGGCGAAAACTATAGAAAAGTCAGAGGCCTGGTTGATCAGCATAAGCTTCATACCATCTGTGAAAGCGGTAACTGTCCGAACATGGGTGAATGCTGGGGAGAAGGCACAGCAACCTTTATGATACTCGGCAACATCTGCACTCGTTCATGTGGCTTTTGTGCCGTAGCTACGGGACGACCCATCGCGGCTGACCCTGGTGAACCGGATCGTGTTGCAGAATCGATAAAATTAATGGGTGTTAAGCATGCCGTTATCACATCGGTTGATCGTGATGATTTACCGGATGGTGGCTCAACCATTTGGTTCGAAACGGTAAAGGCCGTTCGCATTATTTCACCTGGAACCACGATGGAAACTCTCATCCCTGACTTTGCCGGAAAATGGGAGAATCTTCAGCGCATCATCGATGCAGCTCCTGAAGTCGTATCGCATAATCTGGAAACTGTCAGGCGGCTTACTAAGCAAGTGCGCATACAGGCTAAATACGACCGAAGTCTTGAGGTCTTGCTGAGATTAAAGCAAGGTGGCATGCGAACAAAAAGTGGTGTCATGCTCGGATTAGGTGAAAGCGAAGAAGAAACCTTAGAGACTATTGATGATTTAGCTTCTGTCAACGTAGACATCCTTACGCTTGGCCAATATCTGCAGCCCACGCCGAAGCACCTGCCTGTGGCTTCGTTTATTACTCCCGAAAAATTCGCCGAGTTCAAAGAATACGCTTTAGGCAAAGGGTTTCGATATGTCGAAAGTGGCCCTTTGGTTCGTTCTTCTTATCACGCAGAGAAACACCTGTTCTAGTCTATTACCGAAATCATGGCCAAGAAACGAATAGGTATAAACGGCTTCGGACGTATCGGACGTGCTTTGACGCGCATTTTGCTGCACGATGAACGATTTGAAATAGTTGCCATAAACGACGTTTCGGATATCAGGACTTTGGCGCACCTTTTTAAATACGACTCCGTGCATGGGCGAAGCGAGTTGCATTGCGATTTGGATGAAACCTCGATGCGCATTGGCTCACACACCATTCGCTTTTATTCGATTTCGTCGCCCTCTGATATCCCTTGGCTAGAACACTCAATCGACTTTGTTGTAGATTGTACCGGACAATTTAAGACAAAAGCAGCATTAAGCGGACATCTCGATGCAGGGGCAAAGCGCGTGATATTGAGCGTTCCGCCTGACGATGATTCCATAAAAACAATTGTCATCGGAATCAATGATCATCTTATTGACATAAGTGATCGAATCATCTCGAACGCATCGTGCACAACGAATAACGCGGCGCCTATGATTCAGTTAATTGATGAGCTATGCGGAATAGAGAGTTGCTACATCACAACGGTGCACAGTTACACCAGCGATCAACGCTTGCACGACTCTCCCCACAAGGATCTGCGAAGAGCCAGGGCTGCTGCGCTTTCGATTATACCAACCACAACAGGTGCTGCAAAAGCTATAACACGCATCTTTCCGCATCTTAATGAAAAAATGGGCGGTTGCGGATTTCGTGTTCCTGTCCCCGATGGATCACTTACTGACATAACATGCAACGTGCGAACACCACGCACGATTGAAGAAATCAATCATGCCTTTCTCCAAGCTTCCCAAAAACGTTGGTCCGGTATTATTGATTACACAGAAGACCCTCTCGTTTCTGCCGACGTCATTGGCAATTCTGCATCCTGCATTTTCGACGCTCAACTTACATCGGTGATTGGCAATATGGTAAAGGTAGTAGGCTGGTACGACAATGAAATCGGATACAGTAGCCGGGTGAGAGATCTACTCGCGAGAATCTAGCGGCGATGGGCAAAGAGAGCATTACCACGTTCTTTCTATTTCTTTTAGTTTTTAGAACTAGAAGCACAACAAGAAAGAAAATCAGATCATACCTTTCCCTCATAACTCGCACATCGCCCCTCTCTACGCCATTCCTTGCGGTCCTCCAAAGCCCATAGTCATCATGGGATCTTGTCCCGGCGCATCCTTGATAGGTCCATGTTGAGATTCGTATTTGCCAATGTTCTCCATCAATGCATGCATCAATCGCTTGGCGTGTTGAGGTGTAAGAATAATACGTGACTGCACCTTCGCCTTCGGAACCCCTGGCATCATGCGTATAAAATCGACAACGAACTCTGCCGGTGAGTGAGTGATAATAGCCAAATTGGAGTAAATACCCTGTGCAATTTCTTCGTTCAATTCGATATTCAACTGCTGACCGTTTTCGTTTTTGTTGCTCATGTTTGTAGTATTAAATTAGAGAAGAGGAATCAATTCCCGAAGCGAATGTACACTATAGGTTGGCTTGTAATTATGCCGCACCGGGTCGTTTCCGTGCAACGCGTTCAACGCATTTTGCTGTGTCTCTTGGATGGTTAAGAATACCTGATCCATTCCAAAATTGCGGGCACCAATGATATCAGCGTCCCAATCGTCGCCTATCATAAGTGACTCTTCAACTGTCGCCCCTGCCTTATCCAGTGCATAGCGAAAAATATCGGGATGAGGTTTGCGCACGCCGACATGCTCGCTATTAATGACGTGCTCGAAATATCCCTCCAGGGATGCTGCCCGCATCTTATGACCTTGCACTTCGAGGAAGCCATTGGTGATAATATGCATTCGGTAGCGACCCTCACAATGTCGGAGCAACTCATGCGTGCCATCGACGGTGAGCGGCTGTCGCGGTGCTACCTCCAAAAAATCGAGCGCGAACTGATCAATAAAAAGAGCAGAAGGAGTAAAACTCACATCCGAAAATGCACGCTCGAAACGGACATATCGAAGCTCCTCCTTCTTGATTTTATCCTGTCTGTAAAGAGTCCAAACATGATTGTTGTGGTGATGATATCGCTGAAAGAAAAGCTCGAAATCCAGATGTGATATGTGGTCGGCGTATCGGTCAAACATTTCCACCATAGCCGCTCGCGTATTCCTATGTAAATCCCACAGGGTTCCATCGAGGTCAAAAAAGAGATGCGTATATTTTTTCAAAATGTAAGTCCGATTTTTTTCATACCAAACGCAAGTGTCGACAGGGCCACACTCCACAGAAAGAATGCGATTATCATTTTAGGCAGTGCATTGGGGTTGTGTCGATACAATTTTGCGGCTACTACGGAGGCAATGGGAACGGAGATAAGCCCTGCAATCGCCATGAGTCCGTTTATTCCATAGCGTCTTTTCAGTCTTATAAACCAGCGATTTCGTTTGGTGAATATTCTTTTTGTTGATTTGAAATGATGCGCGAGCCAATTAAAGATGAACTCACCGAAATGAAAGAAAACGAAGACACCCAAAGCGGCGCCGGTTGACGTAATTAGTATCACCTCTATCAATGACCAACTTTCGCCAACATCCGGTTTCAAGGTCATTCCAAAAGGAACAAAAAGAAATTTTATGATGGTCAGCAACCACCACCCAACAATTTTAAGAAAGTATTCGAGCATCATTCTTTTTTACCGAAAGCCAAATCGCCTGCATCACCCAAACCCGGAACGATATACGAATGAGCCGTTAGCTCTGTGTCTATTGCACCAACCCAGTAACGAGTGCTTTCCGGCAATTTACTACGCAAATATTTCAATCCGGTTTCAGAGGCAATGACACAAGCAATGTGAACTCTCGCCGGAGTTCCACGCTGCATCAACTTTTTATAGACCTTCTCAAGTGAAAGACCGGTCGCAAGCATGGGGTCGCAAATAATCAATTCTACTCCGTCGAGTGATGGTGCACTCACATAGTCGACTTCTATTTCAAAATTACCCGCTGCATCGTGCTTTCGAAATGCAGCCACGAAAGCAGAATCAGCACGATCGAAAATATTCATCATGCCATGGTGCATGGGCAAGCCGGCTCTCATAATAGTGCATAGCATTGGATTACTTGTCGGTAAGCTAATCTCAGCAACACCAAGTGGAGTCGTGACATTTTTTAGAGAATACTCAAATGATTTTGAGATTTCGTATGCCATAATTTCTCCGATGCGCTCAATGTTCCGACGAAA
>Ga0315907_10006843_pt1 | contig 11993 bp, 7 predicted proteins | sample LakEriMetagenome_3_FD_203525 | JGI IMG/M metagenome (GOLD analysis project Ga0315907, IMG submission 203525) | Freshwater fungal communities from buoy surface, Lake Erie, Ohio, United States - Buoy 12 MA123 | ecosystem: Environmental > Aquatic > Freshwater > Lake > Lake biofilm | place: USA...
CCAGCGAACTCACATCGCCTTCGGCTACTTTGCGCAGGATGCGGCGCATGATTTTTCCTGAACGTGTTTTGGGCAAGCCGCTCACAAATTGAATGACATCGGGCTTGGCTATGCGACCAATTTCATGCGCCACTGTTTCGATGATGCGATCGCGCATGTCGTCATTGGCCTCGCTGCCTTGTGCGAGGATTACGTAAGCGTATATGCCTTGTCCTTTGATATCGTGTGGATAACCCACCACGGCACTTTCAACTACGCTCTTGTTTTGATTGATGGCGTTTTCGATTTCAGCGGTGCCAAAGCGATGACCGCTCACGTTGATGACATCGTCCACGCGTCCGATGATGCGGTAGAGTCCGTCTTCATCCCTGCGGGCGCCGTCGCCCGTGAAGTAGAGATTGGGGTAGGTCGAGAAATAGGTTTGTCGGCAGCGCTCATGATCGCCCCATGTGCTGCGAAGAATCGATGGCCAGGGGAACTTGAAACACAAGTGTCCTTCCACGCCGTTGCCTTCGATTTCATTGCCGTTTGAGTCAACGAGAATTGGCTGCACGCCCGGCATTGGCAGTCCGGCCAAGGCGGGTTTCGATTCGGTCACACCGGCACACGAAGTGAGCATAATGCCGCCTGTTTCGGTTTGCCAAAACGTATCAACAACGGCGCAGCGGTTTTTACCGATGTTAGTGTCATACCAATGCCAAGCTTCTTCGTTGATGGGTTCGCCCACAGAGCCCAATACGCGAAGTGATTGCAGCGAATAAGGGAGCACGTGGTCAATCCCGGCCGACATCAACGAACGAATAGCAGTGGGGGCGGTGTAGAAAATGTTCACTCGGTGCTTGTCCACCACTTCCCAAAATCTTCCTGCGTCGGGGTAGGTAGGTATTCCTTCAAACATGAGTGTTGTAGCTCCGTTCAGTAAAGGGCCGTATAGAATGTAGCTATGCCCTGTGACCCAGCCAATATCGGCTGTGCACCAGTGAATTTCTCCTGATTTGTATTGAAACACATTGCTGAACGTGTAGCCGGCATACACCATGTATCCGCCACAGGTATGCAATACCCCTTTCGGCTTTCCTGTGCTGCCGCTAGTGTAGAGGATGAATAGTGGGTCTTCACTTTGCATGGCTACCGGTTCGAAGTGATCGGCAGCATGCGCGTGCTCTTTGCGATAGTCGACATCACGACCCTCTACAATCGGTACTTCCCAATTCATTCTGTTTACCACCAGCACGCGCTCCACACAAGTGCATTGAGTGAGTGCTTCATCTACGATTGCTTTCACGGCTATTTGCTTGGCTCCGCGACTCATGGCATCGGTGGTGATAACGACCTTGCATGAACTGTCGTTGATGCGGTCGGCCACCGAGTTTGCGCTAAAACCGGCGAACACCACCGAATGAATCGCCCCCATGCGCGCGCAGGCGAGCACGGCATACGCCAGCTCGGGTATCATTGGCATATAAATACACACGCGGTCGCCTTTGGTTACGCCTAAATTGGCTAGCACATTGGCCATTCGGCACACCTCGTCGTGCAATTCGCGGTAGGTGATATGCTTCGCGTCTTCATGCGATTCATTGGGCTCCCAAATGATGGCTGTTTGATCGGCTGAATGCGCTAAATGACGGTCAATGCAGTTCTCCGTGATGTTCAATTCCCCACCCAAAAACCACTTCACGTCTGGCTTTTTAAAATCCCACTCTAGTGCAGTGTGCCAGGGTTTGCGCCATGTATAGTGTGAGGCAACATCATCCCAAAAAGCTTCGGGCGACTCTGTGCTGAATCGATATGCAGCGTCGTAATTGGCTGCCGTGGTCAGTTGAAATGGAAAGCGTGACATGGTCTATTCGGTATGCCACGAAAGTAAGCAACCCATGTTTTGCTTCATTTGGCAGTTTATCATTTGCCAAAGAAGAATGCGAAGTACTTTTACCCACATGTTGCTCCTTATGCGGAAATTGACTTTGATATGCTGTTTGCTTTTTGCAAGTCAACAGCTGTTTGCGTTGCGCGTTACGTTCGACTACCGGGTATTCTTCGCTCCCGGAGTGGGGCCTTATGCGGAGTTTGTAACCTCGTTCGATGCTGCGACATTCGAACATCAGTTGTTAGACTCCGGCTATGTGCAAGCACATGCTGAACTTACACTCGTGCTCATGAGAGCGGGCTCTATCGTGGATGCGCGCAAGGTGAAGGTAGATGGGCCGATTGTAAGAGGAAGCGATAAATCAGACTTTCTTTCCATTGAGCGCTTTGCCGTTCCTGCGGGAAACTATGATTTGGAAATTGAAGTGCGAGATGTCAATTCCTCAGAGAGTACAACGGAGTCGCTCGTTCAGAAAATCGAAGTAGTTATCCCTTCCAATGGAGTTTTTATTTCGGATGTCGAGTGGGTAAGTGCGTATCGTCAGTCGACGGAAGACAACGCTTTCAGTAAATCCGGTTATGATTTGATTCCCTTCGTGAGCAGCTACTTCGGTACCTCTCTGAATAGTTTGATTTATTATGCAGAAATCTATAGGACAGATAGTGTTTGGGGGGCGGGCAGTCCGTTTGTAACCACGATTTGCATCGTGAATATGAAGGATAACTCGGTGGAATTTTGCAAGCGCGTAAAGAAAGAGAAAGCAGCAGCTGTCGTGCCGATGCTCCATACGCTTGACATTTCCGATGTTCCTGCCGGCCAGTATAAACTTCGAATTGAAGTGCGCGACCGCGAAAACAATCTTGTCGCATTGCGCGAACGCGAATTTGCCCGCAACAAAATTGCAGAGTTGCCTAGCCCAACAACATCATCTGCGGAAGTTAGCGCAGCCCAAGTTTCTATGTCATTTGCATCGCGTTTTACCGATGCTGATTCTCTTCGTGATATTTTGTTCTATCACATTCCGATTGCCAAAGACGTTGATCGCGATGCTATTGACCGACAAATTCCCAATGCCGATTTGCTTACGATGCAAAGCTTCCTTTATTCGTTTTGGTGGAAGCGAAATCCGGAAAACCCGGAAGCCGCTTGGTTGCAATACTCCAAAAGCATTAGGGTGGTAAAAGACAATTTCGAAACTCGCATCAAGAAGGGTTGGCAAACCGACCGAGGTCGCGTTTATCTTCAATATGGCGCTCCCAATACGCGCATTGTGCGCAACAACGAAGTCGATTATTGGCCCTTTGAGATTTGGCACTACTACTCAACCGATAACAACTTGCACAATCGCCGATTCCTGTTTTACGATACTACGTTGATGGGCGATATGGAGTTGCTGCATAGCGATGTGCCCGAAGAGACAAAGAACTTTAACTGGAAGGAGATGGTGCGATCGCGACCAACGGCATTGAATATGGGTGATTCGTCGATACGAAACGCCAACAACCGAACCGATACCAATAGCCGCGACGAAATAGAAAACTTGTGGTATAGTCCGCATTGATTGAATGAAACGCGTCGCAGTGGTCATATTGAATTGGAACGGGGAGAAATTCCTGCGTCAGTTCTTGCCCGGCGTTGTTCAATTCAGTGAGTCGATGGCCGATGTGGTGGTCATTGATAATGCATCCACCGATCAGTCACTAAGCATTTTGCGCAACGAGTTTCCTTCGGTTACTATCATCGAGCTCGATAAGAATTACGGATTCGCTGGTGGTTACAACCAAGGGTTGAGACATGTTTCTCATGAGTTTTTCGTATTACTCAACTCTGATGTCGAAGTAACTCCCGATTGGATATCGCCTGTGCTACGATACATGGATGACACACCGCGAATGGCAGCGTGTCAACCTAAAATTTTAGATTTTCACCGCAAGGAGTGGTTTGAATACGCGGGAGCGGCAGGCGGATATATTGATAAAGACGCCTATGCATTTTGCGCGGGTAGAGTGTTTTTTGAATTCGAAAAAGACCTTGGGCAGTACAATCGAAATGAAGAGGTTTTTTGGGCTTCAGGTGCCGCCATGTTCATTCGCCGCGATGCGTGGATTGAAGTCGGCGGGCTCGATGAAGATTTCTTTGCGCACATGGAAGAAATCGATTTGTGCTGGCGTTTGAAGAACCGAGGTTACAAAGTCGGAGCGTGCCGTGAGTCGAAGGTGTATCATTACGGTGGAGGCACGCTCGATCGGCAGAGCCCTTTCAAGACCTACCTCAATTTCCGCAACAACCTCTACATGCTGGTTAAGAATTACCATACGAGCAATCTTCGCCTTAAGCTCATTCGCCGCATGTTGCTCGATGGCGTTGCCGGGTTGCGTTTTCTAACCGAAGGGAAGTGGAGTCATTTCACAGCTGTGCTAAAGGCGCATGGAAGTTTTTATAGAAGTATGCGCGCATTACAACGAAAGCGCCGTAAAGAAGAGTTATCCATCGTAGAACCCAACTTGACAGGAGTCTACAACCAAAGTATTTTGAAGTACTTCTTTTTACTTAAAAAGCGCCGCTTCACCGATTTGAATCCTGACGATTTTAATCGCTGAGATATTCCGTTTGCCAGGCATAACAACTTCTTGATTCATCTTCGTTCGATTCGCAACTTGTTCGATAAAGAACAGGTGATATGTCCATCTCAGACATTTGGTTGCGCTCTCCGTTGTTGCGTTGGATATTGCCGCTATTGACTGGCATTTACGCTGCAGAAACCACTTGGTTGCTCGTGCTGTGTTTAGTCGCTGTGGGCAGTTATCTCTGTTTTTTTCTGATGGGAATAGGGGTGAATCGTCATTGGATGTCGCTACGGTTTGCATTCCATACCGGCATGTTTTATTCGTTCGTGTGGATGCTCCTGGGCATTTGCATGGTACGTTCAACCAATCGCGAACACGATGTATGGCATGTTGCGCATCGAGCCGGAAATGAAGCCGTTTATGCCATTCGATTGCTCGATGAACCCACAGAAGCTAAGGGCAGATGGAAAGTAACGGGTGAGATTATGGGCGCGCATTGCGACTCTGTATTTAACGCATGCCGCGGAATAGTAGCGCTAACCATTGAACGCGATACGACCTCTGCTGAGTTGTTGCATGTGGATGATGTGTTGATTGTCAAGTGCACGCCACATGTTCTCGATGCGCCTCAAAATCCACTTGAGTTTAATTATGCTGAGTATTTGCGAACGCAAGATGTATGGACACAGGCCTATGTGAAGCGAACCGATTGGAATTTGTGTGACTCGTTGCGTGAGCCATCGCTGCGCGGAACATTCATTCGCTGGCGAGAATTGCTGTTGCAACGGTTGGCTCAAGAGCCCATCGAACAGCGCGAGTTGGGGGTTTTGTCTGCCTTGATACTGGGAAAGGCGAGTGCTATCGACCGCGAGGTGATGCAGAACTATGCGCGGGCCGGAGTAGTGCATGTGCTCGCTGTTTCGGGCATGCACGTGGCGCTGATTTACATGCTTCTTAAACCGCTTTTTGAACGCTTGTGGGGCAGAAGCAAAGCAAAGCGATTGAAGACCGTCATTCCGGTGCTATTGCTTTGGTTGTATGCAGCGATGACCGGCTTTTCACCATCCGTATTACGTGCGGCCTGGATGTTCTCATTTGTGATTGTCGCCGACAATTTTGGATTGCGCAATACTATTTTTAACACGATGGCAGCTTCTGCTTTGTTGCTGTTGTTAGTGGATCCGATGGTGGCCTTTAGCATGGGCTTTATGCTTTCGTATCTGGCGGTCATTGGAATTGCAGCCATTCATCCTGCCTTGCATCGGCTTTATTATTTCGATTCACGCATCATGAAATGGCTGTGGGAGCTGACGAGTATTTCTGTTTCGGCACAGTTGGCCACATTGCCACTTACGCTCTATTTGTTCCATCAGTTCCCAACGTGGTTTATGATTACCAATGCGATGGTGATACCGCTATCGACCATTGTTTTGTATTTGGCATTGGCCTATTTCGTTCTCGTTGCATTTGCACCGCTCGCATCTTTCATTGCCGGGTTGGTAGGATTGCTCACACGTATCATGAACGACTTGATGGAGTGGTCGGCGCACTGGCCCTTTGCGTTGATTGAAGGTGTGTATTGGGAACCTTGGGAAGCTTGGTTGTGCGCAGGGTGCATTGTGGCGTGGTGTGTTTGTGCTTTGGCAAGAAACAAACGAGCGTTGTTTATAGCAGTTGGTATGCATGTATGCTGGTTGAGTGGCGGATTCATTGCGCGGTTTCAACAAAATTCTAAAGATGAAATCTGCATACACAGCGATTATCGCGGCGAGGCGATAACGATGGTTAGCCGAGGACGGATGTTCACCATCGACGATGAACTCGCTTCTAAAAAGGCATTCAGTAATTACCGCATGTCATGGTATGCCCTCAGCTGCGATACGTTTGGTTGGGATAATCCAATCCAATCAGAAGCATTCACTTTGAATTCTCCGCTATTCCAATTGCATGATTGCAAGTTGTTGCTAGCCGATAGCACATTGCGGTATCGGCCATTAATCGATTCGTCCGCTACCATTCTCTTTTCCGATCGAGGTAAACCTCGTTACTGGAAAAAAGATGAGCTAGCCCTCGTTGCAGGACATACCGTTATTCTAGGCAACCGACTTTCGCGCAAGCGAAGAGAGTGGTTAAAACAGCAACTTAGTGCAGCGTGTCGTGTGTTAGATTTGAAAGACGGAGCGTTGATTTGGCGCGAGGGGATGTGGGAGCAATGACGATGAATAAAAGCAAGTCAGATCCAATTTTATTGGCCCAGGAAGATGCCTAGGTTCGTTTTTATTTTTTCTTGCCGCTGCTCTCCTTTTCCATCGTTATCTTAAAGTTTTCCGTATTCCCCTGGATACGCATGTTTAAATAGCGCGTTTTTTTGTTTTCGTCGGCATATTGAATCGCATCGACCTGCTCGGGGTCAACCTCTTCCGCTTTTTTACCGAATAACTTGGATGCGGCAGCGTTAGTGACCATTTTCCATGGTATGCGCACGTAGTAATCCATGTTTAAGTCCATGTCTTGAGACCCTTTGATGTCCATAAATCCAATCGATGAGTTGATCGTCATATTGGGAATGCTGAGTTTGCCCGCTGTAAAATCCATATGGTTAGCCAATGTGTCGAAGGCCACGCGTTTCAGATTCTTGTCTGCGAAATACTCTGACATACTCTCCAGCATGGAAAAATTGTCAAGTCGTCCTTCGGCAACCAATAGATCCAAGTGAATTTCTGATTCATTGATAATCGGCACCAGGTCTTTATGCATCCGAAGTTTACCGGTAATGTGACCTGAAAGCTTTCCGTGCAGGTTTTCCGAAACGAGATAGTCTTGCCCGAAATTATCAAACTTCATCATGAGCTTATCCAGGTCGACATGCTTCACCTCTAAATCCGGACTGAAGTATATGCTCTCCGGATTTGATCCATTGAAGTATCCTTTTAAACTCCAATCGCCGTCGGCCGCTCTTAATTTCAAGCGGTCGATGTGAAGGTAATGGTCGGGTGTAATGTGAATCGACGCATCAATATCATCGATGAGGTATTTGTGGTAGTTGAGGTGACCAATGCGCACTTCAAATGTCATGTGCGAGAAGGGCAGCGTGTAGATGTTGAAACCCTCATCATGGGCACTAACACTATTCGTTGCAGCAGCAGTCTCATTGATTACATTACTTGCCGTGCCTGCGCTTTGATACATAAACAGCTGATCAAAATCCAGTCGGTTGGATACGAGCTCGAATTTGTTTTCTCTTATTTTTTGCGATTCATCATCACCCAAATAGTAATGCAGTGTTGTACGAATGTCGCTATTACCAAGCTTTCCATAGAAATCCTCAATTACCAAATGCTCTTTCTCGTAGTGAATTCGGCCTTTGAACTTTTCCATCCGCATAGCATGCAGTTTCATTTTTGCATCGAAAACATCCAGTTTTAGGTCAACCGATTGCAGACCTTCATGGAAGTGCAAATCTGTTGCTCCCCGTACATGAAGCTTGTCGAACTCTTCGTGGCGGTAGTCTTCGGGAACGAAATTCTCGCCTTTGTAAGAGAAGATGTCCTCTAATTGGAGCATGTTCGATTTTAAATCAAATTCCACGTGCGTGTCTCCTTGCGGATGTTCTGCAAACCAGAGGTCATAATGTTTCAGTTTGCCGGAAAAGTGAAAGTCACTTTTGTCGATAAGCCCCGAGAAGTCAATAACACGGAAGTCTTCTTCTTCAACAAACAAGTCGGCATGAAAATTCTGAATCTTGTGGGGATAATGGGTGAGCTGCGCATTGAAGTTGTCGATGAAGAATTCTCCAATAGGCAGGTGAGGCGATTCGGTAAAAGCTTGCGCACTGGCATTGAAGTGCAAATCGATAGCCAGGTCGTGTATTTTTTCATCGATCGATTGAGTGCTGTCGCTTCCGGTGAGTTCAAATAAATCGACCAGCTTGCTCGCTATTTGAAGCTTTGCTTGAACCGGTTTGTTGGTGTGATGAATGATGGCCGGTAAATCGTCGACCGTCCCCTTTAGTTGAACATCCGAATTGCCGATTACGGCATTGCAGAAATCTATTCTGGCTTGATGGCCGTTCATTTCGGCATACAGGTCGATGTCTTTGATGGGAATGTCGCCCTCTGTGCTTTCGAAACTTAGGTTTTCAATTTTGAGTTGCGTGAAATAGGATTCATTCAGCTTTTCTATACTTTTTTCGGGGTGCTCCAGACTAATGATGTCGTGGAAATTTGTAATGAGATTAACCTTGCCATTCAGGTTGTAGAGCTCTGTCAATCCGAAGAATTTCGCCAGAAAGTTGAGGTCAAAATCGGAATCGAGTTGAAGATCAATTTCAGGTTCATCAAAGTTCTTGACAAGCAGATTGCCTCGGAATGTTCCCGCCTCGGGTCGAGCAGAGAAGTCATTTATACCAAACTCCATGGTAGATGTATTGCGAGCATCGCCATTGGTGAAATAACCGCTGAAGTTTAATTCGTCCAGTTTCTTGTTTACTTCTGTGTTATTGAAGAAAGCATTTTCACAGCCAAAGCGTGCGTTGATAGCCGGACTGTTACCATTTGCCGTTTTTCCCTGAACAGTAGCTTCGAAAAAAATCTGTCCCTTATTCTGATACTTCTTGAGAGCCGGAGCTAATTCAGGGGGAGCTACGGCCATGAACAAGTCGAAGTTGGGTTTGTTGCCTGTGAATTTTAAGTCAACATATACATCGTTTTTGAAGTCGATGGTTCCGCCGGTTTCAAACATGGCTCCTTCCAGTTTGGCAGTGGTCGGACTTACCACCAAAGACTGATTCAGCTTGGAATAATCTACCTCGGTTTCGAATTCGAAATGCTTGTGCTTAATGAAGGTTGTATCTCCATTAAGAATGATGCTAAGTTCAAATTTGGAATCTAAATCGGCATAAATATGTTCCGAGTTGGATTTGAAGGAGGTTGCTGCTTCCGAGATGTATACGTCGACCATGAGATCGGCATCCGGTTTCGATTTCGAGATGTCGACATCCGTTAGTTCGATCTGTTTCAAATGCAGGTGAAACTCCTCCTCGGTGTCTTCAACCGGAACTTGTGTCGCGAATGCTTTTGCCAGATTTAATTCGCCATCGGGATATTGCACAAGATCGATGCGTCCGTGCTCGAGGTCGATTTTTTTGATTTCTGTTTTTCCGCTTATGATAGTCCAGAGGTCGAAGCCTACGTATACTTCCTTCAGGTTAACAATCGGTAATGCGTCCGGATTTTTCGATTCAAACACCTTGAAATCTTCCAGGTCGATGGAGATATATGGGAAGTCATGGAAGAGCGCAATGTGCGAATCACGAAGTTCAATTTTTCCAACGAAGTCTGCATTGGCCTTGGTGAGCAATTCCTGAACGATGGCGTCTTGCTTGTTGAATAGAACCAATACGGTAGCACCAAACAAACCAATGACGATGAATAAACCTATTGAAATAAGAAGTAGTAGTTTCTTAATCATGAGGCAAAAAGTAGTAAGTCCTTGGTTACTCAGTGTAGGTCTTTAAGAAATGAATTGAACAGGGAGTTTTTAAATGGGAAGAAATGAAATGGTCAAGTAGTGAAATAGTGGAATAGTGAAGTGGTGAAATGGTGAGTTAGAGGTAGAGTGGTCTTCTCTTTTACTTAACAACTCGCGCTGTTTTCCAAACATATTCATAGCGGGCTTGAACTAGATAAATGCCCGAAGGCAATTGCTCGACCGATAGTCGGTTCGTTTTACCTTTTTTCTCCAAAATCATTTTGCCGGAAAAATCAAGCAGTCTTATTGCATCAGGTGCTGTGGCAAAATTCAACACATCCGATGCGGGATTCGGCCACATGAGTAAGGGCTCGCTCTCGTGGTCTTCGACACTTAGCCAGATGCAGTTAACACCCAAAAGCTCCCCGAAATTTGGTGAGGTTGCGGCGTTAGGAAGGATTTGCAATACGATGGGGCCTGCACCGCCGCTGATGTACTCGGCTTCCAAGGTGATGCTGTCGGCATTCACCTGCCACAGCGTTTGGGGTGAGATAACCAGATTAACACAGTCGATGGTTTCATCAATGCACTCGAGCCATTCCACGTGTTGGTTGGTTGTCAGTGTGAATCCTGAGTACGCAAAAACCTCCGTCAAACCATTAAACGCCTGAATATTGATCGTGTCGAAAATACCTGTCGAATCTCCGTAGGACGTAATCTTGAACTTAATTGTGTTGTTGGTGCAAAGTACATCGGTCATCATGCAGCTGTCGGCCTCGCAGGTGGGGGTTTGCACGTGCAGGCAGATTTCCCGAATGCCCGGATAAAGCAAAACATTCGCGGATGTTCCTTCGGCAATTTGTCCTCCTTCGGTTGTCCAGGTGTAGGATGCATTCACGTCAACCCACTCAGCGTCGAGTTGCACATGCATGGGGTCGCTATTGTCGATGGTAAATGCCGCGTTACAGAGCGTGTCTTGCGCAATTAAGCGCGGCGCCAACGCCGTAAGTAACAAGCTTGCGGAAATGAAATTTTTCATGTGTTGCATACAAGATGGAGCAAAGTTACCCTGCTACACTCAATTGGCAATTTGTAAACACCCTTTGTCCTTCGTCCCTAAAAAAAAAAGGCCGCCCCTTATCGAGACAGCCTTTTCATAGATCGTGTTGGTGTTGTATTACTCAGCAACCACTTCAAACTTCACCACTGCTGAAACTTCTTTGTGGAGTTTCACCTTGGCTTCGTATGAGCCGAGCATCTTGATGTTGTCGTCAGACAAGCTGATGCTCTTGCGGTCGATGTTGAAACCTGCTTTCGCAAGGGCTTCAGACAGCTGAATAGTATTTACTGAACCGAAAATCTTTCCGGTTTCAGAGGCCTTGGTGCCGATTTTCACTTCCAGAGCGCCGAGTTTCTCAGCTGTAGCTTGAGCTTCAGCCAAAATCTTGGTCTCTTTGTGAGCACGTTGCTTCAAGTTTTCAGAGAGCATTTTCTTTGCGCTTTCTGTAGCTGCAATAGCGTATCCACGTGGGATGAGGTAATTGCGGGCATAACCGGGCTTTACAACGACTACTTCGTCTTTAGCGCCTAGTTTTTCGATGTTTGATTTCAGAATTACTTCCATGATTGTTCCCTCCGTGTGATTATTTCAACATGTCTGCTACGTAAGGCATAAGGGCCAGGTGACGGGCCTTCTTTACTGCCTGTGCTACTTTACGCTGATACTTCAAGGAAGTACCGGTAAGGCGGCGTGGCAGAAGCTTACCTTGTTCATTGCACAGCTTCAACAAGAAGTCTGCGTCTTTGTAGTCGATATACTTGATACCGTGCTTCTTGAAGCGGCAGTATTTCTCCTGCTTGGTTTCAATATCGATGGGATTCAGATAACGAATTTCGTCAGCCATTTTTTTCTGTTTTTGAGGATTAATGAAGATTAAGCTTCGGCTTTGGTTTCTTTCTTTTCCTTAGCCTTGTTGCGACGGCTCTCTGCATACTGCATGTGGAACTTGTCCATGGCAGTCGTGAGGAAGCGCAATACGCGCTCATCGCGGCGGAATTCGGTTTCGAATGGGGTGATAGCTTCACCG
>Ga0315907_10006845_pt1 | contig 11990 bp, 10 predicted proteins | sample LakEriMetagenome_3_FD_203525 | JGI IMG/M metagenome (GOLD analysis project Ga0315907, IMG submission 203525) | Freshwater fungal communities from buoy surface, Lake Erie, Ohio, United States - Buoy 12 MA123 | ecosystem: Environmental > Aquatic > Freshwater > Lake > Lake biofilm | place: USA...
TTTTCTAACTAATTTTGAAGCCGTAAAGCAACACATTCGCAATTTTGAAGGCAATCAGTTTTTAGAATTGTATCAAGATAAAAATGACCAACGCATCTTTTTTACTTACAGTTATTGGGAAAACGAAGCTGCATTAGAAAATTATAGAAACTCGATACTATTTAATGAAGTTTGGAGTTATACTAAAACATTATTTAGCGATAAACCCGAAGCGTGGAGTGTGGATAAATTGGTAACTTTAAGTTAGAATTCAGAAATTAGAAGTTAGAAATTAGAATTTAGAAGTTGGAAGTTGGAATTGAGAGTTAAAAAACTTGAAACCTGAAACTTGAAACCTGAAACTTGACCCGAGGCGCAGCCGAATTGAGCGCAGCTAAACCTGAAACAAAAAATAAAAACATAAATGAAAGCATTATTATTACGAGAAATTAAATCCTTTTTTGGTTCGCCAATAGGTTATTTAGTTATCGCTATTTTTCAACTCCTGAACGGACTCTTTCTTTGGGTTTTTGATGGTGATTTTAACATCTTAAATTCAGGATTTGCTGATCTAGGCCCATTTTTCAAATTAGCGCCTTGGATTTTAACATTCTTAATTCCGGCGGTAACGATGCGCAGTTTTTCCGATGAAAAAAAGCAAGGAACTATCGAGTTGTTGTTTACTAAACCGCTTTCCAACTGGGACATCGTTAATGGAAAATTTTTAGGAGCTTTCATTTTAATTCTACTAGCAATTGTTCCTACAATTATTTATGTATTGACAATTTCGCATTTTGGTAATCCGCAAGGCAATATTGATATGGGAAGCACCTTAGGATCTTATTTCGGATTGCTGTTTTTGATTGCTGCATACACTTCAATTGGAATATTTGCATCGACATTGTCAGACAACCAAATTGTTGCATTTATTATTGCGGTTTTTTGTTGTTTCTTTTTCTACTTTGGATTTGATGGCATAGCCACTTTCATGGGAAGTTATAGTTCAATAGTTGCCGCAATTGGAATGGATTTTCATTTTAAAAGTATGAGCCGTGGTGTAATTGATTCGCGCGATATTATCTATTTCATCAGCATTACATTTCTTTTTTTATCAGGAACCGTTTATCAACTTAAATCCTTGAAATGGTAATGGCAGCAAATAAATCAAAAGCTTTAAAGCAATTCGGAATTGTATTTTTAGCCCTTATCGTCATCAATCTAATTAGTCATTTCTTTTTCAAACGTTTTGATTTAACGCAAGACAAACGCTATACGCTTTCGGAAACTACTTTGAATATCATTAAAAATGTAGACAGTCCGTTATATATTGATGTGTATTTAGACGGTAACTTTCCTCCCGAATTTAAGCGTTTACAAAACGAAACCAAACAATTATTAGAGGAGTTTTCGGCGTATAATTCAAACATTGTGTTCCAATTTAAAAACCCAATTGAAAAAGAAACCATGCGGGTGGAAGTCATGAAAGAATTTTATGAGCGTGGCATGCAACCGTTGAGCATTACTGTTGAAGAAAAAGGAAAACAATCGCAAGAAGTTGTTTTTCCTTGGGCTCAAGCTACTTACGGCGATAAATTTACTAAAGTGAGTTTATTAAAAAACTTGATGGGCGCTTCTACCGAAGAAAAAGTCATTAGTTCAGTGCAGCATTTAGAATTTGGATTTGCCGAAGCCATCACTAAAATATCAAAAGAAAAACAAAAGAAAATAGCCGTTATCAAAGGAAATGGTGAATTAATTGAACCGTTGATTGCCGATTTTCTTACTACGGTTAAAGAAAGTTATTACATCGGTCCGTTTACTCTAGATTCTGTTGCAAAACAGCCTGTTCAAACCTTAGCAGCACTTAAAAAATATGATTTAGCATTAATTGCTAAACCTACTGAAGCTTTCTCGGAAGCTGAAAAACAAGTCTTGGATCAATTCATCATGAACGGTGGAAAAACGTTATGGCTGGTTGATGCTGTTGCAGCTGATATGGATAGCATGTATAACGAAACGGGCACTATTTTAGCATACCCGCGTGAATTAAATCTTACCGATTTATTCTTTAAGTATGGCATTCGAATGAATCCACAATTAATTAAAGATGAATATGCCACACCAATAAAAATAGCTTCTGGAAATCAAGGGAGCGAAACTCAATTGCAAGAATATAATTGGAAATTTTCACCTTTTATTTATGCTACTTCCACGCATCCTATAGTTAAAAATATGGAAGGAATAAAGTTTGAATTTTCGAGTCCGATTGAACTGTTAAAGAATGAGGTTAAAAAAACGGTACTATTAAGTTCTTCAGAATATTCAAAACCCATTGGAACACCTACTCCTATATCATTAGAATTAGTTACCGAAGAAACTACTCCTGAAGAATACGCAGGTAAAGGCTTACTTCCTGTAGCGGTTATGATGGAAGGAAAATTCAATTCGGCTTACCAAAATAGAGTGTTGCCTTTTGCTGATAAAACCTTTCAATCCGTTGGAAAAGAAACCAAAATGATCATCATTTCTGATGGAGATGTCATTAAAAATCAATTGGATAAAGGAGCACCCTTAGAACTTGGTTTTGACAAATGGACCAATCAATTATATGGAAATAAGGAGTTTTTGTTAAATTGTGTAAATTATCTACTAGACGATAACGGACTTATTAACATCCGAAGTAAAGATGTAGATTTACCCTTATTAAACAAAGAAGAAGTTTATGCAAATTATACTAGCGCACAACTCATAACTGTTGGATTACCAATAGTAATTTTAGCTATCTTTGGTTTTTTATTTACCTTTTTACGCAAAAAAAGATACAGCCGTTAGTTGTTGATAATTTGTTTTTGCATTTGATTAGAATTAGAATATATTTGTGAAATATAAAATCAATAACGATTTTAAAATACATGATGATGAAGTTTATAGTATCAAGTTCGTATTTATTAAAACAATTACAAGTTTTAGGTAGTGTAATCAACAGTAGCAACACTTTACCTATCCTTGATAATTTCTTGTTTGAATTAGACAATAACTTATTAAAAGTTTCGGCTTCCGATTTAGAAACCACCATGACGGCAACGTTAGAAATTGATTCTAAAAGTCAGGGAAGTGTAGCAATTCCTGCAAAACTTTTATTGGATATTTTAAAAACATTTCCAGAGCAACCGCTTACTTTTACTGTTGAAGACAATTCTACAGTAGAAATTAGCTCAAATTCGGGTAAATATGCTATTGCCTATGCTCCTGGAGAAGAGTTTCCAAAGGCTGTTAATTTAGACGACCCTTCAAAAACAATTGTTCCTGCCGAAGTATTAGCTACAGCGGTGAGTAAAACAATTTTTGCAGCCGGTAATGATGATTTACGTCCGGTAATGAGTGGTGTTTTCTTTCAATTTTCACCAGAAGGTTTGATTTTTGTTGCAACAGATGCTCACAAATTAGTAAAATATGCTCGCGCAGATGTGAAAGCTTCTCAAGTAGCCGATTTTATTATGCCTAAGAAACCATTAAACATTCTAAAAGGAATTTTAGGAGCTTCTGATGCAGAAGTAGCAATTGAATATAACGATTCGAATGCTACATTTACATTTGAAAATTATGTGTTAACTTGTCGTTTAATTGATGGCAAATATCCAAACTATGAAGCGGTTATCCCAAAAGAAAACCCAAATAAATTATTGATCAATAGAGTACAGTTTTTAAATTCAGTGCGTCGTGTAGCAATTTTTGCTAATAAAACTACACACCAAATTCGTTTAAAAATAGCAGGTACCGAATTAAATATTTCGGCTGAAGATATTGATTATTCAAACAAAGCAGACGAGCGTTTGACTTGTGATTATCAAGGCGATGATATGCAAATAGGGTTCAACTCGCGTTTCTTAACTGAAATGTTGAACAACTTGTCTAGCGACGAAATTCAATTAGAAATGTCGATGCCCAACCGTGCAGGAATTTTAACTCCTGTAGATGGCTTAGACGAAGGTGAAACCGTAACTATGTTAGTAATGCCAGTTATGCTGAGCAATTAATAAAAACCTAAACCAACCTTAACTTAAAAACCACTAAACAGCAATGTGAAAGTGGTTTTTTAATATAGTCTAACCACAAAGAACACAAAGAAAGCATCTCTTGAACAAATGATATGTTTTTAGAACGCGGATGAGACAGATTTAACCGATGCTCGCGGATTTTTATTAACGGAAAGGACAAAAGGAAAACGCTGTGAAACTTCGTGCTACTCTTTGTGTGACTTTGTGTAACTACAAAAAAACTTCCAACTTCCAACTTCTAACTTCTAACTTTGATTTATCTTTGCACAATAAATCAAAAACATGATTCCACAAGAAACCATAGTTGCCTTAGCCACGCCTTCGGGAGCGGGAGCAATTGCCATTATTCGATTATCTGGTGTTGAAGCTATAACTATAGCGGCTCAGGTATTTCAATCGGTTTCAGGAAAAGACATAACAAAGCAAAAAACACATACCATACATTTGGGTCACATCGTTGATGGAACAAAGATCTATGACCAAGTTTTGCTTTCGATTTTTAAAGGTCCTAATTCGTATACAGGAGAAAATGTAGTTGAAATTTCATGTCACGGTTCGACATTTATTCAACAACAAATCATTCAATTATTGCTTCGTAAAGGAGCGAAAATGGCGCAAGCTGGTGAATTTACGTTAAGAGCTTTTTTAAACGGAAAACTAGATTTATCGCAAGCCGAAGCTGTGGCCGATTTAATTGCTTCTGATAACGAAGCGAGTCACCAAATTGCCATGCAACAAATGCGCGGTGGATTTAGCAACGAGATTGCCAAATTACGTGAAGAACTATTAAATTTTGCCTCCTTAATCGAATTAGAATTAGACTTCGCCGAAGAAGATGTTGAATTTGCTGATCGAACCGCTTTTCATGAATTAATTGATCGCATTGAATTTGTATTGAAACGATTGATTGACTCATTTGCAGTAGGAAATGTGATTAAAAATGGAATTCCAGTGGCTATTGTAGGCGAACCAAACGTGGGAAAATCAACGTTATTGAATGCGTTATTGAATGAAGAACGCGCTATAGTTTCTGACATTGCGGGAACAACTCGAGATACAATTGAAGATGAATTGGTGATTGCAGGTATAGGTTTTAGATTTATAGATACCGCAGGAATTAGAGAAACGATAGATGTGGTAGAAAGCATCGGAATTCAAAAAACATTTGAGAAAATTGAACAAGCGCAAGTCGTAATCCTTTTGCTTGATGCAAAAGAATTACAAGTTTCAGGTTTAAAGTTTCAGGTTGAAATCGAGAAAATTAAAAACAAATTTCCTCAAAAACCACTTGTAGTTATCCTAAACAAAGTTGATTTGCTTTCTATAAATGAAGTTGAAACAATTCGTCAAGAACTTGAAACGTTAAACCTGAAACTTGAAACTATTTCTGCTAAGAAAAAAACAGGTATTGACGAACTAAAGAATACTCTTCTTTCTTTTGTAAACACAGGCGCACTTAGAAACAACGAAACCATTGTAACCAACACGCGTCATTACGATTCATTATTAAAAGCGTTAGAAGAAATTCAGAAAGTGAAATGGGGATTAGACTCTGGAATTTCATCTGATTTAATGGCAATTGATATTAGAAGTGCATTATATTTCTTTGGAGAAATTACCGGAGAAGTAACTAATGACGAACTCTTAGGAAATATTTTTGCAAATTTCTGTATCGGAAAGTAAGCTCATCGTCTTAAAAAAACATAAAAAAACCACGTATTACGTGGTTTTTTTTTATATAATTTAAAAATATAAAAATTAATTATCTCTAATAACATGGGCTACTCCATTAATGGTATGTGAACCTGTAGAATTTGTGTATGTACCATTAAAAGTTATATCAATATATTGACCAATTGCCCCTACGCTACTTAAATTAAACGAAACTGCATTAACCGTTTGAATATTAATTGGACCTGTCTCTACTGATTCAATTGAAAACATTGAAGTAGTATAAATTCCTGGAATACTGGTATTGCCAAATAAATATAATCGTTCAGTAGTGTTTGGGGTAGTTGAATTATAGCCCGAAATTGACATACCTGAAGAATTTGATCCAGATGTTGTTCCTACAGAAGCCGTAATATTAGCTATTATATATCTAACTGGATTAGAATCTATACGATATGAAATAAATTCTGAAATAGAATTACAAGCTGTAATATTACCCACACTTGTAATTGGAGTAGTAAATGTAAAATTAATTGGATTTGTTGTTTGTAAATTATCATAATCGAAGCCTTCTAATCTAAAAGCTGTATCTGTTGCACTACAAACCAACATGGTAAAACTGAAAGCACCATTAGTAACAGTACTCATTAAGTTTTGATTTCCATAGCGCATCAACACATATCCATTAGTTACATTTGTTCCATCGCATTTAAGAAGATTTCCTTGAACTAATGTTGATTGAATTGAAGAATTAGAAATTACTAAATTTGGCAAAGTAGTATCGGCTGAGAACGGTCCAATAGAAGTAGTACTCACCGCATTTCCACAAGAATCAAATACTACCATTGTTAATGTTTCATTGGCAGGAACTAATCCACAAACTTGTCCTTGACTGTTAGTAAATCCGTTAACCGTATAAGAATTTGAAGCTCTTCTAATACCTACTTTTACATTTGCCAAAGGCACACCATTAGAATTTACAACTGTCACGCATAATCTAATCGTTGGAAATTGAGCATCGCAATTCCACCACGAAAAGTGAGAAACAGTACCAACATATTTAGTTCCTTGCTTAGTAGCAGTTCCTTCTTCTTTCCAATAGCCGAGTGTTTCATCAAAATGCCAAAGTGGAATAGTGGCTGGTGCAGACGCTAATTGTGAAGTTGAAATTGGCATTTCTATTTGAGCAGTTGTAGAAAGTTGCAATTTTTGTGAAGCTGATCCTCTCAATTCTATATTCATCATACCAAACGTTTCTAATACGCGCTCCTCACCGCTTGAGTTGGCTGCCAATAACATCCCTGGCATTTTATCAACAGTAGATGGATCAGATGGATCAAGGTGTTTCATAATTACACTTACCACACCTGAATAAGGCTGACCTGTTTCTGTTTTAAAGTTACCGTCAAAAGTGACTTTAGATCCATTTCCCAAAGAAACGCTTCCTGAAGCACCCGAATTAACTGTTCCAACGATAGTTCCTGACAATAAAGTAATACGAGCGTAATTCATTCCGTTTGTAGGAACTAACGAACGTGATCCGTCTAAAAATCCTGTTTTTCTTGCTTTAATAAATGCAAATTTTTCATGAACAGTTGCATTATTTATGATGAAAACACCATTAATATCAGTATTAGCAGTTTTATTTCCAACAGTAATGGCTACACTAGCTACAGGATTATTGCTTTCATCAACAATTTGTCCCGTAAAACTTTTAGTCACTTCATTTCCAAAATTTAGAGGTGTGACTACAGAATTTTCATCAATTCCTGAATCATTACTACAACTGTTGAATAAAAAAGGAATAAACAAAACCAAAATCAAGAGTCTTTTTGATATCATAATGTCTTTATTTTGAGATTAATACTAATCAAATGTAGCAATAATAATAATTACTTAATTCCTTTTTTCAATAAATTATTATAAAAATTCAAACTTATCCGTTGATCTTAATATTCAAATGATTGAGTAACATTTGATATTTATGTAACTCCACTAAATCCTCATCATTTTCAGTAGCATCTAAAATATCATCCAATAAATTACTCACTTCTAGTAATTTTTGATTGGCTTGATCTTTCTGTTGTAATGCTAGAAAATCAATTATTTTTTGAATTTCTAGAATGAGTGAATCCTTATTTTCCATGGGAATGTCCTAATAAATTACGTTTAATTTCCGACAAAGGTAAACTAGAAAAACATAACTGATGAATAATTTCTTGTCGCAATGCGGCTAAATTAGTTGTGTCGTAATATTTTGCCCAAGCCTCCGTTTCCAATACTTCTTTTATTTGCCGAATTACTTTTGCGGTTTCGGATGCTGTTCGAACAACTGCTTTCCCATCATAATTCACATGATTTTTGTGTTGGAATGTAACCGCTGAAGTTTCAAAATTCACCTTAATATAAAATAACGCTTCGGTTTCATTATTGGGATAAAAATCGGTCCACTTTGCAAAACCAATTCGTTGTTGACTGTTATTAACTTTTACCCTTGAAGTAGCAATCAAACGCCAACGACAATTAGCAGCTCTACCCCAGTGATTTGAACTTCGGTAAACACCTTCTTCCGTAAAATAATAACTACTCCCCGATTTACTTTTATAATTTGGTTTATTAAAAATTTCAGGAACGCTTTCAACTTCCATAAATTCACAAAAAGTATGGGAATGAAAATTATTTTTATGGTATTGTTGTGTTGGCATTTTCTGAATATGAAATCATGTGTAACAAAAGTAACATTTGATTTTTAAAGATTAGTAGTATCTTTACAAAAATAGTTTTTATCAATGAAAGACATCCTAACACAATCCTACGGCTATATTTTTGAAGAAGCACTTATTGACGAAATTGTAAAGGTGGCTACCTATAAAGAATTCAAAGCCGATGATTATTTGATCGAAATTGGAGACTATATCAAAACCATGCCGCTCTCAGTTAATGGTGCAATTAAAATTTTACGAGAAGATGAAAACGGAGATGAATTGTTGTTATATTTCTTAGAACGAGGTGATACCTGTGCCATGACCTTGACCTGCTGTATGGGACAAGCAAAAAGTAGAATTAGAGCTATTGCCGAAACCGACGGGTCTCTATTAATGATTCCAGTGGAAAAAATGGAAGATTGGTTGACTAAATATAAGACGTGGCGTAACTTTGTTTTTGACAGTTATAACGTGCGATTGATGGAAATGCTGGAAGCTATTGACACATTGGCGTTTATGAATTTAGACGAACGTTTGTACAAATATTTAACCGATAAAGCGAAAGTAATTGGCGATACTGAAATTAAAAATACCCATCAAGAAATTGCCTACGAAATGCATACTTCTAGAGTCGTAATTTCGCGTTTATTAAAGGCATTAGAAATACAAGGAAAAATAAAATTACATCGAAATAAAATAGAAATACTGCAATTTTAATGGAACTATTTGGCTATTTTGGAGCATTATGCATCGGATTAATTTTAGGATTAACAGGTGGTGGCGGATCAATATTAACCGTACCCATTTTGGTTTATGTAATGCTAATCGATCCGATAATTGCTACCGCTTATTCGCTATTCATTGTAGGAACAACCTCTGCTTTTGGGGCAGTTCAAAATTACAGAAAAGGCTTAGTTGACATTAAAAACGGCTTTCTGTTTGCAATACCTTCTTTTGTTGCGGTATATATCACGAGACGCTTTTTAGTTCCGTTAATTCCCGATACGATATTGGAACAACCCTTTCTGCTTACAAAAAGTACCTTTTTAATGGTGTTTTTTGCAGTTATTATGGTATTAGCCGCTATTTCTATGCTGAAAAAGAAAAAAGAAGTAGTAGAAACAGCCGGAAACATCGCAATATCAACCTTACTTTTTCAAACATTCACCATCGGAATCATTATCGGATTGGTAGGTGCTGGAGGCGGATTTTTAATTATTCCTTCGTTAGTTTTGTTTGCCAAATTACCGATGAAAAAAGCAGTAGGCACTTCTCTTTTCATCATTGCGATGAATTCGCTAATCGGGTTTTTAGGAGATGTGCAAACCATTACAATCGATTGGAAATTTTTAAGTTCCTTTACCGGATTATCCATTATCGGAATTTTTATTGGCATTTATTTGAATAAATATGTTAACGAATCGCAATTGAAAAAAGGATTTGCTTATTTTGTACTTTTTATGGCCACCTTTATTTTAGTTAAAGAATTAGCAATGTAACTTTTGTTACTTCAGAAACCCTACAATACAATTATTTTTACAAAAAATTATACAGATATGAAAATAGAACAAATATACACCGGATGCATAGCTCACGCAGCCTATTACATTGAAAGCAAAGGAGAAGCAGCAATTTTTGATCCACTTCGCGAAGTACAACCTTATATCGATAGAGCGCAAAAAGATAACGCTAAAATCAAATACATTTTTGAAACACACTTTCACGCCGATTTTGTTTCAGGACATTTAGATTTGGCTCAAAAAACAGGAGCTTCTATTGTGTATGGCCCAACAGCGCAGCCTAATTTTGAATGCATCGTTGCAACTGATTATCAAGAATTTAAAGTGGGAGGCGTTACTATTAAAGCCATTCATACGCCAGGACATACGCTTGAAAGTACTTGTTACTTAGTAACTGATGAAGAAGGAAATGACCACGGAATCATAACGGGAGACACTTTGTTCATTGGCGATGTAGGCCGACCAGATTTGGCTCAAAAACTAGTAGAAGATTTAACCCAAGAAGTATTAGCCAATCATTTATTTGATTCGTTGCGTAATAAAATTATGCCGTTGAGCGATGATTTAATTGTATATCCAAATCATGGTGCCGGAAGTGCTTGTGGAAAAAACATGAGTAAAGAAACCACTGATACATTGGGTAACCAAAAGAAAGTAAACTATGCGTTGCGTGCTGATATGACACGTGAAGAATTCATTGCCGAATTATTAGACGGATTGACTCCACCACCAGCCTATTTTCCTCAAAATGTCATGATGAATATTCAAGGGTATGATAGCCTAGAACACATTATGGAAAAAGGAAATATTGCTTTACTTCCAAACGAATTTGAAGCGGTGGCGAATCAATCTGAAGCCTTAATTTTAGACGTTCGTCACGAAAGTGAATTTGTGGTAGCACACATTCCTGGATCTATTTTCATAGGTTTACACGGTCAATTTGCGCCATGGGTAGGCGCATTAATTCGCGATACGAAACAACCTTTATTATTAATAACCCCCGAAGGTTTAGAAACCGAAACCATTACCCGTTTATCAAGAGTAGGATTTGATCACACCTTAGGTTATTTAAAAGGCGGCATTGCGGCTTGGAAAGCTGCAGGATATGAAACCGATTCAATTACTTCTATTTCGCCAGAAACATTTGCTGCACAATATGAAGAAGCTACTATTGTAGATGCGAGAAAGCCTAGTGAATTTCAGGCCGAACATGTAGAAAAGGCAATAAATATTCCATTAGATTATGTAAACGAGCAATTAGCCGAAGTTCCTAAAAACGAACCGTTCTTTTTACATTGCGCTGGCGGTTACCGTTCGGTAATTATGTCTTCCATTTTAAAAGCACGAGGTTACCACAACATGATCAATGTAGAAAAAGGAATGACAGGCATACGCACTACCACAGTACCGCTTACCGCTTTTGTTTGCCCGAGTACGTTGAAATAATACACCAAAATAAAATTCAAAATCCGACTTCCCAAGAGTCGGATTTTTTTATAAAGCACTTATTTTGTGCATCGCAAACTTCTTTTCGTGTGTTGCGTTTTAGTCTCTTCGGGCGCTAACACTCCAACCACCGTTATACGTGATGTGTTGTATTTGATTACAAATACCACATATTTCAATACCAAACAAAAAAGCCTGTCTAGTTATAGACAGGCTTTTCAAAAGACTCGAGGGCTATGCCCGACTGAGCGAAGCTAAAGGCGGCGAACCGAGCTAGCGAACACGGCGTACCTATAAAAAAATAACCCCAGCTTAAAAAGCTGGGGTTACTAAAGAAAGGCGGCGACACGAACGCAGTAACTGCGCCGAACCGCATGAAAACAAAAAAGCCTGTCTAGTTATAGACAGGCTTTTCAAAAAAAAGGCGGCGACATACTCTCCCACATAACTGCAGTACCATCTGCGCAATCGGGCTTAACTTCTCTGTTCGGAATGGGAAGAGGTGAGCCCCGACGCAATAACCACCTTAAGTTTTAAGCCCCCTCCAGCTCCCCCGAAGGGGGAGAGTTCCGACACTCTCTTCCTCCCCTTTGGGGAGGTTAGGAGGGGCT
>Ga0315907_10006847_pt1 | contig 11988 bp, 15 predicted proteins | sample LakEriMetagenome_3_FD_203525 | JGI IMG/M metagenome (GOLD analysis project Ga0315907, IMG submission 203525) | Freshwater fungal communities from buoy surface, Lake Erie, Ohio, United States - Buoy 12 MA123 | ecosystem: Environmental > Aquatic > Freshwater > Lake > Lake biofilm | place: USA...
ATTGTTTAATTGCATTAACTATTTCTGAGCATTTTTCATATAACTCTCTCTCTACAAAAAACTGTAGATTTTCTTGTAACGTTTCTATGAAATATTTTCTATCTAAAGTGATATCATAAGTGGAGGCATCCTCTAAACAATTAACTGAAAGTACATGTACATTGTTTTTACGAGTACTCAAATTGTTTAAAATTGAATTTACAATTGCTTCAGCTATAACGAAATCTTTTCTGTCCACCATTTGTTGGAACTCATCGCTATTATTCAAAGTGATTTCAGTAGCCATAATCAAAATAAGTCTAAAAAGTTAGTGTTAATATTTTTCTCTTTAAGTCTACTCATCTTTTCATCATTAGCTAACATTTTAGTAGCCAAATTATCTAAGTGTTTAGACTTGATTCTATCATAATCACTTATAATATCTTCATGTTTTTTCTTTCTCATCTACTAATAAATATTATTTAAATCCTACTTATAAACTCACTTCCATCATCTAGAGGATCTGAGTTTCCTAACCCTAACTCTTTTAATCTCTGTAATGTATAGTCATCTAATTCCCAATCCACTTGACTTTCATTTACAGGTTTATGATCTTCTAAACCTTCAATTTGTTTATTGTTAAACACCTCTCCTACCATTAAAAAGTAACAGTTGTAACAGAACATTTCCATGTTGTCTAATCTGTAATGCTGTTTGTTTTTGTCTTTAAAATGTAGTATAAGTGGGATTTTATAATCAGTCACTCGACGTTCTTGAAATCCACAATTAGAACATTCTTCTTTTAAATAACCCTCTTCAATTAATCTGTATTTTATTTTTTGAGGATTAAAATGAGATGGGTCAATTCTACCTTCTATAACATCTAGTAATGCAGGATCTTTTTTCTTAGTACCATTGTTAGATAAGAATTTAGGAATACCTTTACCTGATTGATTTTTATGGGCATCAAATAATGTTATATCATCTTCATTCTTATAAAACTTCATCCATTTTTTCATATGGATATAAGACACATTCAAATACCTGGCAGCGGCACGAACAGACTTAGTCTTGTTCATTGCTGATACTACTTGGTCTTTACTTAAATGTTTTGCTTTAGGCACTATTCCTCCTCATCAATAAATTCATCTAATTCTTCTTCAAATGAGTTGTTGTCCTCATCCTTATCATCGGTTTTAAAATCGTCTACTGTTGGGATAACCTCATCTTCATCCGTTGACATAACTTTTGGCGCAGGTGTTTCTTTAACTTGTCTTTTCCAATTGTTTTCCAACTCCATCATTCTATCATAATCTTCTCTCTCAACAGCATATGTTTCAATCCAAGTGTGATCACCTTCACCTTTCTGTACTGTTACCGCAACTTTCTTCTCAATTGTTGAATGTTGGGTGCATGTTTGTGTTTGAGGCAAAATAGCAATTCGTCTTGGATCAATTTCAATCCCACATGTAACACATTTTCTACTCATAACCTTTATTTTACATTTTTATTTATTTTCTCTATTATATCCCAAAGATCAGATGGAGTCTTTAGGTAAAATGTTTTAGCTGGTTTGTCTTGAAATGATACTTCAATACCTAATACTTTTCCATCAGCATCAAATCTATCATAAACATACCATAAAATCAACTTACCTATTGTCTCACCATATTTAACAAATATGAGGTCTTCAATTATTCTATAATATTGTTCCTCATATGAATAAAAGTCTAATTTCAGATGCTCATGTAAGAAATTAGTACGAATCCAGCATTGTTCTAGACTATCTACTATGTCCATGAATATCTCTTTTTCTTGAGATTTCTTGTTTCGACTAATTCTTAATTTATCTCCAAAATTATTTATGTTCATTTTTCACTCCTATTCCGTAAATTTTTAAGAATTCATGAGCATCCATATTCTTTAATGCTGTGAAATAAAAAACAGCATCACCCATACTATTTGCATTAATAGTACCTAATGTTTCCCTACTTGGATCTACATGGGCATAATAATAGTATTTTTTATAATCTGATGTCATTATAGTAAATATAGTAAGAGATTTTTAGATTGCCAAATTATAGTTTGATAAGAGAATTCTGATACTCATCCATTGAATTAATAGTAATTTTTAAATTACCTAGTTCAAATGAACCTATTTCTCCACTATCTTTAATTATATCATTTAACTGTTGGATGATATTAAAGTCTTGTTGAGTAAATATATTTCCATTTACTTCTATAATTATATCATTACCTCCATTAAACCAAGGTTCTAATATTTGTTCTAGTTGTGGGTTTGAATTATTGATTATTACTGATTTTTTATAAACAGGAGACACTATAGGCTTCATTAATGGAGTGTGTTGAACATTAGTTCCCCATTTTTTAATAAAAGCTAAAGTAGAATTGTCCATATCTTCTTTCCATTTTTTATGACGTTCTAGGTCTCCATCAAAACTACCAGCCCCTCGTCCTGTTAGATGATAAACTAAACTATTCCATGGTTGTACAAAATTAAATCCAGCCAATAACATTCTGTTAAATAGATCAGAATCTTCTCTACATGAATGTAAAATAGGATCATGACCTCCAAGAATATCTAAATACTCAGACTTATACATCATCCATGGAGCAAATATACCTTCTGTTATTTTATCATCATTTAAATGATCTTCAACATATTTATTAAATTCATCTTTTTTCCATTCTTCAGGCCACATTCCAAAATCTAATAATATTTTTTCTCCTCCATTAGGATGAATTGGTGGTTCAATTCTAGTTGAACAAACTACTGTTTTTGAATTTAAATTCATATATGCTTTTAAGTCAGCGTGTTTACCTAACATCATATCTGCATGAAATATCATAAATACATCTGTAGTTGAATATTCAATGCAATAGTCATATGCTTTTCCAATTCCAAATAAACTTTTTCCTAAATTAGGATTAATATGGTAAGTTAAATTATATTTGTCTTTTACCTCTTCTAACCATTTAATTGTTCCATCTTCATCTGAATCAACAAATATTATAATTTCATGATCATTTCTAAATGCGTTTTCACGTATTGATGGAATACAGGTTTTAAGATATCTTAGATTTGATTTACTAGGAATGCAAAATGTTATTTTTTCCATATTTGAGAATAGTTAATTTCTTGTTTTGTAATATTATAAGAATATAATAAATCATTCATTTCATCCCAAGGTAATTTTGGAAAACGAGAATAATTTTGCCCTACAGGACGGGTATGGGTCATTATTATATCATCAATAATTGCTATTTTATCTTGGGGATGATGTAATAAATGAGACCATAAGTAATCATATCCCCAACTTGAATAATTTAAATTAAAGGTATCATATACTTTTAATAATGTTTCCTTATCAAACAAAGGAGCAAGTACCTCAACAAAATTAGTATAACGTAATAAACTATCTGGAATAGGTTTAGTTATTTCATGTGAGACATATCCTTCCATAGCAGGTTGACATATATTTAGTTTATACTCTTTAGCTAAACTAAATAATTTATTTATATCTTTAGAAGATATACTTACATCATCATCTGGTAGCCAGATATATTCATATTTAGATACAAAATCTATATTATTATGAATGAAGGATTTTAAAAGATGATATTTTTCACCTTTAGCTACATATACATAAGGAGTATGAGATATATATGATTGAGCTATACTTTCATTGTCTCCATAATATAATAAAACCAAATCAAAATTAATATCATTCTCAATCCAACTATGATGTAATGAGTTATCTCCTACTGGGGATATTATTAGATTATTCATGAGTTTGATAGAAGGTTACTAATTTATCAATGATGGTATCAATATTGTATTTACATTTATAACCATAATTAGTTAGTTTAGTAGTGTCTAAATATGAATTTTTTACTTGAACTACATTATGAAAGTGGGTAGGGGTAATGTCTATAATATTAGATTTAGAATTAGCTTTTAATATCGCTTCTTTTATAATATTTAAAAACAAATATGGTTTTCCACTTCCTATATTTATAATCTCATTTACAGGTGCTTTTTGTATACAGTGATAAACAGCATCACATACATCATTAACATATATATAATCTCTTAGTACATTTCCTCCATAATATAAATGAACATCTTTATCATGAACTATTTCTTTTATTAAGAATTGAAGTGCATTTTTTTGTTTAGATATCTTGTTATCACCTTCACCTAATACATTAGCTAATCGAAATATTCTATATTTTATGTTATATGTTTCACAAAAACTAATAATTAATTGTTCAGCACATCTTTTAGTTATAGAATAAAATCCAGTTGGATTACATCCTAAGTCATTTTCTTTAAAAGGAATATTTTCATTTTGTCCATATACAAACCAAGAACTAATAAAATTAAATGTAGTATTAGGTTTATTTTTAATATCTTCTAATACATTTAATAGTATTGTCAAATTAGTATTGACATCAATATGTAAATCTTTATGAACATTATAGTTATCAATAGTGCTAATGAAATATAACACATTATCACTTTTTGTTTTATAATCATCCCGATCATTTATTATTACTTGATCAGAATATAATTCACAGAATTTACTTCCAATAAAACCTGTTCCTCCAAATATATTTATTTTATTCATTACTTATAACTTTATTAAATTGAGCAACTGCATATTCTTGTAATTTATTATAATCTAATGTGCCCTTTTTATTTTTATTGATATGTAGATATTTTTTATAATAACCACTTAATCCTTCACTATTTTTATTTTTATATGTATCTATATCCCAATTTTGTTGAGGTTCATTTCCATTCCAATATTCAGATATAACTTGTCCTTTTAGTAAGTATTGTTGGATATCATAATTTCTTTGTTTTAATAAAAATAAAGTAGTCATAGAATAAGTATCCCAAGAACCATATCCACTCCATTCATCCCATACTGGAGTTAATCTTTCCCATATTTCTTTGGTATAACAATCAAACCATCCTGCATATTTAAACCCATTAATAGGAATTAATTCAGGAGTTGAAGAATTGTTAACAATGTCTATATCAAAACAACTTGTTTTAAAACATTCACTATAAGGAATATTTAAAAAATTCTCATTAACTAATATATCCCAACTTTGATCCCAACGTTTTGTTGTTTGAGTAGTGATAACAAAATTCTTATTAGGAATATTTTTTATAGATTCTATTATATAATGTAATGTTTGTTCTCCCACATACATGTCAGGACACATAGTGATATAATAATCAACTTCAGATGAAATAGCTTCTTTTTGAAAATCAAAATGACCGTAAAAAATATTAGAGTCTATAATTTTAGTAGTAATTTTAATTTTATTAAAATTTTTAGAAATATCTTTATATTTACTTATAAAATATTCTTTAGGGAAATTACTTTTTTCCCAATCTATAATATCACTTGATAAGTTTAAAACACTACTAAATTCTACATTCACTCCATTATCTGGAATATATTTTTCTGATTTTTTAAGTTGGGATGAAGAAAGCAAAGCATAATCTATTTCCCATGGCATTAGATGCATTAATATTTTAATATTCATATTTTTAATTTATTATAAACTTTTTTAATTCCTTGTTCTAAACCTATAAAATCTATTAACACATTTGCTATTCCATAATATGGTGAGGCTATTCCTTCTTGTTCAATTTTAATATCTACTTTATAATCACTTAAATCATTAATTATTTTAGCTATATCAGATAATTTATATAATGTACTATATGAACAATCTATTTGTTTAGGTAAATTATCATTATTAATATAATAATCTATTAAAGAAATCAAATCTTTCATATAAAAGAAGTCCATAAATTTATCTTGATAGATAATAATAGGTTCATTATTTATATAACGTTTTATATTTCCTTTAATAAACCTAGTGTTTAATTCATTTTCATCAAACACAGCAAATATTTTAATACTATAAAAATTTTCTTGTTCTGAAATAGAATTAGTAATTACTCTTTTACTTAATCCATATGGAGACTCAGGAGCATTTGTTTCTGCTCCTGAGCCAAAATGGATTAATTTCCCAAATTTGTTTTTACAATTTAATAGATTATAATACATTTTAAGATTATTATCCATATCTTCCCAGGTATCAGGTTTAAGCCTACTACCACCACCTACAGCACAATGAATAACAATATCAAAATATTTATTTGAAAGGTATTTTAACGTTTCAAATGAATCTGTTAAATCAAAATCTTGTCTTGTGATACAAGTTATATCATATTTATCTTTTAAAGAATTATAAAGACTTTTAGCTATATAACCATTACCACCTGTAATTAAAATTTGCTGTTTATTTTCTACTAGCATATATTAGATTACATATGTCATAAACTCTTGGATAAAAAGTACATACTGTATCTATTTCAAATCCTAAACTTAATAATTTTTTAATCATATTATTAAGAATACTTTTATCATGTGTTTCTATAGCTACATGTTTAAGAGTTGGATAGTCACTTGTTGAATCAATAAAGCATGTTTCATACCCTTCAATATCCATTTTTAATGAAGTTACATTATAATTATTTATATAATGGTCTAACTCACTAACATTAGTTATAGCAGCACTATAAAAGAAATGATCAGGTAATAATGATTTAAATCTTTCAATATCTGAATTTTCAGGATCTACACCAATAATTTTCTGGGCTCCTTTGTTTAAAAAATATTCAGGAGTAGTTTCCCATCCTGGTTCTATTAGATGAAAACCACATCCTAAGTCTAAAACAGTTTCATCTTTAACCTTTAGAAGATGCCAATGATGATCAGGATGTTCAGATTCAATATAATGATGTTTAATATTATGTAACTGATTTAATAATTCATCAGTTACGTGTCCTTTTAATTGTTCCATAATTTTATTTGTTTTGTTTATTTTTTTCTAAATACAGCTAAATAATTTACTAATTGTTTGTCTAAAACCATTTCTACAAGTTCAAAATTATCTTGAAGTTCTTGGTTTTGTTTATCATGTAAAAAATGAGATTTAATTACTCCAGTATGTTCAGCCATTAAAAGATCTTCTGTAAGTAATGAATTGTCATATTTAAATTTACCTCGTGTATATCTTGGATTTTGTAAGTCTTCCATAAAATAATATCCACCTGATTTAATAAGATCTTTAGCTTGCCATAAACTTACAATCATATGATTAGGCCAATGACTACCATCTTCTACAAAGAAATCAAAATCATTAGGGCATTCTTGTTTAATTTCATTCCAATCACAAAAATTTCCCTGATCAGCATATATAAAATTAACTCCCCATTCATTAATCATATTAATTTCTTCTGTTCTATCTGTTAAGTATGAGCCCCAAAAATTATCAACTCCATACAAATCGATATTTTTAAAATAAGAAAGCCACATTTTAGGAGAAGCATAAGGAAATCTTTTATCACAAATTCCTATCTCAAATAATTTAACAGGCGTTTCTCTATATGGAGCCATATATTTTTCATATGTTTCTGTATAACCCATACATATATGTTCGGGCCAATCTTTTCCCCATGATAGGGTAGCTTTATCAGCTGTGCCTTTATCTGTTTCTAGATTATTAGCTATTTCTGTTAGAGTTTTACTTTCATCAAAAAAAGTATTTTCTTTTGTTTTTTTAAAAAATTGCATATTATTGATTTATTGGTTTAATTAATAAGTTATTTAAAAATTCATTTCTGTCTAAAAATGGAGCTAAATCTTCCATTGGTCGAGTAGCAAAACTACCATCTTCTTTTTTATATACTGATGCTTTAGGTAAAGTTTTATGATCAGGGTCTACTATAAGTTCACAAATTATTGGGCCATGCATTGAAAGTACATTTGATAGGTCTAGTTTTAAATTTTGTTGAGTTTCAATTTTTACATAAGGAATTTTGTAAGCAGCAGCATTTAATTCAATTGAAGGAAGTGTTAATCCGCTTGATGGATCACTAACAACTAAATTACCTTTAAAATGAGTATTTTGGGTTGTTTTAATAGATCCATATCCATTATTATTTAATACAAAAAATTTAATTGGTAATTGATATCGATATACAAGTTCTAATTCTTGTATATTCATAAAAAAACCACCATCACCATCGATACAAATTGTTTCTTTTTTATCACTTGCTATACAACCTCCAATAGCTGCTGGGATACCAAATCCCATTGATCCTAATCCTTCACTATTATATACTCGAGTTCCAATTTTAGTTTTAAAAGATTGCATAGTTACTTCACTACAAGCTCCTGAACTACCTGGTATCACAAGTGAATTTTCAGGAAGCAAATCAGATAAATATTCTATAAAAGCATAGTTGTTAATATATAGTTCATTAACTTTTAAATGCTCAGGAAGTATAACTGGATATTTAATATGGAGAGATTTACAATAACTTAACCAATCAGAAATATTTAAAGAATTTACTTTTTGATTTAGTTGAGTTAAAAATAATTTAGCATCTGATTCAATAGGAAATTCTATATTGATTCCTAATTTATTAATCTCATTTATATCAATATCTACAATACATTTAGTTGCTTCTCTAGCAAAATATTGAGGTTGATAAGCTAATTGACCATGATCTAATCTAGCTCCTATCACTAATATAAAATCTGAGTTTTGTTGATTAAAATTAGCTCCTCTTTGTCCTACTCCTCCTGGTCTACCAACATATTGAGGATGAGATTCTTCTAATATATCTAATGTTTTCCAAGTTGTAAGGACAGGTATTCCTGTTTTTTTAATAAATTCATAAAATTCAGGTAAAGCATTAGCTAATCTAACCCCATTACCAACTAGTACAATAGGTCTTTTAGCTTTATTTAATGCCTCAACAATCAAATCTAATGAATTTAAATCATAAATTTTATCTGTTAGGATAAAATCTATTAATTCATCCGGGTTGATTTCAGCTGCTTGAACATCTAATGGTATATCTATCACAACAGGTCCAGGTCTTCCAGTAGTAGCTAAATATATTGCCTTATTTAAATGATATTTAATTGTTTTAGGATCTGATATAGTAACTGCATATTTAGTGATAGATTTATATATAGAAACAGTATCAATTTCTTGAAATCCTAATTGTCTAACACCCTTATCACCCACACGATCTTTATTTTGAACCTGTCCAGTTAATAATAATACTGGGATAGAATCAAGCCAAGCTGAAGCTATACCAGTGACAGCATTTGTAGAACCAGGTCCTGTTGTTACTAAAGCTACTCCTAATTTATTAGTATACTGAGCGTATGACTCAGCTGCTATAGATGCCCCTTGTTCATGTAATGTAGGTATTAAGTTTATTTTACTTTTACTTAATGAATCCACTAAATGAATACATCCTCCTCCTGATACTAAAAATATATCTTTGGTATATTCTTCTAATCTAGATATTACATAATCTGATACTTTCATATTATAACCAATGTGTTACAAATGTTTTACGATCTTTATTTTTAGCTATATTCTCATCAGTATAATAAGAATCATTTGTATAATGTGTAGATGAAACTTCTTCAATTACACATCCAGTTTTTGTTGTAAAGATATGTCTAACTTCTCGTTCAATAGTAATTACATCTCCTTTCTTTAAGGTTTGAGTTTTACCATCTAAAGTTAGATCTACTTCACCATGTAATATAACAAATGTTTCTTCTTTTTGGTTATGATATTGTTCTGGGTGAGTTTGACCTGGAAGTACTATAATTAATTTTTTACAATATTCTCTATTTACTACTGTAATCATAGTAATTCCTGTTTCATAAAATTTATCAAGACCATAGTGATGTGATATTTCTAATTCTGCTTGACCTGGAAATACTACATCAGTTGTGTGTAAAAATGATTTCACATCCTGTACTATTTTCCAAACTTTTTCTCTTGTATTTACTACAATTGAATTAGTACTCATTAATGGTTGATCTATTTTAATATCTTCTGTAGCTGTGTATTGATTATACTTTGATAAACTATTAGCTAATACTTGATTCTCAATACTAGGCCAAGCATAATATATGTCATTTTTAGTAATGATAGATCCTTTTATAATATCATGCTTAACAAACACACCTCTTTTAAATTGAGATAAATCAGCAAGTTCTTTTTCAGACGCTGGGATTCTTATATTTATGTCACCACACATTTTTAAAGCGTTAGATGCACTTGATAACCAACTATCCATTTGGTCTGGAGTGACTGAGTACGCGTTTGGTGGATATTTTTCTGTAGCTACAGCTATATGTTTTTCTGAGATAGTTATACCTTTACCTATAGCTACTTTAATAGCATCAAACTCATTTGGTTCCTCATGAGTTGAATATCCAATAGGGATATTAGGATATCTATTTTTTAATAAATCAATTTGATTAAGCTGTAAATTATCTAATTGAGTTGGATATTCACCTACACAATGCATTAAAGAAATCTCTTTATTACGGTGAAGCATAAAACTAACTACACTATCAATTTCTTCTAAAGTAGCACCTGCTGTTGATAATATAATAGGTTTATCTGTTGTGACAATTTTATTTAAAAGAGGCCAATCAGTAAAAGAACAACTTGCTACTTTAATAATATCAAATCCCATTTTTGTGATAAGATCAATAGAATTTTCATCAAACCCAGTACATAATGTTTTAAATCCTTTAGACTCAGCGTATTGTTTAAATTCTGCAAATTGTTGCTCTGTCAAACTTGTTTCTGTAAAACGTTTTACATATTTGTGATCTGTACGATTTTTATAATCTTTATGAATAAAAGTATCAAAATCACGGAACTGAAATTTCCAAGCAAATTCAAAAATATCTGAGTATTTGTTAGAAATTTGAGCAAATTGTTCAATCATAAGTTTACCATGATTTACATCACCCATATGGTTATTAGCCATTTCAAAAATAATAAGTGGTTTTTTCATTTTACCAATATTTAGTATTTAAATTTTTATCATCAATGAATAAATCATAATTTGGTTTTCCAAATTTTAAATCATGATATTTAACTCCCCAATTTTTAAATTGTTCTTTTGTTACTTCAGTCCAATCAACCCCAGTTGCTGACCCTCTAGCTGTCCAATAAACTATAAGATGTCCTTCATCATACAATTTATTAGCTTTTTTAATATTTTCTTCTATTGGAGTACTTGTTGTATAATTTGGTTTATCTGGGCTATGACAAATAGTATCATCAATATCTATGTATATTACCATATAAATTTATTTTTGTAGTATTGTACTATATATTTTAATTCATTGTCAAAATTAGCTTCAGGTTTCCATCCTAATGTTCTTAGTTTAGAATCATTTAAAGCATATCTAACATCTTGTCCTTGTCTATTATATGCAGTATCAATATAATCAAAAACATTAGTTTCTCCAAGATATTCTTTAAGAATTTTTTCTACAGTAGTAATATTTGATTGTTCAAATCCACCACATATATTATAAATTTCATTTTGTACTTCTGATTCTATAATTGTAATAACAGCATTAGCTGTATCTTGAGCATGTAACCAATTTCGAACTGGTGTTCCATTATTATGTAATGGAATTTTTCTTCCTAATTTAAGATATTTACATGCTTTAGGGATTAATTTTTCTACATATTGGCCCATACCATAATTGTTGGTAGGTCTAACTATAATGTAAGGTAAGTTGTATGTACGAGCCCAAGCTAATACTAACATATCAGCCGCTGCTTTGGTAGCTGAATATGGATTAGAAGGTTTTAATAAATCAGTTTCAATGTGTTCACCTTCATCAATATCACCATATACTTCATCTGTACTGAAATGAAGTAATATAGGAGTTTTAGATGTTTCTTGTCTGTAATTACGAATTAATTCTAATAAATTATGAACACCATTCACATTTGAAGATACAAATTCATCACTATTAGCTATTGAATTACCAACATGAGTTTCAGCTGCTGTATTAATAATATAATCACAATCATAAAGAAACTTTA
>Ga0315907_10006848_pt1 | contig 11987 bp, 10 predicted proteins | sample LakEriMetagenome_3_FD_203525 | JGI IMG/M metagenome (GOLD analysis project Ga0315907, IMG submission 203525) | Freshwater fungal communities from buoy surface, Lake Erie, Ohio, United States - Buoy 12 MA123 | ecosystem: Environmental > Aquatic > Freshwater > Lake > Lake biofilm | place: USA...
TTCGGTAACGGTTGCAAGGGAATTGATAAGGCTCTTCCGGACCATGGTTGCTGCTCGGATGGCGCTTATTATTTTGATAAATCAGATGAGGCGAGAGTTGTGAAAGCAGCCCGGAGACTTACTAAAGATGATTGGCAGAATTACTCCACGGCTCGAAAAGGTGGACGATTTAGCGTTTCCGAAATTGGACTTGATAAAGATCGCAAAACAAAAAAGGTTAATAAAACTTGTATTTTTTTCAATGAGCGTTCATTTAGTGATGAGAAATTTGGTTGCGCACTGCATCATCTAGCAAATCGAGACGGTGTTCATTTTAAGGAAACAAAACCAGATATTTGCTGGCAACTTCCGCTTCGAAGATCTTGGGAATCTCGTGAAGAGGGAGATACAAACCTAACTGTTGTTGTTATCGGCGAATACACTCGAAAAGCTTGGGGAGCTGGTGGTGAAGATTTAGATTGGTACTGTACTTCTAACTCTGAAGCGCACACATCTTCTGTTCCAGTTTATGTTTCCCAAAAAACTGAATTAATAGCGATGATGAATGAGAAGGCCTATGAGATTCTCAAGAATAAATGTGACTTGGTAGTTAAAGCCCAGCAAAATCGAAAGTTTCGCTCGCTACCGCTCTTTGTTCTTCATCCGGCTTCCCGGTAAAACTCGATCCACTAACTCCTCTACAACCAAAGTTATATCGCCTTTAGCGCGATCTAGATTTGCTTCAAAACCTTTTAAAACCTCAGTTATTGCCGGTTCGCTAATTACTCCAACGAGTGGTCCATATCTATATTTTAATAAATTATTGGCGATCCGGCTGATCGCTCCTGCTAATTCGTTGCGCGCTTCATCTAAAGACGGTTCAGGTCTGATCCCTTGGATTACGCCTGCTGAAGGATCTTCACGGAGTGCTCTTAGATAACTTTCTTTCAGAGAATTTGCTGGGGTTTCCGAGTCCATGATGCTCAATTCTCTCAGAGCACTAGCATGAGTGCTATGCGAAGCCTGGTTCTACGCGTTATCGCCTTATCTTTGCTTACATCTCTACTAACTCCGGCCGCGTCTCCAGCGCTGACTTTCGATTCTGCCCCAGCGAATAACTGGGGATATGTTCTCGGAACGGACGATTCGGCGCCTTCACTCAAGCAAGTTCCCCGAAGCTCAATTCTTGAAGGAGATGTTAAGTCTGAATGGAAAGTAAATTACAAAAACTTCCCGGAAAATGCGCAACGTGCAGTACAGCAGGCAATTGATATTTGGAGTCGAAATTTTGAATCAAAAGTTGTCATAACTGTTGATGCTGTTTGGGAAGCGAACAAGAATAATCAAGTATTGGGAGCTGCGAGAGCTGGTTATTACTTCAATTCATTTCCAGGGGCTCCTGATGAAGATCTTTGGTACCCATCTGCGCTTGCTAATGCTCTTGCCGAGAAAGATTTAGATCCTAAACAGAGTGAAGTGCTCCTTAGTATTAATTCGACCGCGAATTGGTATTTAGGCATTGATGGTCGACCAACAGCGAATACCTATGACTTAGTTTCTGTGGTGCTTCATGAAGTAGCACACGGACTCGGTTTTATGTCCAACGCCCAATATGACAGATTTATGGGAACTGCATTCTTATCTCAACCCACACCTTTTGACGCATACGTTCAATTACCTGATGGCAAGACATTCAATAATTTCTGTTCTCGCTCCACAGATCTTGGGCGAGCAATGATTAATCCCTTGGTTTGGTCTGGCGAGCTTGGAATTTCCGCAAATGGTGGCGTGAAACCAAAGCTATACACACCGGCGCCTTTTGAAGATGGTTCTTCAATTTCACATCTTGACGAGAGAACTTTTGATAACCGTGGCCCAAATACCATGATGACTCCGAATATGGATCAAGGTGAAGTCTTTTCAGGTCCTGGACCAATAGCGCTTGCCATGATTCAAGATATGCTGCGAAAACCTCCTGCCATTGTTGCGACCGGAATTCCAGCAAAACCTTTAAATGCTCGAGCAGTTATTGGCGATAAATACGCGATAATTACTTTCGATTCTCCCGAATGTCGTCGAATTGATCGCGTGCAGAACTACAAAATCACCATTAACCCATCCGGTGAAACTCGCACATTTAAGACTACGCCTTATCGAATTACTGGCTTAAAAAATGGAACTAACTACACATTCTCGATTACCGCAGAAAACGCGGTGGGTATATCTGAGCCGGTTTTAACAAACACTATAAAGCCGCAAAGCACCCCGACGCTTATTGAAGTTGACCGCATATCTAAAGTCACGCATTTAGCCTCAACGACATTTAGAGGCAAACCGGTAATTCTTTATAACGATACCGGTTTAAATAAACTCAAAATGGCCATTCGAAGTGGTGATAGGTGGCGAATTACTACGGTAAGGAGAGGCTTACAGATTGGTCAGCTTTCGATATGCAAGAGCGGCACTGGTGCAAAAGAAAAGATGTATGTCTTTTATGGAGAATTCACGAGGAAAGATTTAATACTTTCTACTTACGATGGTAAGCGATGGGATAACCAAACTGTCGATGGTAATGGCGAATCTATTCAAGATTACAAAGAAACTGAACGAAGAAGAACCGCTTCTGATGTGAGCGTCTCCAATGGCTGCGCCATTACTAAAGATGGAATCCAGGTTTTCTATCGAGATGAATCTCAAGGCATACTTTTGGGAGCAGTAGATAATGGAGATGGTTGGGTATATGAAATTGTCGATGGTGACCTCGATACCAACGGAAGAACTACTGGAGATGTTGCATTCAACTTATCGGTCACGACTTTTGAAGGTTCGGTATACGTCTTATATGACTCTGTGTTGACAATAAACTCCAACGACGTTGTTACTTCGGGAGAGATTAGATTGGCGGTTAGAGATTCTGCAGATACCAAGGATTGGATCTATGAAACATTAGATGGACCAAAATCTGGAAATGCAGTTGCTGGCTTTGCTACCGCAATCACCGCCAATAAGTCATCGGTGAGCGCGGCTTGGTTATCTGCTAGAACCAATCCACTAAATAATCCGACAATATTAAATGTCGCCAATGTGACAGATGGAGGATCAATCAGCACGTTGACGGCACCTGAGTTTGGCGTAATGGGTACGCCCATTAGATTCTATGGGGCGCAAATTTCATACTCATGCAGTAAACGACTCTGCTCTACAAACCTTTCAGAGGTGAAACTTCTTAGCGCCAATTTACCTTTGACTGACTCTGGAAACGTAATTTCGTTTAATAAAAAGAGATATCTGCCGATAACTATTGATGAAAAATTAGTTCTTGTGAAAAGATAGTGGAGATACGTCCGCGGAAATTGAATCCGCAACCTTCGCTTTACGAGTTCTCAGACCTCTTCTCCACCATTGACTCACGGGGTTCATTATCCTTCAATCCACTGACAGTCTTAATGCCATTTGTTTGCACACTAGATCACCCAGCAACAGAGCAAACTCCTTAGGTCAAAACTATTTGCAAAAAGTTGCAAGAAGGTGGCGGTTGGCCTACATGAGTTATTGCGACCTACGATATTTCAAAGGTTAAAGGGAATTTCGGACGCCGCGCAATCGAAGGTCACCGCACACTTCCGGGTGGAAGCGATCTTAAGTGGAAGCAAATCGGAGTAAATTAAATCACCAACTCTCGCCAGCTTCCAATCTTTATTCAGTGGTTAACCGCTGATCACCTATCACAAGATGGGAAAGCGGTTGCTGCGATTAATAAGATTATGATTGCTGATACTGATCATCTATTAGGCTCATGGTTTAGGATTGATATCTTTGGTGGATTAAACGGAGCCGATGTTGAGTTTGTCGATACATCAGCAAATGATGGGGAGTACGGGGATTGTTGCGGTGCATTTATCGACACCTACGGGGTCTGTTGTTCTCGATTAATCTGTTGGCGGAATAATAAATACTTCTGCAGTAACGTCTTGAACTTGGGACATGCCTTTAGTTAAGGAATCTATTCTCGACCAGGTCATGCCAATTAAGGCAAGAATCGAACCTTGACCTATTCCCAATACAATCATCAGGGTAGTCCAGCCTTCAGGACTCTTCCCGCTTAGCAAATAAATAGAACCAGCGTAGAGGGCCACAAAAAACCCGAACATCGCGGAAACAGTTGCCAGCGTCAGAGGTATGACGGTTCCAAAACGAGATCCTCTGGCGAGTAGTGAGGCACCCTCCGCAATCCGATCTCGTAAATTCGGCCTAAACATGAAATTCACCTCAGCCGATAATCTTTTTCTTTTGACAGGAAGTTCGGCATAAAGAATATTGATATGCTGCTCAATCTTGGCAGCTGCCAATAACTGACCTATTGATCTGCGTGAAATGGTTCTTGATACATATTTATGTACAGGCAATCTAGATGGGCGTAATAAATTGACGACCTTATAAAAGAAACGACTGCTTCTTGATTGATAGCTTGTCGCTATTTCCACTAATTCAATTCCACTGTTCGTTTCCTTGAAGATGTCTTCTAGGATTTGTGGAGTTAGGGACTCTAATTCTCCTTGCCATTCAACTATAAAATCTCCAACTGCACGTCCAAGAGCTGAAATACGTGCTCGATCCGAAGAGTAGATAGAGTTTGTGTAAACGATACTTAACGGGCCATGTAATTTTGTTAACTTAAATTCATCCTGATAGAATTCAAAGGGAGTGACCACGATAATTTCATGATCACGGCACAACTTATCCAATAAATCGTCAAGTAAACCTAATTGAGTTGGATTTGGCAATGATTTAGGAAATGGAAGAATGAGGCTCACATAAGCTTGTTTCATACCAAAGCCTCCTCTAAATCGAAAAGTGTACTAACTTTTCCAGATAAAACAGTCCAGACCTTAGAATTCTCCTCACGTTGAATTAAAGTAGGTCGTGCGTCGTCTACAAGGGTAGTACTCAAAACAGACTTTATGGTTACTAGAGTCTTAGTGGGTGAAAAAAAATCTTCATCTTTCATAAACATTTTCATTTGCTGCATCTGGTGTTTAGCTGTTGTATTAGGCCGAACATGACAATCATTACAGTTCGCCAGATCCATAAATGAGCAACCAATTCTAGAATCTTGACAGGGGAATACAGGGAAGTTCTTTGAACTATATATGGGAGTAATTCCCACACTTGTGAGACTCACTAAATCAGAGTTCCCAAACGGCATGATTGACCAAAAAGGACCATCCATCATTGTTATTCCAAGGTTCGTGAAAGGTTGACGGACTTTACCTAAGACTATTTCGGTTAATTCAAAATGGAGCGGTAACAAATCTAGACCTAGTTTGTTGCGTAGGGAGTTGATTCCTGCATAGGTAGCGATGACAATACCTTCTGTCAAGATAGTTTCCTTCGTGTCAAGTTCAATAATTGAATCAGACTTTCTGATTTCGCCATCAATCACAGTGGCGTTCACCTTTATCGAGATGTTCTCATTTGAATTAACCTCTTTTAAAATTATTTGTCGTAACGCCTGAGCATCAAATGTTGGCTCTTCTACACTTACAGCTAAGTCAACTGTTCCTGATTTGAAATAACTCCGATGATTGACTTCTTCAAAATCAATTCCAAGTCTAAGAATGAATTTCAAGAATTCTTCACCTGAGGTTTTAGAATTCCTTGAGGAAACCGCGTAAATCTGTTTGAAGTCATGTATGGCGGAACTAAATTTTCTCCTAAAGAGCTCGTAATATTTCAACGACTCCTGAGCCGTTATGAGACTGCGTGGATAATGTAGACCGGTATGCAGTCTTGCTTGATTCGCGTAAGACGCTCGAGACATAAGTTCCGGGTCCTTCTCTATCAATAGAACTCTATACCCAGCCTTACTGAGAAGAATTGCAGCGTAAGCCCCAAAAAGCCCGCCACCAATTACAACGCGGTCATAGGAATTTGTTTTCATACGCCTAGATATTGTAAATTATCAGCGTTCATAGCGCCTTATCTGTAATTCAGACTGTAGATTCAGTGTGTGAGCGCAATTATTGGACACACCGGATTTGTAGGTAGTCATTTGGATGTTGGTTTTGATTTTACACATCGTTTCAACAGTAGCAATATCCATCAAATTGTCGACCTTGACACAGATGTCCTAGTTTGCGCAGGTTTACCAGCTGAGAAATGGAAAGCAAATTCAAATCCCCAGACCGATTGGGATAATACATTGCAGCTCTCAGAAAATCTATCTAGGGTTACTGCCAATCAGGCAATCTTGATTTCTACAATTGACGTATATCAGCCCGCCCAAGGCGCGACCGAATTCGATCCCCCGACACCAAACGGATTTGAAGCATATGGAAGGAATCGAGCATGGTTTGAGGGCTTTTTTGCGAGTCACTTTGAAAATTCCCACATTATTCGCTTACCAGGATTATTCGGTGCAAATCTACGGAAGAATCTGATTTATGATCTTATGCATGATCGAGAAGATCAAATTATAAGAGTCAATGCAAATTCCAAATTTCAGTTTTTCAATGTATCAAAAATATGGAATTATATAAATGCTGCAATGGCACAAAATTTCAAAGTTTTAAATCTCTCAACAGAACCCATCACTGCTCAAGAGACTGCTGACATTTTTGGTTACAAATTGTCTGATGAAGGAAGTTTTGTTGAATACAATATGAAATCAGCATACTTCGAATACTTTCAAGGGAAAGATGGCTACCTTATTGGCAAGGAAAGTGTTAAAGCAGACATCCTTGAGTTTTCTAAACAGAGATAATGTCTTGAAAACATCCATTTCAAACCTAGCCTGGGGTGACACCCCTCTTAAGAATGTGCTTCCTTTGATAAAATCTGTGGGATTGGATGGTGTTGAGTTAGCGCCAACTTCTATTTGGCCAGACATTCTGAATGTGAGTGTTTCAGAGATTAAGAAACTTCGAAAGACGCTTGAAAATTACAATTTAGAAGTATCTGGGATTCAATCTCTTTTATTTGGATTTCCTGAACTTCAAATTTTTTCAAAAGAATCCTGGCCTAAACTGGTTGCTCACCTTGAGCACATGTTCATGATTGCAGAAAATCTAGGTGCAGGAGTCGCAGTTTTTGGATCTCCGAGAAACAGAATAAAGGGTAAATTAACATGGGAGCAAGCTTCGGAAGTTTCGTGTGAATTTTTTTCCTTATTGATTCCTTCGCTGGAACGTCACAATCTCGTTTTGACCCTAGAACCGAACGCGCCGGAGTACGGTTCAGATTTTTTAGTGAATTATAAGGAGGTTATTGAACTTTCAAAGTCAATTGATTCTCCGCAGATATCGGTACAAATTGATACAGGTTGCCTCTGGATGGTAGGCGATGAGCCATCTGCGGCTTTTGCGGAAATGAAACCATTCCATATTCACATCAGTACGCCAAATTTAGAAACAGTGCCAGGCAATTTGAATTTTAATGATTTGCTTGATCAAGTGAGTAATTCAACTTATAAGGGATGGTTGGTTATTGAAAGCCTTAATAGGACACCAACAAATGCCATTGATTCGGCGAAGTGGTTAATAAATGAACTGGAAAAAAGAATATGAGTGAAAAGTGTCTTGAAATCAATGGCATATCGGGCGTTCCAAATTATTCAGTCCGGGAATTTAAACAAAAGAAACATAATTGTGCAATTGTTTTGCCGGTGATAAATGAAGGTAACCGAATTATAAACCAAGTTAAAATGATGAAATCACTTGAAAGTGATTTTGATGTCATAGTCGCCGATGGCGATAGTAGTGATGAATCCAAAGGATTCCTCATAAATGGACGTCATGGGCTCAGCTGTCTTCTAATAAAAAAAGACGAAGGGCGATTATCTGCCCAGCTGAGAATGGCTTTTCATTTTTGTGAAAAAAGAGGATACGAGTACGTCATTACAATGGATGGCAACGGAAAAGATGTCCTCTCGAGCGCATATGAGATAAAAAGGGTTCTAGAGAGTGGATATGACTTCGTACAAGGCTCTCGGTTCATTCGTGGAGGGATTGCAGAAAACACACCATTAAGTCGTTATTTAGCAATACGCATAATTCATGCGCCTATAACAAGCTTATTTGCTCGAAAATGGTACACAGACACAACAAACGGTTTCAGAGGCCACAGAGTTAGTGCATTGATCAATACAAAAGTATCCATTTTTCGAAGCATATTTAGCGATTATGAATTACTCGCTTACATACCAATCCGAATGAGCAGATTAGGTTTCAGGACATGTGAGGCACCTGTGGGTAGAATTTATCCAGAGAGCGGAAAGACGCCCACGAAAATAAGAGGATTGCGCGGGCAAGCTCGATTATTGATGACACTTTTTCGAGCATCATTAGGAAAATTCAATCCATGATTAATCTCTTGGATAGATTCAGTAAGAGCTATTTGTTCATATATATTGCAATGCTCATAATTATAGTGGGATTTACCTCTTTTCTCAATCTCAAACTGATTCCGATAGATGGTTTACTTCAAACTTATAATTCAACTCAAAGAATGAATGAAGGTCAAATTCCATATAGAGATTTCTCACCTTATCTTGGTTTAGGGCCAGTTTATTTGAATTTTCTAGGTGGAAATTTGTTTGGCGGAACTCTCACTTCACAATTTATTTTTGTTAATATTTTGCATCTACTAATTGGAATATTTTTAGTCCTTATCTGCTATGCGATTTTTTTACCTAAAGAGATTTCAAAAAAATACTTTGCTCCAACAGCAATACTTCTAACTTGCATTTATTTGATTGGGATGCACTTTCCTTTCAAGTCAATATTTTTTATCCTTGCAGAGTATACAAGACCAGGAAACAGCGCTTTAGGATTAAGAGCTTTTATACTTTTCGCCACTATTTATGTTTGCCTAAAAATCGAGAGAGGGCGTGCTACCTTCATAGGATATTTCATAATAGGATTATCACTTATTTGGAGCGTTGATTATGCAGCTATAACTTTCCTTTCCGGATGCTTGATTTTTCGTTTCCCGGCAACAGCCAGCCTATTGAGTATCTTAAAAAATACGATCAAAAATGCTGTTGTTGGATCTTCAATAGCAGTGGTATTGATTACCTTACTCACAGGAAATAGCTTTAAAGATTGGTTTGTAGCAAACTACCTAAGTCAAAAAGACTTCCAATATTGGTACTTCGGTATCGATGAAAACTTCGTTTACGGAATTTCCTCAATCCCATTCAAAGTTGCTGTTCTTATGTCGTTTCTTGTGGCAGTTTGCCATCTTTTTGTTGGTTTGAATAAGCTAAATGTAGCGAGATTCCTTATTATCGTATCAACAATTGCTGTTGGGACGCTTTCGCAATTGAATAGTGCTCCATCGCCCCGGTACTTTGTTTTCGCTTTCTTAGCTGTCCTGTTCGGCACGATTTCCCTTTGGAGAATCGCTACAACGGAGGGCATTAAACTTAGACTCTTACAGATCCAACTCACAATTAAATACAACCACAAAATCAGTGCATCACTTCTTACATTAATTAGAATTAGCAGATTAGATTCGAAAAGTACTCGGAAATTGTTGTTGTTTCTTCTTGCTTTTGTTGTTTCCGTGAATCTATTCAATTCGAAAAATTTTCTTGAAAAGAATGTTTATGTCTCTGAGCTTGGTGGATATGTTGATGCCGACTTGCGTGGTTCAATCAATTTCGGAAAAACGTTTTTGGCAAACGAACGAGGTTCTGTTCTGAGCACTTACAAAGGTGTTGCAAGCATAGTTGCCAAAAAAGGCAATGAGACGAGAAGTGACTATCTGATTCATGCGCTCTCTGCTGCCGATCGAGAAAGTTGGATTAAGGCACTTAATGATCCGGGTACAAAGACAGTAATCACTACTCGTGAAGATGTCTTGAGGTGGGAACCCTGGATAGCAAGAGCAAATTGGTGGTTTTATTCTGAATTATTATCAAAGTTTGAAATTTCAAAAGTTGGCACATATGAAGTTTACTGGAAACAAAAGGTGCTTAACAAAGATAAAATTATTCCCAGCAGTAATTTTGTCTGCAAATTTACTGCTATTGACAACTCCAAAGCATATGTTTCAGTGGAACCAGCTACCATAAATAGCTCTACTTACAATAGACAGTTGATTATGTCTATCGAGATATCTTTTAAAACTCGAAATAATGGGCCTAAAGGTTTATCGCGCAATCGAGTAACGATAACTTCTATGAATGAACTGACTTCAATAAATCCGTTGAACCCTAATTCTTTTCTGAATGTGGGCGCTCCATCAAATGCCGAAAATTATCAGACTTACCTGATGTACACAGACAAGAGTTCAAACCAATTGCTATTGAAATCTTCTCCTGAGATTTCATCGAAGCTAGAAGTACTAAATTGCAAAATAGTTAATGTTTATGAATACGCGTCACTGTACCCTAAATACCCAACAAATAGAGTAGATTTTGATGACGTTGTCGTTTCCTTTAGGAGGTAGCCTTCGGGGATGATTTTGGTTGAAGCGCATTTATTGAGGCCGGTTGTAAACTTTTGTTTTTTCTGTTGAAAATGGAGTTTTAGTGAAATCGAATATCTTTGATGTAATAGTGGTTTCAAAATTTCAAATCTCTGCTCCTCATCTTGGTGTCTCAAAAGCCTATAGCCAATTGATTGAATCTTTAACAAAGTTGAATCTTAGAGTTTGCATTATTACTGAAGGAAAGTTTTTTAGTGTTATAGAGTTAAATCCCCACCTTTCAATTAAGGTAATTCCACCTTCAAAACGCAGGATAGCTTCTATGATTAATTTGCGTTTGCCTCACCCAGGGGCCGCCTGGTTGTCCGAGGCTAAGAAACATCTTGGTTCGGGATCTTTTGTAGTAGCTCCTATAGTTGGAATGCAGACAGTTATCTTTAAGGGAGAGAAGAGAAATTTTCAGAGGTATTTTGCAACTCTGCACACTCCTTATTCAATGCGTTCTCCTCTCGGTATTCTGTTTTTTTACATACAAAAGCGTTCCCTGAAGTTTGCAGATCTAGTAGTTGCAAATTCGCAGACCATTTTGAAGAAATTGAAACTTGATGAATCTCAAGCTGTTGTTATTCCTCATCCATATATAAGTGAAGTATTGCCTTTCAAGAAAGATTTAAACACTTTGAGTACTCCTATTTGGATAGGTTCCCTTACTTACAGGAAAGGTGTTGACAGATTGACGCTCCTCATGCTGTTAACTCGTGGTCGAGCAAAGATTCGAGTAGTGTGGTCAAAATCGAGATTTGATTTTCTGTGGATTCCTGCATTGAAGTTTTTTGAGTATTTGGGTTGGTGTCAACTTGAGCACGAATTATCGGAAATAGAATTAAGAAAAAGGATTTCAGAAGCTTATTGTCTAGTATCGACTAGTAGGTTTGAATCTTTTGGGCTGACGCTTATTGAAGCAGCTAGAGAAAATACTGGTGTTATCGGAGTAAGTGCACCTGGAATAGTGGAAACTCTTCCCGAAAATTCTGGCGGAGCCCTCTATTTCTCCAATATTTTAAAGCTTGCATCAATACTAAAGGTCACATTGAATTTAGAGAAATACAATTTACTAGGTGTAAACGCGTCAAAATATGTCGAAGAAAAGTATAGTCCATTGAGAATTATGGAAATATGGAAAGAAATCATTGAGTTTAGAAAATCTGAAAAAAAGAGTGGCTTGGGCCGGGATCAAACCGGCGCCTAACGATTTTTAGTGGTTCGCTCGTACCAACTGAGCTACCTAGCCAAACAAGGTTCTGATATCGCCCTTAGATAAGTTCGAAGTCAAAACCTTTGCGGCTCGGACGGGACTTGAACCCGAGACCTTCGCCGTGACAAGGCGGCGCGCTAACCAACTGCGTTACCGGGCCTTTAGTGATTGCATCTGAAGAATCAAGACTCTAAGAGCTCGATAAACGAGCAATGGAGCCGCCCGCGGGAATCGAACCCGCGACCTTCGCTTTACGAGAGCGACGCTCTACCGACTGAGCTAGGGCGGCGAGATTAGTCGAGAGTTATCTCGCCCTTTGGAG
>Ga0315907_10006853_pt1 | contig 11982 bp, 7 predicted proteins | sample LakEriMetagenome_3_FD_203525 | JGI IMG/M metagenome (GOLD analysis project Ga0315907, IMG submission 203525) | Freshwater fungal communities from buoy surface, Lake Erie, Ohio, United States - Buoy 12 MA123 | ecosystem: Environmental > Aquatic > Freshwater > Lake > Lake biofilm | place: USA...
AATGGTGGAAGAAGCGAAGGAGCGAGATTTGTTGGGAGTCTACGGTTCTGTAGAAACTGCTGTTGCTACAGGCTCGGTAAAACCATTTGACCCCAACATATTTGTAGTGCGCCTATAAGCCCCCCCCCTACGGGGGGGCGACCTTTAAGCCCTGACCTACGGGGGGGGCGACCGAAGCCCCCTACGGGGGGGGGCGACCGAAGCCCCCCCTACGGGGACCTTCAAGAACTAAAAGCGGACGCTTTGAATACAGATGTTTTTTACATAAACTTACGCACAAGATATGTAATCGCTGTTAGAATCAGTGACCCCCATAAAATATCCATAAAGTTAAAGTTCATATTGTATCTTGATAAAATCGCATAATTGGTAAAAACAAGAACCGCATATATCACAACTCCAAAAAACATAGTGGTCAAAAATAAATACAGCGAATCTAACGCCATTATTCCAAACAAAATCATAAAAAAAATGAAAACACCAATCATCTGTATATATTCGTAGAATATCTTGTTTTACACCTTTTTACATCAACGCACGAACAATATACGTGGTCCCAGTCATTAGCGCGGACCCCCACACCGTATCCATTATCGCCACATTCAAGTCATATTTCTTCAAAATCGCATAACTGGTGAAATCATACACGCCATAGACCACAAGTCCGAAAAGCGCCGCGTGCCATAAAGATTTCCCAGGTTCTACGACAAACACATAGAGGCCGACCGCCAACAAAAGATACACAACGACCGCACCCACCATTTTGAACTCTAGCGCCGTCCTCTGTATTTTCGCCACCATTTGCCCAAATATAGATTTAGTGAAATAGAGGTACACTGAATCCAGCGCCAACATTACAATAAGAATCATAAAAACCTGTCTTAAAAATTGCCTCATATAGAATAGCGAAATATATTGTTTTTTCTTTTCACTATGTGTAATATATATTATACGCAATGAATACCACCAACAACACAATAAAATCCAATGGACTAATAGATGGCGTACACCGCGAAATCATCGTATCTCAACACGAACGCACCAATGAATTAAACGACCGCCTTTCCGCGCGCCATTTCCCAGATAGCGCACTGGAACCCGCCTTTTCGCCGCGGCCTCTATCCACTAAATACAATTTGCCGATGAACCCCGCACCGACCGTGCCCATCCGTGTCGTCGCCGAACACAGCGTCGCCGGCAACTTCAACCCCGCAACTCGCGTCGGTCCATTCAAGACCTATATGCGAAATATTGACACCGAAACCGTGTTGCGCAATCAAACGATGGCCCTACAAAATGCGTCGCAGTCGGTATATGTTCCCAGCTCCTCCAGCGACCTGTATCGCGTGGATGTGATTGGCCGACCGGTCGCCCAGCCATATGCGGGACTTTTTGAGCAATCCACTTTTGCGGACCGGGCGCGACCCAACTTGGCGCATATTGGACAAGACCGATTCTTCAATTCTACGCGAACACAATTACGACAATAAGTGTGTTATTACTATATATGTCTATTCCAACATACGTCCTTATTCTGGTTGTGCTAGCGATTCTAGCAGTTACAATGACACTATTTAGGCAAAAAATGACAGAGGGATTCACACAGACGGAGCGGTTTGCCCTTAAAACCGATGGCGATTCGTATGATGACTTTTACGCGAAAGTATATGACCGCATCCATTTGCCCGCCGACCGCGTGAAATCGGAGCTGACACAGATACTGAAACTCACTGGCGCGGACGACAATAGCGTGTTTTTGGACGTGGGGTCGGGGACGGGCGAAACGCTGCGCCACCTGACCGACTCGGGCGCCCAGTGTGTAGGGATTGAGAAGTCCGCCGCGATGGTGGCGCAATCGAAGGAGAAAACGGACGCCCCCGTCAAAGTCGCCGATGTCTTGGAACCGATGGCATTTGAGCGCGCGTCTTTCACCCATATCTTGTGCCTCTATCAAACCATCTATGAAATCGCGAATAAACCGGCATTCTTCACAAATTGTCGGTATTGGTTGAGAGGCGGCGGATACCTAGTCGTTCATCTTGTGGAAAAGGACCGATTCAACACGGTTGTGCCGGTGGGGACGCCGCCGTTGATTGACAATCCGCAGAAATACGCGAGCCAACGTATTGTGCGCACGGAAGTGGATTTCGGAAATTATGAATATGTCGCCAAGTATGATATTTGCGACAAATGCTCCACCTTTGTAGAGACTTTTACGGATGGGCCATCGAGAAATGTGCGCCAAAATGAACGCAAACTGTTTATGGAGAGCGAGCAAGATATTTTAGCGATGGCGAAGAAGTGTGGGTTCTCGCCGGTGGGCAAAATCGTGATGGAGAACGATGAGCACCAGGCGATTTACATCTTGAGTTAAAGCGACGCCGCATATCGGATGATACACCGCATATCGGATGATACACCGCATATCATTACATCGGATGATAAGGTATATGTTACAATGTATTTGTAATATATAGTTTATGAAAACACGCACCCTTGAAAACGGATTTAGGGTTGTTCACGAAAAATCATATCACGGGTCAAACATCGCATCCATCCAAGTAATGTGCGATGTGGGTAGCATCCACGAACCCCACGATTCGCGCGGTTCGGCCCATTTCATTGAACATATGTGTTTTAAGGGCACCCCCTCTCATCCTAGCACCTACGAAATATCCACAGACATTGAAAAAACGGGGTCCTACGTAAATGCCTTCACCGACCGCAGATACACGAAATACTATATGGATACCACCACCGAACACGTCCCCACATATATCCATCTCTTGTCGGATATGTTGTTGAAATCGGTTTTTGACAAGGCCGAATATATCAAAGAACGCGACGTCGTGAAAGAGGAGATGATTCAAGACGCCGACGATGCGGAGCAAAGTGTTCTTGAGAACGCGGATGGCGTCATTTTTGCGGGCAGCCCCTACGAGTATCCGGTGGATGAACTCAAGTACCATTCGGGGAAAAACGCATTACAATATGAGAAAATCGTGGAAATGTATTCCGAGTTTTATGTCCCGAACCGGATGATTCTCAGCGTTTGCTCGGCGAACTCATTTGACGCGATTTGCGCCGCGGTGAATCGGTCGTTCTTCGCACGCGAACAACGTCAGAACAACGGTTGCGGTAAGCCTCTCGTATTATCTCTAAAACCCCAATCCGAGATTATATATAAGTTTGAGCGCGCGCCCATCAACCCCATCCATCTCTGTATCGGGTTTCGCACATGCTCCATTTACGATGACGACCGATACCCTCTCAAAATGCTGAAGAATATTATCAGTGGCTCGCTTTCAAGTCGGCTTTTTATGGTGTTGAGAGAGGAAAATGGCCTCACGTATTCTTCCTATACCAGTGTGGAGCATTTTGAACACGGCGGCAGTTTCGTTTTTTACGCCGAATGCGATTCTACCAAGTTCCTCGTGAATGGAACAAGCAATAATATTGAGACTCCCTCTCATAAACCTGGCGTTTATCCGCTAGTCATCCAACTCATTTGCGACCTGGTGAAAAACGGAATCACCCAAAAAGAGCTGGATATTGTCAAAAGCAGTTATCGCGGCAAAATGATTGCGAAAAAAGAGAATGCCGAGTCGGTCGCGAGCTATAATGCGAAGAATATCCTGTTCCAGATGCCGAACCCGCCTGCGTTCGCCGATAAATACAAAGTGCGGATTCATCCAATCACTGTCGCCGATATAAATGCTTGTATCAAAAAGTATTTTAGGCGTGAAAATATGGTGGTGTCGGTCGTGGGGCGCAGTCCGCCGTCGGAAGCAACGCTGGCCAAGTATTCAAAAGATATATAAGCCTAATACATAATGGATATGGATAAAGAGTCGGCTTTTGTTTATTTCATCATTATATTGATGGTATTTGCCTGTGGATATATGTATTTTGACAAGAGCGATTTTGAATTGAAATGCGTGGTTTCCACCGTGGATGGCAACAAATATTGTGTCCGCGAATCGGGAAAAGTGGCGGAATCCGCGGATTTGTTGGCGCGGGCGACGGGAAAATGTAAACAATTGGTGAAATACGTCGGCGAGAAATACCCGGACAAGGAGAATGTCCAGCGGTTGGTCGCGGGGTTCAATCCCAAGAAAATTATGGAGACGCTACCGACGAGCGAACTGACCGCGTATAGTGAGAATAAGGGTGAGAAGATTGCGTTTTGTTTGAATACGGAGAAAAACGGGAATATCGCGATTGATGAGCACACACTGACATTTGTGGCGATTCACGAGCTGAGTCACGTTGCTACGAAGTCCATTGGACACAAAGACGAGTTTTGGGACAATTTCAAGTTCCTGTTGTTAGAGGCGAAAGAGGCGGGAATCCACGTGCCGCGAGACTATAAGAAAGAACCGCAGAAATATTGTGGTATGACAATACGGGACAATCCGGCGTATGATAGATAGAAACCGGGTATTTGCTAAGAAACCGGGTATTTGGTATAGATAAAAAACAGTAATTTGGTGCGTTTGTTCTGTAAATGCTTCCTTCTGGAGCATTTACAGAAGTGCTTATTTCGGGCGGACGCCCGAAAGTCAGATGTTCTGTAAATGCTCCAGAAGGAAGCATTTACAGAAGTGCTTATTTCGGGCGGACGCCCGAAAGTCAGATGTTATCTATAGTATTTCATCAAAGTCGTGTTCCGTGAAGTCTTGTTCGGCAAAGTCATCGGATGATGTATTTTCCGATTTGTCTTCCAGTTCCGCTTTATCTTCTAGTTCCGCTTTGTCTTCTAGTTCCGCTTTTGCTTCCGCTTTGTCTTCTAGTTCCGCTTTTGCTTCCGCTTTGTCTTCTAGTTCCGCTTTTGCTTCCGCTTTGTCTTCTAGTTCCGCTTTTGCTTCTGCTTTGTCTTCTGATTTGTCTTCTGCTTTGTCTTCCAGTTCCGCTTCCGCTATGTCTTCGGGGAACACTAAATCTTTGGGGATATATTTCAAGTAATCGTCATCCGCATAATCAGAGGAAGAATCATTGTCTTCTTCTTCAGAGGAGTTATCGTCTTCTTCTTCTTCAGAGGAGTTATCGTCATCATCTTCTTCGTCGGGAGAATCGTCATCATCTTCTTCGTCGGGAGAATCGTCATCCTCTTCTTCGTCGGGAGAATCGGCATCTTCTTCTTCGTCGGGAGAATCGGCATCTTCTTCTTTGCCATATCTGCGAATATTGCGCACATCATCCATTATCGGAACAAAATCATAATTCAACCAAAACCCAATATGGAATGTGCTTGTTTCCGGGTCATACCAGCCATCGTGTCTCTTGTATTCAGACAAATAATAGGCATCTACATCGTTTAACGGCGTAGTGTACAAGGTCTTTGTAGAACAAGTGCCACAATATTCTTTTCCACAAAATACTACAAACTTAACGTATGGGTTTCTGGTGGATATTTCGCAGACACAGCAAGTGAATAATGGGCTTAAGTCTTCTTCGTCAATCACTTTTTTACGAGGACTCCATTCTTCGTAGTCGGAAGACGAGTCATTGTCTTCTTCCTCGGAAGAATCGTCGCTGATTTCTTCTTTATCAGAAGACATCTGAGAATCCGTATCAACGGAGTCTTCTTCCTCCTCCTCTTCCGGTTCCAAACATCGCTTCCACATAAAGTCATCCGCCATTTTGTATACAAAACACATTGAGGCATTTATCCGATTGAAAATGTTTATGCCTGTTACAAAAGGGTTGTATAAGTAAGCAAGATTGACTGCCAAATAGATTTTCAACAAAAGCATCACGAATCTGCTTCTTAGTGCCATAACTACAATTGCGGATGTCCATATCGTATTCACACCGAGTACAAATTGGATTTCGCGATTCTGGTCATCAAAATCATTTGGAAATGCGCTGGGCGTAGGTCGATATATCTTGGATCGTGTCATCATAGAGTGTGTGTTCATTTTTGCGATAGTAGGGGGTTATTCATTATACCACCGTTTCTTCCAACCCGCGATTTTTCAATTTTTCAGACGCTTCTGTATCCCGAAAGGGCGAAGCACTTTGAGAAATACGGGCGTATTTCTCAGACTCTACCACCACCCGCGGCGGTGTCGGCCATTCGGCATACGGAACCGCCTTGGACGTCGCCCGATCCAAACTCAATAATTGTTTTAGAGCAACGATGCGCCTCTCCAGCGGGTCCATTTTCCCGGGCAACTTTCGCGAAATCTGTTTCCAGCGCCATTCAAACTGGAGTGCGGCGGGCCATGTGGGAAACCCCGCTACATGACAGACCCGTTCCCAGGTCGCGCCTCGCTCTACTTGTATGCTGGTCGCGTGAGCCCCGCCTTTGATTTCCTTATTGTGTTGTCTAAGACGATGGTCTAAATCCACGGTGGCGCCAACATATGTTTGTTGGCCCGAAGTGGCGGTTGTTGATAATAAATAGACGAAAAAGCTCATATACCATTTTATGGTGAAATTATTCTGGCAATACAATTCAATTATGAAAGGCGTAATCACTTCATAAAATGCGCCCTTTAAGGAGCATTTCCTGAACAACTTTCTTGGATATAGTATATTAACTAAATGTCGGTAAAACCTCCCGTGTACCAAGTTTATGTTATGAAGGGCAAAGAAATAAGGGCCGCAATCACATTTGATGATATCCATATAGATGATACGATTGGCCAAATAAAGCAGAAAATTATTGGCGCAATTTATTCGGTGGGTATTGAAGAAAGTATCCCTGAAGGGGTCCCTTCAGGGGGCCCGAAGGGGCCCCTCTATTTATGCGCCCAAGTAAATCACCAAATCAACTTGTCCAACGTGATATTGTCGCAGCAGCCCCACGCATTTGAACAATTGCTCGCCAATTTAGAAATAGAATATGACGTCGTCCCATCTAAGAGAGGCATCCAGGAATTAGGTTTGAAACACGGCGAAATACGACCCATTATGGTCGGTTTAGGGATGAAATTGGAGCCATTTGACTATGTATTTCCGGCGGACCCCCTGTCTATTTTGCCAACCACCAATATTGCGAAATATGTGCCTCTCTTGTCATATTCGGACGACTCCATTTTGCTATCTAGCGGCGACATTGTGGACAACATCATATACGCCCATTTCGCCGAAGATGTGCTTGAAAACGCGAAAGAAATGGGGATTGTAGAAAAGGACATTTTGTCGGTGTATTTTCCTGAGGGTAATTCCAATGTGGGTGGAAAAAACGCGATGATTGATTTCTTATACGAGACGTATTACACCCGGTCGGCAAATCAAAACCAAAAATATTTGGAGAGAGGAATACACCAATATGACATCTCGTTATTTAGTGAAAACCGCGCACTTTTTTCGCTAGATGCCATCTTCAAAAACATCCATTGTACTCGCGAAATGCCGTTTATACGCTACAAACCGGGTGTCCGCAGGGACCCAATTTATCGCCTCTATAGTACCCAGGCAACAAGAACCGGGAAACGCATCCCGATTCTGACCTCAAAACGAATCGGCGTTCTCATCAATACGTCATCCAACTACAAACACATCAGCGTGTATAACGACAAGTATAATATTTTCATCCATATTGAGAATGACGGCACCATCCGTATCCAGGGCAAAATAATGAAGAACATAGATGACAAGCGCGCAGTTCCGTCGTCGGCCTCCATTTCCGAATTGGATGAGTTGCTGGACGCCGCCGTGAATCCGTTTTTAACTATGTTGAACCAATATTTGTCCAAGAGTGGATACAAGGTGCCTCTCTTCACTTCCATTCAAAGTGCCGCCGTGAAAATCAACAATTTGATGTATGTCACCGCCTTCAATGTGAAGTCGCAATTCGTGATGAACAACGCGTGTTCGTATTCCATCTTTGACTCTGCCTCTACCAATGTCTTGCGATTCAAGCGGGTTGATAATTTCAAGAAGATGGATGCGCAGTCGGCGCTGATTAGCGAAGTGTACAAGAAAACGGGTAGCGACGTCGCCGTGATAGAGGCACTGATGAACAATTACCGAATGAGCAACAAAGAGGCGATTCTGCGCTTCATTGATTACAAAGAGAATCTGAATTATGCCGGCAATCAGCGGGCGATTGAGCGGACCAATATGTTTAGTTCCATCAAGAATCCGGGATTCTTAACCACCATTGATGAACGCAAAATCGGAGAGGATAAACGGGAAATCCGAATCACAGTGAGCAATTTGACGAACATCAAGTACATTGACACTCTCACGATTTATATTGACAGCTTGTTGTATTTGTCGCAGACCGATGACGCGGCGCTGAAAGATAAATGTAATGCGATTGTTGAAGAAGAAGAAGAATCCTTAGGAAAAGTTGTTCCATCGGATGAAAATATAGAGGAACCAAAAGAAATGGTTGTTCAAAAGGCGCAACCGGTGGATATCAATCGCTTGATAAACCAATTGGAAAATCCAGATGCCAAAGAAGAAGCAGAAGAAGCGGATGACGCAGATATTGATTTGGACGATTTTCTGGAGAGCGCCAGTGAGGGCGATGATGCGGACTTTTATGAAACGGATGATGAGGAGTCGCTTATGGGAGGAGGAGGACCCGCATTGGAAGACGAAGACGACCTACAAGGCATAGAGGATGTTGAGGACGCCTCCGGCTTAGAGGTCGCCTCCGGCTTAGAGGTCGCCTCCGGCTTAGAAGAATCCGAATACAACACGACTTCAAAGGCCAAGAAGAAGTTCATTCGCAAATTGAAAGATCACGACCCCAAACTGTTCTCATTCACGCAAACCAAAAATGGTCAATTCAAGCATTATACGCGTGTGTGCCAGGCAATGTTACAACCGGTCGTATTGACGCAGGAAGAAAAGAAGAAAATAGATGAGAAATATAGAGGTTCATACACAGAAGCGGTGGAATACGGAACCACGGCAGAAAACAAGAATTGGTATATATGCCCGCGATTCTGGTGTTTCAAGACAAACACGAGTATGACCAAGGAAGACATTGACGCCGGAAAATGCGGCAAAACCAAGGCCGAAATCAAGGAAAACGTGTTTGAGTTCAGCGCCTCTAAAGAGCACAAGAACAAACTCACTGGCGAATACATAAAGCATTATCCTGGATTCAAGCAAGACATCCACCCCGATGGATATTGTTTGCCGTGTTGTTTCTCCGAATGGGATACGCAACTCCACAAAGACCGACGCGCGCAATGTACGGGGAATAAGACCGCAGTGGCACCTACGGTGGGGCCGAAAGAACAACAATACATCATTGGTGCCGACAAAATATCGGTGGATCCGGGTCGGTGGGGATTCATCCAATATGCCGCGCAGCATTTCTTACAAATTGACTATAGGAACCACGTTGTAAAAACGAACCCCTCTATCATTCGTGAACGAACACCCACATTTTTGCGCTATGGGATACAACAAGAAGAAATGGTACAGGCAAATGGCAACAAGATTGAGATGCGTAACCGGTCCATCGTGGCGTGCTTTGCCGACATTTATGCCCGTTCACGGGACAGTAATGCACCGGATATCTATGCTAAGTTAAGGCCTCAACCAACACCCTCTATCTCCGAGTTTCTCCAAATTGTTGTCGACGCAATTACGATTGACGTGTTTGTCCAATATGCGAACGGTTCATATATGACGACCTTTTCCTCGGAAGAAGATTTAGACGAAGACATAGATGAAGACTTAGACGAAGATTATCTAGACTCACGCGTCTACAAGTTCCTAGATATGCGCAAAGAAGACCATTACCATTTTTTCCAAAAACTGAAACGCGCTTATGGAAAGTTTAAACAGTTTTTATTGGACCCGGCATCTACTATTGACCATTCATATTTCTGGGACATTGTTGCGATGCCCAACCCCGACCTTTTCCCACGCGGCGTCAATATTGTGTTGATGGAAATCACCAACAACGACGTTACCGAAAATGTGGATATTATTTGCCCGACGAATGCTTATTCCGCCTATCAATTCCGCGAAGACCGCGAAAGCGCATTCATAATTAAATCCAACGACCTCTATTTGCCCATCTATAAATACACGTCGGTTGGCAAAGAGGAGCCCGTCGTCGTCCCTTTGTTGACCGCGGCGGATTTCCCCATGGTTTATAAGAGTTTGTCTTCCATCATCGGCAATTACTGTAAGCCACAAGCCTCTATTGGTAAAAAATATTCGCTTGATGAAATAGAGTTGAAACAGCCGATGCCGATTGTAAAACTGGCGTTAGAGGTTTCAAAGATGCCTTATACAATTGAGAAACAAATATGGAATTATCAGGGGAAAGTAGTCGCACTCCTTTTGCGGGCGAACAAGACGAATACGACCGTGATTGTGCCGTGTCATCCATCAGCACCGATTGTATCAGCCGATACCCTGGTATTAGAAGCCACATTTATGGATGACGCGCGTATTTTCAACGACTACGCCACCACGAAGGCGGAGCTGGTAAAACTGGCGACTCTTAACCCTCAAATATTGTGCCGTCCCGTCGCCAAAATCGTGGAACTATCCAAGATTGTCGGGATTTTGACGGAGACCAACCAAGTCGTGCGCATCAAAACGCCCCAAGACAATGTAGAGGATAATCTGATGACGCTGGGCGAGAACAACTATTTGTTTTATGAACAAATGGAAAAGACGGTGGAGACGGCGGAAGAAGGTGATCCCGAGCGTATTCGGATTGTGCGCAATGTGACATTAGAGGACGATTTCTATGCGCTTTTTCGGACCACATTGAAGAGCGAACTGGAATCGTCGGCGTCTAGCTTGATGCGACTCGCGGAGCTTGTAAAGTCGCCCGATACGACGCTGGAAGAAATAACCCAGGTCGTTCGCGAAATAATGAAGCCGGCAGTCCTATTTGGTAAATACATTGATGACGATATTTTGGACGATTTATATGAGAAAGGGGCGCTTTGTACAACGAATGTGACTAAGAATGTAACAACGAATGTGACTAAGAATGGGACTAAGAATGGGACTAAGTCTGAGTCTCCTTCGGGGACCCAGTCTGCGTCCCCTTCGGGGACCCATATTGGTCTTATAAGTGACGGCAAATGCGTATTCCCCGAAACCAATTTGGTGGATGAGAGCCGGAAGAACTCCCACGAGTATTTTGTGCGAATCGCCGACGAGATATTGCGGTACGGTCATTTGCGCAATTTCATAATGAAACCGCAAGTCGTATTAAACGCCCAAAGCGACACGTACAAGGTAAACGCGGACGAATACATTGTCATAGAATCGGATTTGATGGGTCGCGACTATTTTACCGATATGGTGCCATACAATCGCAGCAGTTATACGAACGGCATTCCGTATGAGATGGCGAATCCCGACCCCGCTGTGTCTAAAAAGTATTCCAACGAGGTGTCGCTGGAAGAACAGTTCGCCGCGGGTAACGAGTTTTCGCAAATCGTGAATCAGTGTAAGAGCAACATCAAAGACGTGTATGGGCATCCAGTCACCAATTATTGGCGGCGCTGGGTGTTTCCTCACGGGAAGAACGCGCGAAAGGTGCGCGAGGTCTATTTTCAAAATAGCGCGGCGTGTAGTTATGCGCCTCTCATTTACATACTCCAGAACCATTTCAAAGAATTGTACAGCGAAGAGAAGGTACGCGAAATGATTTGGGAAGGGTACAGAGATATGGTTCCAAAGATGCTGGACAAGATAATGGTCATTTTTGATATCGAGGGGAAACGCGCACTCGCAGAGAGGATTCAGCGCGGCGAGAGTTTTGAAGAGTTGGTCCGTAGGTCGCCCGACTATTTCGCGACGATTCTGGATATGTGGGTCGTTTTCCATAAATACAATGTCCCTGTGATTGCGTTTTCATCAGCGGATGAATTGTCGGGGATGGGTATCACCGCTCTTGAGAACCCGATGAAAGTGGTGGGCGAATCCGCCAATGCCTGGATTGTGATGGGTGGGTCGGCGGAACATCGGCAGTTCTATTTTGTGAGGTCGCCCTCTATTGTGCGCAATTATAAGAAGGATGTTGTGCCGGAACAC
>Ga0315907_10006855_pt1 | contig 11981 bp, 8 predicted proteins | sample LakEriMetagenome_3_FD_203525 | JGI IMG/M metagenome (GOLD analysis project Ga0315907, IMG submission 203525) | Freshwater fungal communities from buoy surface, Lake Erie, Ohio, United States - Buoy 12 MA123 | ecosystem: Environmental > Aquatic > Freshwater > Lake > Lake biofilm | place: USA...
AGGTGAGGTCGAGCTCGCGGCGCAGCTCCATGAACAGGTTCAGCACCTGTGCCTGGATCGACACGTCGAGGGCCGCCACCGCCTCGTCGCAGACCACGAACTCCGGCTGGACCGCCAGCGCCCGGGCGATGCCGATCCGCTGGCGCTGGCCGCCGGAGAACTGGTGCGGATAGCGCTGGCGATAGGAGGGGTCGAGGCCCACCCGGCGCATCACGTCGGCGACGTAGGCGTCGAGCCCGCGCCGGTCCGCGAGGCCGTGGACATAGGGCGCCTCGCCGATGATCTCGGCCACCTTCATCCGCGGGTTCAGGGACGCGAACGGGTCCTGGAAGATCATCTGGATCTTCAGCGCCGCGTCGCGCGCCTCCGCCCCCGAGAGCCCGGCCGTGTCCCGCCCGCGCCAGAGCACGCGGCCCTCGGTCGGCTTGTGGATGTGCGCGACGACGCGGCCGAGGGTCGACTTGCCGCAGCCGCTCTCGCCGACGAGGCCGACGACCTCGCCCTTGGCGACGGTCAGGCTCACGTCGTCGACCGCGCGGACGATCTCGGTCCGCACGTCGGCCCCCAGGACCTTCGCGATCTTCCCGGCGAGGTCGGGGGCGCGGACGAAGCGCTTGGAGACGTGCTCCAGCGCGAGGAGGGGAGCGGCGCTCATCCCGGCATCACCTCCAGGTGCGGGTGGACGCAACGGGCGAGATGGTCGGGCCCGAAGGGCGAAAGCTCCGGCATCGTCGCGCAGGCCGCGTCCGCCCGGGCACAGCGCCCGCGGAAGGCGCAGCCCGGCGGCAGCGAGAGGAGCGAGGGCGTCATGCCCGGGATCTGGGCGAGCGGCACGCCGCGGCGGTTGCGCCCCGGCACCGAGCCGATCAGCCCGCGCGTGTAGGGGTGGATCGGGCGGTCCAGCACCCGGTCGACCGGCCCCGCCTCCACCACCTTGCCCGCATACATCACCGCGATGTCGTCGGCGAGGCCGGCGACGACGGCGAGGTCGTGGGTGATCCAGACCAGCGCCGTCCCCGTCTCCCGCGCCAACGTCTGCACCTCGGCCAGGATCTGGCCCTGGATCGTCACGTCGAGCGCCGTCGTCGGCTCGTCGGCGATGATCAGGTCGGGCTGGTGCAGGAGTGCGATGGCGATCGCCACGCGCTGGCGCATCCCGCCGGAGAACTGGTGCGGATAGGCCTTCAGCCGCTCGTCCGGCGAGGGGATGCCGACCCGGCCCAGCGCGTCGCGCGAGCGGGCGCGGGCCTCGGCCTTGCTGACGTCGTCGTGCGCCCGCACCGCCTCGATCATCTGCGTGTCGATCCGCAGGACCGGGTTCAGCGTCATCATCGGGTCCTGAAAGATCATGGCGATGCGCGATCCGCGCAGCCGCCGCATCTCGCCTTCCGGAAGGCCGACGATGTCCCGGCCCTGGAACAGGATCCGCCCGCCCACGATGCGGCCCGGCGGATCCACGAGGCCCATGATCGAGAAGCCGGTGACCGACTTGCCGGACCCGCTCTCGCCCACGAGGCCGAGCACCCGGCCGCGCCCGACCGCGACGCTGACGCCGTCGACCGCCTTCAGCACGCCGGCGCGGGTGAAGAAGTGGGTCTGCAGCCCCTCGACCCGGAGCGTCTCGGCGCTCATCGCTTCAGCCTCGGGTTCAGGATGTCGCGCAGGTGGTCGCCCACGAGGTTGATCGACACGATCGTGACCAGCAGCGCGATGCCGGGGAAGAAGCTGATCCAGTAGCGGCCGGAGAGCATGTACTGGAACCCGTTGGAGATCAGCAGGCCCAGCGACGGCTCGGTGATCGGCACGCCGAGGCCGAGGAAGGAGAGCGTGGCCTCCAGCGCCACCGCGTTCGCGATCTGCACCGTCGCCACGACGATCAGCGGGGGCAGGCAGTTCGGCAGCAGGTGGCGCACGATCACCCGCCAGCGCGGCAGGGCGAGGCTCTTCGCCGCCTCGATGTACTCGCGCCCCATCTCGGCCAGCGCCGATCCGCGCACGGTGCGGGCGTAGTAGGCCCACTGCACCGTGACCAGCGCGATGATGACCTTGTCGACCCCCTTGCCCAGCACGGCGATCAGGATCAGCGCGATCAGGATGGCGGGGAAGGAGAGCTGGATGTCCACGACCCGCATGGCGATCGCGTCGACCGCCCCGCCGGCGTAGGCGGCGACGAGGCCGACGGCCGTGCCCAGCGCCAGCGCGAGGATGGCGCTCGACGCGCCCACCATCAGGCTCGTGCGCAGCCCGTAGAGGATGGCCGAGACCATGTCGCGGCCCTGGTCGTCGGTGCCGAGGTGGAAGACGATCTTGCCGTCCCCGCTCTCCGCGCCCGGCGGAAGCCGGCCGTCCATGATGTCGATCTGGCCGAGGTCGAACGGGTTCTGGGGCGAGATGAAGGGCGCGAACACCGCCGACAGCACGATCGCCACGAAGACGACAAGGCCGACGACGGCGATCGGGCTCTCCACGAACTCCTTCACGAAGCGGAGGACGGGGCCGTCCCCGCGGGCGGCGGGCGCCGGGTCTGGGGGCGCCGGGGCGGTCGGGGCACTCATCGGCCGACGTCCGTCAGGCGGACCCGGGGGTCGAGCACGCAGTAGAGCACGTCGACCACCAGGTTGATCAGGATGACGATGAAGACGATGAGCATCAGGTAGGCGACGATCATCGGCCGGTCGAGCAGGTTGATGCTGTCGATGATCAGCTTCCCCATTCCGGGCCAGGCGAAGATGCTCTCGGTCACCACGGCGAAGGCGATGACGCCGCCGAACTCCAGCCCGAGGATCGTCACCACCGGGATCATGATGTTCTTCAGCACGTGGACGCCGATGACCCGCCGCGAGGCGAGGCCCTTGGCCCGGGCGAAGCGCACGTAGTCGGACAGCATCGCTTCGCGCGCGCCGGCCCGGATGAGGCGGATGGTCAGCGCGATGTTGAAGAGCGCGAGGTTGAAGGCCGGCAGGATCACGTGCGACCAGCCCCCCGTCGTCCACAGGGACGAGGGCACGCCGAACAGCGTCGTGACGGCGCCCCGCCCGGTCGAGGGCAGGACCTGCAACTGCACCGCGAACACCATGATCAGCGTCAGCCCCACCCAGAAGGAGGGCAGCGAGAAGCCGATCACCGAGCCCGCCATGATCGTCTTGCCCACGATCGAGTCCGGCCGCAGACCGGCGATCAGGCCGAGCGGGATGCCGACCGCGACGGTCAGCAGCATGGCGACGAGCGCCAGCTCCAGCGTCGCCGGCATCCGCTCGAAGATGACGGCCAGCGGTGGCTGGTTGTAGACGAACGAGCGGCCGAGGTCGCCCGACATGGCGTTCAGCACGAACAGCCCGTACTGCTCCCACATCGGCTTGTCGAGGCCGAGGCGCGCCCGCGCCTCCTCGCGCTCGATCTGGTTCGCGTCGGGGGCGATCAGGATCTCGATCGGGTCGCCGATCTGGTAGACGCCGACGAAGACCAGCAGCGACATCACGATCAGGACCAGGACGGCCTGCATCAGTCGCCGGATGATGAACACCGTCACGGGCGGTCGCCTCCTCGGGAGGGGGCGGCGGCGGCCCCGGGGAAGCCGCCGCCGACCGGGTGCGGACGCCCGTCAGTTCGCCGGACGGAGGTGGCTCGCCAGCGTGTACTGGTCCGCGCGGCCCTTGTAGGTGAAGCCCCGGCGGGTGGCCCAGGTCGACACCTCGTAGTGCAGCGGGATGACGCCGAGGTCGCCCACGGCCACCTCGGCCGCCTTCTGGAGCAGCGCCTCGCGCGCCTTGTCGTCGACCGTCTTCAGCGCGTCGGCGAGGATGCGGTCCATCTCCGGGTTCGAGTAGCGGCCGCGGTTGGACGCGCCCATGCCCGCCGCCGCGTCGACCGTGGCGAGCAGCGAGCGCAGCGGCGAGGAGGTCTCGCCCGTGGCGGCACCCCAGCCGACGAGGAACAGCGAGAATTCCTGCCGCGAGGCGCGGGTGGCATAGGTGGCCCAGGGGATCGCGTCCACCTGCGTCTCGATCCCGATGCGGGTCAGCATCTGCGCGACCGCCTGGATGACCTGCGCGTCGTTGATGTAGCGGTCGTTCGGGCCGTGGATCGTCAGGCGGAAGCCGTTCGGGAAGCCGGCCTCGGCGAGGAGCCGCCGCGCGCCGTCCACGTCGAGCGCCTCGGGCTTCAGGGTCGGCGTGGTGCCGAAGAAGCCGTCGGGCAGGAGCTGGCCGGCCGGGATCGCCTGCCCCTCCATCACCCGCTCGGCGATGGCCGGGCGGTTGATCGCCTTGGAGATGGCGCGGCGCACCCGCACGTCCTTGAGCGGGTTCTTCGCGATCGGCTGGCCGGCCTTGTCGGTGATGAACGGCGTCGGATCCTTCACATGGTCCATGTGGAGGTAGATGAGCCGGTTCGAGGGCGCGCTGACGATGCGGATGTTCTGGTTGCGGCTCAGCTGGCCGATGTCGGCCGTCGGCACGCGCTCGATCATGTCGACGTCGCCGGCGAGCAGGGCCGCCACGCGCGAGGCGTTGTTCGTCATGATGCGGAAGGTGACGCGCGACCAGGGCTCGGCCCCCTCCCAGTAGGCGGGGTTCCGCTCCATCACGATGCGCTCGCCCGGCGTGTAGGAGCCGAAGCGGAAGGGACCGGTGCCGACGACGGCCTTGCCGGAGTTGAAGTCGTCGGTCGACGCCGTCTCGAACGCGTCGGAGATGATGAGGATGTTCGAGATGTCCGACGGCAGCAGCGGATAGGGACCGTCGGTGATCATGTGGATCGTCAGCGGATCGATCTCCCGCACCTCACGGACCGGGCGGGTGTAGATGCCGAAGGACGACGGGCTGTTCGGGACGTTCGGCGCGCGCTTGAACGTCGCGATCACGTCCTTGGCGTCGAAGGCGCTGCCGTCGTGGAACTTGACGTCCGGGCGGAGCTTCAGCTCCCAGGTGTTGTCGTTGATCGGCTTCCAGGACACGGCCAGCGCCGGCAGGAGGCGCTGCATCTCGTCCTGCTGGATGAGCGTGTCGAAGAAGTGCGACCCGATCATCGTGTTGGTCCCCACGTTGTGGAAGTGGGGATCGAGCGCGGTGACGGCGGCGCCGAAGCCGATGGTGACCTGCCGGTCCTGCGCCGAGACGGCACCGGCGGCGCCGGCCAGCGCGAGGCCGAGCGCGTAGGCTGCGAGACGGTTCATGAAACCCCCAAGTTCCTTGGTGTCTTCCGCGACACCTTGAGCGCCCTTATAGCCGAGGGCTTACGGTTGTGAACAGATCGGTGCGAGACGGGGTGCGACCGGCGCCCTCACGGCTCGACCAGATGCACCCCGTGGGCGGCGCAGCGGATGCCGACCCGCTCGCCCGGCGCCCAGAGCCGCGCCGTGTCCGGGACCGTCACGAACAGCCGGCCGGCGGCGGTGTCGAAATTGTACTCCGCGTGCCCGCCCATGTAGGTGGCCGTGGCCACCGTCGCCTCCAGCGCGTCGGGGGCCGGCGGGCCGGGAAGCGCCGCGTGGGGGCGGACGACCACGTCGGTCGGCCCGGGCCCGCGGCCGCGGGCCGGAAGCGAAAGCACGAGACCGCCCAGCCGCACCGCGGCGCGCCCGTCCGCGACCGAGAGCACCTCGCCCCGCAGGTGGTTCGCCTCGCCCATGAAGGTCGCGACGAAGACGTCGCGCGGCGCCTCGTAGAGTTCGCGGGGCGCGCCCGTCTGCGCGATCTCGGCGTTGCGCATGACGACGATGCGGTCCGAGACCGCCAGCGCCTCCGACTGGTCGTGGGTCACGTAGACGACGGTGAGGCCGAGGCGCTGCTGGAGCTGGCGGATCTCCTCCCGCATCGCGCGGCGCAGCCGGGCGTCGAGGTTCGACAGCGGCTCGTCGAACAGCAGCACGTCGGGCTCCAGCACCAGCGCGCGGGCGACGGCCACGCGCTGCTGCTGCCCGCCCGACATCTCCGACGGAAGCCGGTCGCCGAAGCCCTTCAGGCCCACGGTCGCCAGCGCCTCGTCCGCGCGCTCGCCGGCGGCGCGCTTCGCCATCCCGCCCGAGACGACGCCGTAGGCGACGTTCTCGCGCACGTTCATGTGCGGGAAGAGCGCGTAGGACTGGAACACCATCGAGACGTTGCGCTCGCCCGCCGACAGGTCGGTGACGTCGCGCCCGCCGATCAGGATGCGCCCCTCGCTCGCGCGCTCCAGCCCCGCGATCATGCGGAGCAGCGTCGTCTTCCCGCAGCCGGACGGGCCGAGCAGCGTGACCAGCGTCCCCGCCTCGATCACGAGGTCCAGCGGCTTCACCGCCGTCACCGTGCCGTACCGCTTGGCAACCCGCTCCAGCCGGACCTCGGCCGCCTTGCCCCGCACGATCGTCATGCGCGTTCCCCGATGGGCCGGGCCACCGTCGGCTCGACCGCCGCGCGCCGGCCGAGCCGCCGCTCGCCGACAAGCAGGCGGATGAGCCCGATGGCCGTGAGCATCAGCACGATCAGCACCGTCGAATAGGCGATGGCGATGCCGTAGTCGCCGTTGATGGCCCGGTTGATGATGAAGACGGTCGCCATCTCGTACTGGGCGGAGACGAGGAAGATGACCGCGCTGACCGTCGTCATCGCCCGCACGAAGGCATAGATGAGCGCGGTGACGATCGCCGGCTTGAGCAGCGGGAGCACGACCGTGCGCAGCGTGCGGAACGCCGACGCCCGCAGCGTGGCCGCCGCCTCGTCCAGGCTCTTGTCCAGCTGCGACAGCGCGGCGAGGCCGGACCGCACGCCCACCGGCAGGTTCCGGAACACGAAGCAGACCACGAGGATGACGCCCGTGCCCGTGATCTCCATCGGCGGGATGTTGTAGGTCAGAACGTAGGCGACGCCGATCACCGTGCCCGGCACGCAGAACGTCAGCATCAGCGCGAATTCCAGCACCGACCGGCCGACGAAGCGCTGGCGGGCGAAGAGCCACGCGGCCAGAAGGCCGAGCGAGGCCGTGATCGGGGCGGCGATGGCCGCCAGCTCGATCGTCGTGAACAGCGAGCCCCAGGCGAGGCCGGTCCACAGGATGCCGGCGTCGGTCCATTCGACCGAGAAGGCCCGGCCGAAGTGGGAGAGGGTGGGCGTCCAGTCGCGCCCCCACACCCGCACGAAGCCGCCGGCCAGCGCCAGCGCGTAGACGGTGACGGTCAGCGTCGCCCAGGGCACGGCCACGGCGAAGGCGGTGCGGCGCACCCAGGCCGGCAGCGGCTGGGCGATGCCCGCGTCGCCCTTGCCCGACATGGAGACGTAGGAGCCGCGCCCGACCACCCGGCGCTGCACGAAGAAGGCGGTCAGCGCGAAGCCGAGCAGCACGAGGGCGAGGACCGCGGCGCGGCCGAAGTCCGCCTGCGCGCCCACCACGGCGAAGAAGATCTCGGTCGACAGCACGCCGAAGGAGCCGCCGAGGACGACGGGGTTGCCGAAGTCGGCGAGGCTCTCGACGAAGACGACGAGGAAGGCGTTGGCGAGGCCCGGGCGCATCAGCGGCAGGGTGACGGTGAGGAAGGTGCGCGTGGACGTCGCGCGCAGCGTGCGCGCCGCCTCCTCCATCGTGGGCGACAGCCCCTCGACCACGCCGATCAGCACCAGGAAGGCGGTGGGCGTGAAGCTGAAGGTCTGGGCCAGCCAGATCCCGTCGAACCCGTAGATCCAGCGGCCGAGGTCGAGGCCGAACAGATTGTCGGCCGCCTGGTTGACGATGCCCGAGCGCCCGAAGATCAAGATCAGCCCGAGGCCGATCACGAAGGGCGGGGTGATGATCGGAAGGACGGTGAGCGCGCGGGCGAGGCGCTTGGCCCGGAAGCCCGTCCGCACCACGATCAGCGCGAAGCAGAGGCCGAGCAGGGTCGCCGAGGTGGCGACGGTGAGCGCCAGCGCCAGCGTGTTCCACGCGACGCCGCACGCTCCCCCGCCCCAGACGCAGGCGAGGCTCCAGATCTTGGGCGCCGCGAACCGGTCGACGAAGGCCGCGGCGACGCTCGTCCCGGCGGGCGCGGTCAGCGCCTGGGAGAGCATCGTCGCCACCGGCCACACGGTGAAGGCGACGATCGACACGGCGACGGTGCCCACCGCGCCGGCCACGAACCGGTCGCCGCCGAAGAAACCGCGGAGCGCCAGCCCCTCGGTCGTCATGAACAGAAAGCCGGCGAAGGCGACGACCGCGCCGAGGCCGACGCCGAACTGACGGTCCGCCAGCTCGCCGAACAGCCCCTCGAGCGCCGCGTAGCGCCAGCCGCGCAGGCCGACGGCGAGCGCCTGGGCGACCAGCGCGATGAGGCCGAGCGCCCCGCCGGCCAGCAGCCACGCGCCGCGCCGGCGCCGGTCGTCACCGCCCGCCTGGGCGACGGCGCCGAGCGCGAGCGCCGCCAGCATCGGCCAGAACCACCAGCGGCCATGGAACGCCGCCTGCCCGAGCGCCGACGCCGCGTCGGGGTCGGAGGCCACGAGAGCGAAGAGCCCGCCGAGGCCCACGCCGTCCTGCTGCATGTGCCAGGGCAGGAGGCAGACCCCGGCCAGCGCCGCGAGCCACGGTCCCGTGGAGACGAGGGAGAGACGCATCGGGTGCGGCCGGTCGCCCGGCCCCGCGCGACGCGGGGCCGGAGGCTCCGGGGATCAGCGCGCGAGGCTGCCGATCTCGCGGTCCCAGCGCTCGAGCAGCCGCTTGCGCTCGGCCGCCTGCCCGAACTTCACGAAGTCGTAGTCGACCAGCTTGATCTTCGTGAGGTCCGGCGCGCCCTGCGGCAGCGGGGCGGCCTTGTTGGAGGGCATCTGCATCTGCTTGGCGACGTCGAAGCCCAGCTTCTGCGCCTCGGGCGTCAGCGCCCAGTCGTAGAAGCGGCGGGCGTTCGCCATGTTGCGCGAGCCCTTGATGATCGACATCGAGCCGATCTCGAAGCCCGTGCCCTCGCACGGCGTGGAATAGCCGACCGGGAAGCCGGCGTTCGCCTCGGTCGTCGCGTCGTGGACGAACGAGATCGAGACGCCGGTCTCGCCGCGCGCGACCGCCTTGATCGGACCGGTGCCGGCGCGGGCGTAGGCGTTGATGTTCGGGTGCAGCTGCTTCAGGTATCCGAACGCCTGCTCCTCGCCCATGATCTGGATGAGGGTGGCGATGACGACGTAGGCGGTGCCCGACGAGTTCGGGTTCGCCATCTGCACCTCGCCCTTGTACTCGGGCTTCACGAGGTCGGCCCAGCAGGTCGGGGCGGCCAGCGACTTCCTCGCCAGCAGCTCCCTGTTGAAGCCGAAGCCGACGGCGCCGGAATAGACGCCGACCGAGCGCTTCTTCGCGATCTCGTGCTGGCGGATCGCCCAGGGGTGGAGCTGGGCGAGGAGCGGGCTGTCGTAGGGCTCCGACAGGCCGTCGTCGGCCAGGATCAGGTGCGGGTCGCCGGTGCCGCCGAACCAGACGTCGCCGCGCGGGTTCTGCGCCTCGGCCCGGATCTGGGCCAGCACCTCGCCCGAGCCCTTCTGGGTCATGTTGACCTTGATCCGCGTCGCCTTCTCGAACTCGGTCGCGGCCGCCTGGCACCACTCGACCTGGACCGAGCAGTAGACGTTGACGACGCCCTGGGCGCCGGCCGGCGAGGCGGCGAACAGCAACGCGGCCGCGGTCCCCGCGACGCGCACGAACTTCGACATGAACGATCCTCCCCGTGGCGGTCTTCTTCGCGCCGCACGACGGGCGGCATGGATCGTAGGTATCCCGGAAACGATTCCGGCACAAGCGGGGGGGGGGAGCGTTCCGGCCGGCCGGTTCCGCCCGTCGCCGGCCCGACCCCTCTCCGCAGGTGACGCGGCCCGCCGCTTGGTGTCTAATATGGGGGAATTGTATGCAACGGCATGGCGACGGTCCCAGACCGTCTGCCGGGTCCGAACGAAAAGCGGTCGCACGGAGGGATATCGATGATCCGCCTGAACGTGAACGGCGTCGTCCACGAGGTCGACGCGGAGCCGGACACCCCGCTGCTGTGGGTGATCCGCGAGCAGATCGGCCTGACCGGCAGCAAGTTCGGCTGCGGCGTCGGCCAGTGCGGGGCGTGCAGCGTCCACGTCGACGGCGAGGTCATGCGCTCCTGCCAGATGGCGGTGTCGGACCTGAAGCCCGAGCAGAAGATCGTCACCATCGAGGGCCTGTCGCCCGACGGCCTCTCCCATCCGCTGCAGAAGGCCTGGGTCGCGCTCGACGTGCCCCAGTGCGGCTATTGCCAGTCCGGCCAGATCATGGCCGCCGCGGCGCTCGTCGCCCGCACGCCCAAGCCGACCGACGACCAGATCGTCACGGAGATGAGCAACATCTGCCGCTGCGGCACGTACAACCGGATCAAGGCCGCGATCAAGCAGGCCACCGGCGCGGCCGGCTGACGGACACGCGACGAGGGAGGGAGAGGACGATGACCGATACGCTCGCCGTGTCCCGCCGGGGTTTCCTGGCAGGGTCCGCCGCAACCGCCGCCGCCGCCGGCGGCTTCACCTTCGGGTTCCACGTGCCGCGGGCCGAGGCCGCGACCACGCCGGGGTCGCCCGAGATCAACGCCTGGGTCGTGGTGCGCCCCGACGAGACCGTCGTGATCCGCATCGCCCGGATCGACATGGGCCAGGGCACGCTGACCGGCCTCGCCCAGCTCGTCGCCGAGGAACTGGAGTGCGACTGGGCGCGGGTGACGACCGAATATCCGACGCCGGGCCAGAACCTCGCCCGCAACCGGGTGTGGGGCAACTTCCAGACCGCCGGCAGCCAGGGCATCCGCCAGTCCCAGGAATACGTCCGCAAGGGCGGGGCCGCCGCCCGCATGATGCTGGTCGAGGCCGCGGCCCGCGAATGGGGCGTGCCGGCCGCCTCGTGCACCGTGTCGAAGGGCGTCATCACCCACGCCGCCTCCGGCCGGTCGACGACCTACGGCAAGATGGCCGACGCGGCGGCGAAGATCACGCCGCCGACCGACGTGCCGCTGAAGGACCCCTCGACGTGGACGCTGGCCGGCAAGCCCCTGCCGCGCCTCGACACGGTCGACAAGACGAACGGCAAGAAGGTGTTCGGCATCGACGTGACGATGCCGGGGATGCTGAACGCCGCCATCCGCGACTGCCCCGTGCTGGGCGGCAAGGTGAAGTCGTTCGACGCCGCCGCCGTCACCGGCATGAAGGGCGTGAAGAAGGTGGTGAAGGTGGGCGAGACCGGCGTCGCCGTGATCGCCGACACCTGGTGGCGGGCCAAGACGGCGCTCGACGCGCTGCCGGTGGAATGGGACCTCGGCGCGAATGCCGCGATCTCCCACCAGCAGGTCGTCGCCATGCTGAAGGAGGGCCTCGAGGCGAAGGAGGCCTTCGTCGGCAACCAGGCCGGCGACGCCGACGGCGCCATCGCGGGTGCGGCGCGGAAGGTCGAGGCGACCTACCACTTCCCCCACCAGCACCACGTGACGCTGGAGCCGCAGACGGCCACGGCCAAGTGGACGGCCGACCGCTGCGAGGTCTGGTGCCCGACCCAGAACGGCGAGGCCGCGCTCGCGACCGCGGCCGCGGCGGCCGGCATCCCGGTCCAGCAGTGCGAGGTCTACCGCATCGATCCGGGCGGCGGGTTCGGCCGCCGCGCGACCAGCCACGACTATGTGCGCCAGGCGGTGCTCATCGCCAAGGAGATGCCCGGCACGCCGGTCAAGCTCATCTGGTCGCGCGAGGAGGACATGCTGCACGGGTGGCTGCACCCGATCACCATGGCCAAGATGTCGGCCGGCCTCGACGCCAACGGCAACGTCGTCGGCTTCCGGATGCGCATCTCGGGCCAGTCGATCCTGGCGGGCGTCAACCCGGCGGGCCTGCAGAACGGCCGTGACCCGATCCTCTTCCAGAGCCTGAACCCGAGCGGGACCGAAGGCACGTTCGGCTACGACATCCCGAACGTCCTCGTCGACCACGCGATGCGCAACCCGCCGGTCAACCCCGGCTTCTGGCGCGGCGTCTGCAACAACCAGAACG
>Ga0315907_10006864_pt1 | contig 11970 bp, 10 predicted proteins | sample LakEriMetagenome_3_FD_203525 | JGI IMG/M metagenome (GOLD analysis project Ga0315907, IMG submission 203525) | Freshwater fungal communities from buoy surface, Lake Erie, Ohio, United States - Buoy 12 MA123 | ecosystem: Environmental > Aquatic > Freshwater > Lake > Lake biofilm | place: USA...
TGCTCTGTAAATCGGTATGAAATTCAATGGAACAAAGAGGCGATGCGAAAGAACAAGGTCAAGTTCTTTGAATTGGCGCAGCCGCTGTATTTGCAGAACGAGAAGTAAAAAAAGGAGAATGGAGATCCGTTGCGCGACAGTTCTCCATTCTCCATTCTCCCTTTATTGTTTTGTCAAGCATAGACGTGAAACCCGAGAAGGCGAAGGCTCATCAGCCATCTTTTTTCTTTCAACACTTCTCTAAAACCTCGGATATGCGTCTCATCTTTGCCGGGCACATCACCCCTGGTCGAACATGCCCGCCAACAAATACGCCCTTCTTCGCTATCGCATCATCGATCGCTGCCTGACAAACAAAGGCAAGCCCTACCCTTCGCGGGAAGATCTGCGGCAAGCATGTGAAGATGCGCTTTTTGGCAGTGGTGGCGATGCCATTTCGCTGAGCACCATAGACAAGGACATCTGGGCGATGAAGAATGAGAATGAGCTGGGTTATTACGCACCCATCAAATTCAGTAAGCAGTATGGTGGGTATTTTTACGAAGAAGAGGGATATTCTATTTCCGAACTTTCACTGGGCGATGAAGACCTCGAGGCAATTCGCTTTGCAACGGCGACGCTCGAACAGTTCCGTAGCATCCCCATCTTCAAACAGTATGAAAGCGCAATCGATAAAATCATCAATCGGGTGAATATCTCTCCCAACCCCGATGACTCGTCGCTGGCGAAATTTATTCAGTTCGAAAAATCGACCGTGAGTTTGGGCAACGAGCACCTGGCGCCTTTGTTAGATCACATCAAGACTCGAAAGTCCATTCGTATTTTCTACCGAAAATTCAGCGATGACGTCTTGAATGAATATGAGCTTCATCCCTATTTGCTGAAAGAATATCACAACCGCTGGTACCTGATAGCCTACAACGTTGAACGCAAGGGTATGCGCACATACGGATTAGAGCGTATTGAAAAACTGGAAACCGGCGAAAAGAAGTTTACGATTGACGCCGGTTTTCAGCCGGACCTATTCTTCAAGTATAGTTTAGGTATAACCGAACGCAGCGAAAAGCCCGAGCACATTGAGCTGCAATTTGAAGCTGCTACAGGAAAATACCTCGTTACGCAGCCCATTCATGCTTCACAACAAATTATCAAAGACGATAAAAACCACATTACACTTGGGCTACACGTGTTAATCACAACCGAGCTCATCAATTTAATTTTAAGCTTCGGTCATCAAGTGAAAGTGCTTAAACCCAAAAAGCTTTCGACCCTCGTTCAACGAGACCTTGAAAAAACCCTAGAACAGTATAAATCTTCAAACGCCCAAGACTTCACTGCAGGGAATTAATTCTCCTAACTTGCAACTTTCAACTTGCAACTTTCAACCCCCTATAAAATATGCGCAAAATCCTTATAGCCAATCGCGGTGAAATCGCCCTACGCGTAATGCGTTCAGCCAAAGAAATGGGCATTGCTACTGTCGCTGTTTTCAGTGAAGCTGATCGCAATGCACCGTTTGTTCGATATGCCGACGAAGCTGTGTGCATCGGTCCGCCGCCCTCCAACCAGAGCTATTTGCTAGGCGATAAAATCATTGAGGTGTGCAAACAACTCGGAGTAGATGGTATACACCCCGGTTATGGATTTTTGTCTGAAAATGCCGGCTTCGCGCGTGCTGTGAAGGCCGCCGGCATCACGCTTATAGGACCGAGTCCGGAAGCGATGGAGGTCATGGGCGATAAACTATCGGCTAAGGCCGCGGCTAAGAAGTATCAAATTCCGATGGTTCCCGGCACGGAGGGGGCTGTCAGCGATGTGGAAGAGGCTAAACGTGTGGCATTGGAGGTTGGGCTGCCCGTGCTCATCAAGGCCAGCGCCGGTGGTGGTGGTAAAGGAATGCGTATAGTCGAAAACATCGAAGAATTGGGCGAGCAAATGGAGCGCGCCATAAGCGAAGCGCTCAGCTCTTTTGGCGACGGATCTGTATTCATTGAGCGTTACGTAGCCGGACCACGCCATATCGAAATTCAAATTCTGGCCGATAATCATGGCAATGTTGTTCATTTGTTTGAACGTGAATGCAGTATACAGCGTCGACACCAGAAGGTAGTTGAAGAAGCTCCTTCAGCTATTCTCACACCCGAACTGCGAGCAGCCATGGGCAAAAGTGCTTGCGATGTAGCACGCAGCTGCAACTACTCCGGAGCGGGTACCGTAGAGTTTCTCGTTGATGAAAACCGTAACTATTACTTCCTCGAAATGAACACGCGCCTTCAGGTGGAACACCCCGTTTCAGAAATGATATCGGGGGTGGATCTGGTGAAGGAGCAAATCAATGTAGCGCGTGGAGAAAAGCTTCGTTTCACTCAAGGCGATTTGCAGATTAATGGTCATGCGCTGGAAATACGCGTATACGCCGAAGACCCAAGCAACAACTTCTTACCTGACATCGGAAAACTTGCCACCTATCGCCGACCTCAAGGTCCCGGTGTGCGCGTCGACGATGGCTTTGAAGAGGGCATGGACATTCCTATTTACTACGACCCCATGATAGCCAAGCTCATTACGCATGGTAAAGACCGCAACGAAGCCATAGCACGCATGGTTCGCGCGATTGACGAATATGAAATTACCGGCTGTCAGACAACGCTGGCATTCTGTCGTTGGGCCATACAACACCCTGCCTTTGTGAGTGGCGACTTCGACACGCATTTCGTAAAAAACTATTTTACGCCGGATGTACTTACCAATGAGAGCGAAGAGGAAATGATTGTAGCAGCGCTGGCGGCCGCAGATTGGTTGAAGAGCCGTTCAAAGACTGCCGGTCCAACTTCATCAGGAGCCCCTGTCTCGCAGTGGCAGCGCGCGCGACGCAACAACTAAAATCATCCCTTATCGGTTGTTAAATTCCCTTAGTGAGGGCAACATCACAGCGGAAACGTCGTAAGATTGTTACGAGGTGATTACCCATGATCAAACGCTTTTACATAGCCGGATTTCTTTGGTTTCCATTCGTAGTCTTCGGACAATCGGATAGCCCGCAGCAACAGGTCATGCAGCCCATTAGCTACGTGATATTGGACACACTGATAACCGATTACTATTTCTCCGTTTGGTATACCGAGAATGGCGACACGGTGGTGAAAGCCACCCACTCTCCTATTGAGATTAACGCCAGTACAGGCAATCGGGCTCAAAAAATCCGCTACGACAAGCTTCAAAAACGAGTAATCAAAACCTATCCGTATGCAAAAGCTGCTTCCGACGTGATGCGCACTTACGAAGCCCTTTGTGTGCATATTACGGATCCTGCTCAGCAAAAGGCCTTGCTTGAAAAAGCAGAGAACCACCTTATGAATCAATTCGAGAAAGACTTGCGCAACATGACCGTTTCGGAAGGCGTCATTCTCGTCAAATTAATAGATCGTCAAACCGGTGAAACCGGCTATGAACTTTTACGCGATTTAAAAGGAAAATTTTCGGCCTTTATGTGGCAAAGCATCGCTCGTGTCTTTGGTCAAAATCTCAAAGATGATTATGATGCCGGTGGCGAAGATGTATGGATCGAGAACATCGTAGCCCTCATCGAAGACGGCACCATAGCTGTGGCCGACAAGTCGGTCGATCCTTTCGGTATCGGGTTAGCCGGGAAGTAAGAATTTCGGAAGGGTGCATCACAGCGCACCCCTCACTCCTTTTCTTCCTACCTTCACACCCTCAATTTTACCTATGCGAAAAATCGGAATTTTGTTACTGGCACTAGCGGCATCCATCGATATGACGGCCCAACAAGCCACCTGGCAGCAACGCGTCAACTGCGCCATCGATGTTAACCTGGATCATACCAACCACCGCTATGCAGGAAAAGAGCGACTCATTTACACCAACAACTCACCCGACGTAATAACGAAGGTATTTTTTCATCTTTACAACAACGCATTTCAACCGGGCAGCGCCATGGATGTTCGTTCGCGAACCATCGTTGATCCCGACGGCCGCGTGTCGGACCGCATCTCGAAACTGAAACCTGAGGAGTATGGATACCTGCACGTGACGCGCATTCAGCAAGACGGCAAAGTGCTCAGCGCTGTTGAAAGCGAAACCATTCTCGAAGTATCACTTGCCAAGCCAATTGCTCCGGGCGGAAAAGCTTCTTTCGAGCTGGACTTTGAAGGACAGTCGCCCATACAAATTCGTCGCTCGGGACGAAACAACAGCGAAGGCATCGACTATAGTATGAGTCAGTGGTATCCGAAAATGTGCGAGTACGATACACGTGGCTGGCACGCCAACCCTTACATAGGACGAGAATTTTATGGCGTTTGGGGAGACTTTGAGGTGAATATTACTATCGATAAGAAATACGTGCTTGCCGCTACAGGCGTGCTGCAAAACGCCAACGAAATTGGTTGCGGCTACGTTCCAGAAGGCTCCAAAATAAAGTTACAAGCCGGCGACAAAAATACTTGGCGTTTCAAGGCCAGCAATGTACACGACTTCGTTTGGGCTGCCGATCCGGACTATGCGCATGATCAAGCGCAAGTGCCTGATGGCCCCATGCTGCATTTCTTTTATCAAAAAAACGCAGACTATGCATCGGTATGGAAAGAGATGCAACCGCTGGCAGTGAAGGCTTTCACCTTCTTGAGCAATAATTACGGTAAATATCCTTATTCCGATTATTCGATCATTCAAGGCGGTGATGGTGGGATGGAATACCCAATGGCAACGCTCGTAACCGGCAACCGCAAGCTTCCAAGCCTTACAGGTGTTTCTGTGCATGAGGCGGCGCACTCATGGTATCAAGGGGTTCTGGCTACCAACGAAAGTTTATATTGCTGGATGGATGAAGGCTTCACCAGCTTCGCCACACAAGAAACGATGGACCACCTCTTCCGATCCGGAATGCCGAGTGGACACAAAGCTGCATTCAACGGCTACTTCGACATTGTACGTGAAGGCAAAGAAGAAGCCTTGGACACACATGCCGACCATTATATAACGAACTACGCATACGGAACGGCCGCCTATGAAAAAGGGGAAGTATATCTGGCACAACTCGAGTATATTCTTGGCCCAACAGCCTTTCGTGCCGGTCTTCTCGACTACTTCGACACATTCAAATTTCGTCACCCCGATCCATTCGATTTGATTCGCATTATGGAGAAGCGCAGCGGAATTGAGCTTGATTGGTACAATGAGTATTTCGTGAATACCACCAAAACCATCGACTACGGCATTGCGATGGTGAATGGAACCAGCGCCGGCACGGCTGTTACGCTCGTGCGCAAAGGCGATATGATAATGCCGGTGGAAGTTGAAGTGAAATACACCGACGGTACTCTAGAAACGTTTGTTATTGCGCTTGATATAATGCGAGGCGAGAAACCGGCCGACGGCTATAATGGCAAGTGGAGCGTTCTCCAAGATTGGAAGTGGGTTGAGCCGACCTACGTGCTCAATATTCCAAGTGGCATGAGCAAAATTGAGAGCATGCATATCGACTCATACGACGGCATGGCCGATGTAAACCGAAAGAACAATCGATTTACACCCGCTGATTCTCAAACCTTTTTTATGGATAACCGATAAGCAATCATGCTAAACAATAGTATCCGCTTTCACCAATCAAAGAGAATAGACGCCATCATCAAATGGCTCATTGCCTTGGGTATACAAGTGTCGGTAGGACCGATCATTATCGATGTGAAAGGCGAAATGCCTATCACACTTCAATCGTTTGTTGTGTTGTTGGGAGCAATGGCTTTTGGCTGGCGCATTGGCACTGCAGCTGTGGTGGGATATATTCTGGCAGGGGGAATTGGATTTCCTGTTTTCGCCGGGTATCATGCCGGGTGGGGCATTATCATCGGCCAACATGGTGGTTTCTTTTTTGGTTTCATCGCAGCTAACTTGGTCTGTGGTTATCTGGCTGAAACCCCTATGTTCAGCAAAGCATTGCCATCCATACTCAACTGGGTTCTGGGTCATCTCATAATACTGTTGCTCGGCGGCTTTTGGTTGTCGCAACTCGACCCGATTGGCTGGCAAGAAAAGCTGACCTCACTCCTACCGGGTGCAATCATCAAAAGTGCATTCGGCGCCATGCTCATTCAATTGATTGTGCGGTTCATGAAGGGTCGTAAGACCATTCAGCCGTTGGATGAGGAGATCTAGCCTCGACTTCGCTCGGCTAACGGCGTTACTTCATCGAAAGAACCGGCCTCGGCTTAGCTCGGCCACCACCTTCTCGCATGCCGAGCGAAGCCGAGGCAATACTTACACGCGAAAAAACCGGTGCCCGAGCGCAGTCGAGGGCAGCGTTTCATCGTAAAATTGCATCGGTATATTTAATAATGACCACCCCAAAAAGCGCATGAGCGACACAATTCAAATAACACACGTAGGTTCCGTAGCCTTACTTCGCCTAAACCGTCCCCAAGTTTATAATAGTTTTAATCGTGAAATGGCATTAGCACTCCAGTCGGCCTTAGATGAGGCGGCTGCCAACAAGGAAGTTCGCTGCATTGTGATTTCGGGGAATGGCAAGGCGTTTTGTGCCGGACAGGATTTAGCGGAAGTAACAGGATCGAATCCACCCGGTTTCAAAACCATTCTTGGGGAACACTACAACCCCATCATCGAAAAGATTCGTAACGTAGCCAAGCCGGTGGTAGCTGCGGTTAATGGCGTTGCCGCAGGCGCCGGTGCCAACATAGCACTAGCCTGCGATGTGGTAGTCGCCACGGAATCAGCTTCTTTTATTCAAGCTTTTTCTAAAATTGGTCTGGTGCCCGACAGCGGAGGGACTTACTTCTTGCCGCGACTCATCGGATGGGCAAAAGCGTCAGCCATTATGATGACCGGAGAGAAAATCAGTGCTGCAGACGCTGAGCGCTGGGGGATGATTTACAAGTGCGTGGCCGATGATCAATTTGAAGAAACTATTACGCGACTAGCGCAGGAACTATCGCTCATGCCTACTCATGCCTTGGGACTAACAAAAGCAGCACTCAACGCAAGTATGAGCAACTCACTCGAAGAACAGCTTCAACTTGAAGAACAATATCAAATCGAAGCGGGAGGCACAAACGATTATAGCGAAGGAGTGACGGCCTTCATGGAAAAACGCAAAGCCATTTTCATTGGCAGCTAAGTATGACAACTATGAGTGAATGGATATCAATTCAAGGCCAATTGCCCGAGGATGGTCAACGCTTGCTTGGTTACATACCCGGCAACCGAGTATTTCTTCCCGGTAAATCGGGCGAGTTTGAAATGCGCGAGGTGGTCATTCTGAAATTTCTGAAAGACTTCTATCCTGCCAACAGTGAGAAGTGCGCTAAGCATGGACCTCATTTCTGGCAAGGGGAAGGCAACAGTAATCATTTTTTTCAGGATGTGACTCATTGGATGGCGTTGCCGGAGCGCCAAGCGACCCAGTAACAGATAATTTAAATTGTCGACCTAAAAAATTCTACGCGATATAACATCTCAACCTCTTTGAAAAATTACATTCGTTTTCCCTTAAACCAATTTCAATGAAAACAATCTGGATCAACCTATTCCTCACTGTGTGTTTCTCGAACCCAACCTTTTCACAAGATTTTTCCAACTTCTTGGGCGGTTGGTGCAATAATGAACAAGCCGAAAAAACAGGTGAATATGTTAACTTAGGTATTTACCAAGATGAGAATAAAAAACTTTCCTCTTCATTTTCCAATGGAGGTCCATTTGAAGAATCTCACACTGTAAAACTGATAAGCGATACCAAAATCGATTTGTACTTCTACAGTGTTGGAGGGTCCATTTCGTTTAATGAATTACAAGATAGCAACACAGGAAAATGTAAGAAAACAAAGTTGGCTGAATGTGTTCTTCTCGATAAAAACCGAATGCAGATTACAACCTTCGCGAATGACTGCTCATATCTTCCCCATCAACAAACCATCATTTTGAAAAGGTTAAGCGAAGATCAATTTTGCAGTGATTATTGAGGTCACTTAGCACTCAGCCCCCGTTCGCCATTCGCCACTGACTCATAAACACCGTCGCCGCCACTGATGCATTTAGCGACTCCGCCCTTCCACTTCCCGGGATGGTTACGAACTCATCCACCAATGAACGCATGGCAGGTCGAACGCCATGGCTTTCACTACCAATGATAATGGCCGTCTTTTGCTTGAAATCATAGCGATAAACACTCGTGCCTTTTAAATCAGCCGCTATAATGTGGTAATCATTTGTCTGCAACCTGCTCTTCATTTCATCCTCCCCCATCATAAACACCTTCATGCGAAACACACTTCCCATGGTTGCCTGCACTACTTTCGGATTGTAGAGTTCAACAGCGTCAGGGGTGCAGAGTATCGTTTCGATACCAAACCATTCCGCCGTTCGAATAATGGTTCCCATATTACCCGGATCAGCAATACCATCGAGAATGAGCACAGCGCCTTCCCACAGACCGGCGACTTCTGTTTCGCTTTGATAAAACACGGCCAAACAGGGAGAAGGAGTGCTCATTGAACTCATTTGTTCCATTTCTCGCACCGGAACCATCATGGCGCCCGGATGAGCAGTAACCCAATCTGCATCTGTTGAATATACCGAATGCAACTTAAAAGACGAAGCCAACCCCTCTTCTACTCCCTTTCTTCCTTCTACCACAAAGCAACCGCTTTCCTGGCGAAACTTCTTTTGCTGAAGGGAACGAACCCATTTGATATCCTTTTTCAACGGATGATTTTTTTGAGCTAAATATGGAATGAAGCGATTTCTGAGCAAAATTGCGCTGCAAGATAATGAGTTGGTGTAGGCCCTTCAAAATAGTATGGTTGAACTTGCTGGCAGCGCTGCTGCTTGCTGGTTGCGCACGAATGCGCAATGTTCCCGCAGGCCAATCATTCTTGCGCCGACAAGACGTCGTTATCCATACCGATAACCCGGTAAAGCTGCCCTTTGATGTGAATGCATTGCCGATGGCCCCTATGAAGGAATTTGATGTGCCCGCCGATGAAATTTTATTCTACTCTCGACTCAAACCCAATCGCCGTATTCTCTGGTTTCGTTTTAACCACACCGTATATCTGTTGGTAAACAAAAACAAACTCAGCGAAAGCCAACGTAAAGCTTCAGAGCGATGCCTGGATAAAAACAACAGGCGCGCTGCGAACAACAAAACTCCCGTTGAATGCAAGAGTTGGCGCATGTTTTGGGCATATACTGTTGGCGAACCTACAGCCCTTCTTGACTCTGCCAAGATGATCAAAAGCTCGGAGCAAATGAATATCTTTCTACAGAAAAAAGGATATTTCCGTTCAGCCGTAAATCCGGAAGTTGTCTATAATCCGGATAGTTCTAAATGCAAGGTCAACTTTCATGTTTTTCCCGGAAAGCCGTATCGTATAAAACAGCTCGACTACATCATTACCGACTCTGAAATGGCAAAGAGCCTTCCGCAATTGCGCAAACTATCCGGCATTGACTCCATGGATGTTTTCGATGTAAAAGCGCTCGACACTGAAAGAGAAGCCATCGCAAACTATTTCAATGAAAAAGGGTACTATGACTTTAACAAAGAGTACATCCTTTTCGATGCGGATACTACTGCGGGACAGCATAGCGTGAATGTCACCTTGCGAATCGAACAACCACAAGTTCCTTCTAAAGAGTACGCAGATAGTCTGGTTGCTGTTCCGCATAAAAAGTACTTCATCGGCGAGGTATATGTCCATACACACTTCGACCTTACAAACCCTGATTACGCTCCGACAGACACGGTAGAATATGATGGGATCAAAATCCTGTGTTATGGCCAACCTGCCTTGGATGCCGAAATCATTTCATGCGCTCAGAGTTATCGAAGCGGCGACATGTATCAGCGCAGCAGAATAGATCGCACATACAAGCGCTTTTCTCAGATGGGTGTATTCAAGTCGACCACCATTCAACTTGTACCCCGTGAAACAGCCATCAATGAAAAAATTCATATTCTCGATACGCACGTAAGACTTACTCCGGAAGAAAAGCAATCCTATTTCTTCTATCCACACCTTACCAACCGCAGCGGCAACATGGGTATTTATGGCAATCTCACGTATACTCACCGCAATTTATTTGGCGGCGCAGAAGCACTCGACTTCAACATTGTGACGGGTATGGAAGCTTCGCAAAACCTGGCCTTTGGAAATAATGAAGACAATACAGCGACCGGCGGACTTCAGCAGAATTTCCGGCTCAACACCTTTGAAATCGGGCCCGAAATTACCTATCGCGTACCGCGATTGTGGCCGTTGGGTTGCGACTTCACCGCACAAAGTAGTGAACCACAAACAGCATTGAGCGCCACGTTCAACTACCAGCGCCGCCCTGACTATGAGCGCACACTATCTCAAGTTCGGTACTCTTATAATTGGATAGAAAATCCGGACGCCGTCTCTCGCGTTTCACTCGATGTGGTTGAATTCAGCATTATAAAAATCAATAAATCACAAGCTTTTCAAGACTTTCTGAATCGATTGAACGACGCATTTCTGGAAAACAGTTATCAAGACCACCTGATACTTGCCACCAATGCAGTTTACACCCTCAACACTCAAAAAGCGAAGTACCAGTCAAACTACATGTATATGCGACTAGGGGCAAGTGCCGCAGGCAATTTACTTAATGGGGTGATGGATATATCCGAACAGCCTGTAGACTCATTAAACAGCCACCGCATATATGGAATTCGCTTTGCGCAATATTTCCGTGGTGAGGGCGACTTCCGTTTTTACAGTAACGTCAACGACCGCAACGCCTTTGTAATGCGCGCCTATGGTGGAATTGGAGTACCACGTAAAAACGCCATAACACTTCCGTTCGAGAAAAGCTTTTTCAGCGGAGGCGCCAATGGATTGCGTGCTTGGCAAGCACGTTCGCTTGGACCTGGCTCCTCTCGCGATGCATTGCTTCCTCAAACATTCAACAACATCGGTGAATTGAAGTTGGAAGGAAATCTGGAATACCGCTTCAAATTCACCCAAATGATTAACTGGGCCTTTTTTGCTGATGCCGGAAACATCTGGTTACTCAATGAAGACAGCAATAGAAAAGGGGCCGATTTCAAAGGCAATCGTTTCCTCAGTGAAATAGCCATTGGCGGTGGTTTCGGTTTGCGCATCGACTTCGATTATTTCCTAGTACGCCTCGATGTAGGTGTTCAGTTAAAAGACCCGGCCAAAGTCCCCGGTGAACGCTGGCTTTGGCAACCAAAAGACGAGTATCTATCTTACTTGGCTTCCACCGGTAATGCCGTCGACCGACTCCTTTTGCGCAATAGCACGGTGTTCAATTTAGGGATTGGGTTTCCCTTTTAAGAAGAGTTGAAGGTTGAAAGTTAAAGGTTGAAAGTTGCGTCGGGAGCAACCTGCAACCTGCAACACCTCCAATTGAAACTTGGTTGAAGGTTGAAAGTTAAAGGTTGAAAGTTGTGCCGGTGTGCAACCTGCAACCTGCAACCTTCCACTTGCAACACCTCCAATTGGAACTTGGTTGAAGGTTGAAAGTTAAAGGTTGAAAGTTGCGTCGGGAGCAACCTGCAACCTTCCACTTGCAACACCTCCAATTGGAACTTGGTTGAAGGTTGAAAGTTAAAGGTTGAAAGTTGCGTCGGGAGCAACCTACAACCTGCAACCTTCCAATTGCAACACCTCCAATTGAACTTGGTTGAAGGTTGAAAGTTAAAGGTTGAAAGTTGCGTCGGGAGCAACCTACAACCTGCAACCTTCCAATTGCAACACCTCCAATTGGAACTTGGTTGAAGGTTGAAAGTTAAAGGTTGAAAGTTGCGTCGGGAGCAACCTGCAACCTGCAACCTTCCACTTGCAACACCTCCAATTGGAACTTGGTTGAAGGTTGAAAGTTAAAGGTTGAAAGTTGTGCCGGTGTGCAACCTGCAACCCGCAACCTTCCACTTGCAACACCTCC
>Ga0315907_10006865_pt1 | contig 11970 bp, 13 predicted proteins | sample LakEriMetagenome_3_FD_203525 | JGI IMG/M metagenome (GOLD analysis project Ga0315907, IMG submission 203525) | Freshwater fungal communities from buoy surface, Lake Erie, Ohio, United States - Buoy 12 MA123 | ecosystem: Environmental > Aquatic > Freshwater > Lake > Lake biofilm | place: USA...
TGAGTCTTTGCTTTTGCTAATATACCGTTTTTTGATGGTTGAAAGTAATCGATCAAAAACCCAGCAATTCTCATTATAAAAATCAATTTTTTGAAAACCCGCCTACGGCGGGTTTTCAAAAAATTGATTTTGGTATTTCCAAAGCCAAAGGCTTTGGAAATACCAAAATCGGTATAAAAATTGCTGTTAAAACCCAAAGAATAAAGGTAGCGCTAGCGCTACCTTTATTCTTTGGGTTTTGATTGCGACAATCTTGTGGCAATGATGCTGAGGGGTGATGCAAAATAAACGCTAGTACCATAACTTATTTATTAAGTACCTAGGCATCATTCAAAAAATAGAGTCAATATCTGTGCTGTCTGCTATGCGGGCTGTTCAGATATTGGGAATTGTGGCTAACTGCTTGTAAATTTAATTTCTCATATTGTCAGCTTTGATCAGGCTTAATCTCGATGCAAACTACTGTTACCCCAAAACAAGAAAATAATAAGCTCAAAAATATTTGGAAAAAGCCTTGGTTAGTCGTAGTTTTAGTCGTTGTTCTGCTAGGTGGCGGATTTATTGTCTTTCGCGCCTTAGCTGGCAAGGATCAAAACTCAACTCTAGTCAATGATAAAACTGAACAAGTTCAGTCAAAGTCTTTAGCGATCAAAATTAAATCTAGCGGCTCCGTTGTCCCGATTGAAACCGTGAATCTTAGCCCGAAGCAAGCTGGAAAACTAATTCAGCTATTAGTTGAGCAAGGGGCAAGAGTAAATCGGGGGCAGGTGATTGCCAGAATGGACAACGCGAACTTGATTCCGCAACTTTATCAAGCTCAAGCTAGTGCCGCCGCCAGTGAGGCTAATTTAGCCAAATTACGCAATGGTAATCGTCCTGAAGATATTGCGGCGGCTCAGGCTAGGGTAGAAGCTGCTCGTGGTCGTTTAGATGCCGCCCGATCGCGTTTAGCCTTAACCAATATGAAAACGAATCGCTTTCGGAGCTTACAAACTGAGGGTGCGATTTCTAGCGATCGCTTTGATGAAGTTGTAACCGATGATCGCAGCGCTCAGGCTGACTTGCAAACGGCTCAAGCTAATCTGGTTGAGGCTACTCGTCTATTAGAAGAGTCACGTAATGGAAGTCGTGCTGAAGATATTGCTCAAGCGGAAGCACAACTTGCTCAAGCGATCGCTGGCATCAGAATCATCGAAGTTCAAATCGAAGATACAATTATTCGCGCTCCGTTTGCGGGGATTATCACCCAAAAATATGCCAATGCAGGAGCATTTGTCACGCCGACAACGACAGCTTCGGCAAGTAATTCTTCATCATCGACTTCAATTGTGGCGATCGCGAATGGCTTAGAGATTATTGCGAAGGTTCCAGAAGTGGATATTTCCCAAATCAAGATTGGTCAAGAAGTGGAAATTGTTGCTGATGCTTTTCCGACTGAGGTGTTTAAGGGAAAAGTCCGTTTGATAGCGCCTGAAGCGATCATTGAGCAGAATGTTACGTCATTTCAAGTGCGTGTAACTTTAGAAACTGGCAAAGATAAGTTGCAATCGGGAATGAATACGGATTTGCGTTTTATTGGTAAACAAATTGATGGTGCGCTGGTTGTGCCGACGGTGGCGATCGTCACGCAAGAGGGCAAAACAGGGCTATTAATTGCTGATGAAAAGGGCAAGCCCAAGTTCCAACCTGTGACGATTGGTTCAACTGTAGACAATCAGACTCAAATTTTAAGTGGTGCGAAAGTAGGCGATCGCGTATTTGTGAAACAACCAGATAAAAAGCCATAAAAAAGGGAGTCTCTTCGAGACTCCTTTTTTATGGAAATTACCCCACCCTAGCCCTCCCCTTGCAAAGGGGAGGGAACAAGATTTCTGACCTTCCCCCTTTGCAACAAATCAAAACTCAAAAGTGGCGGCGCTTCGTGCCGCCACTTTTGGGTTTTATGTCCTAGGCAAACCTTTTGTTTATACAACAAGTTCTGGAGGGTTTCTTTGGTTGCGATAAAATAGTGATATTTAGCGGTGCATCTGATAATATGATCAAACAAATAGCACGATAAAATCATAAATTTATGACGAAGAAACAAATTGCAGAATTTACACTCTCAGATGGCAAGACATTCTTAGCGGAAGTAGATCAAATAGAAGATCCTAATGCTTTTGAGCGTGTTGCTAATGTCGATACAAATCAGCTAATTATTAGAGCTAAAAAGACGTTCGATCAAGTACTAGACGAAATACAACCTGTAGCTTCGGAAATCATTACCAAGCTGAGTAAGCTCAATACGCCTGCTGATGAAGTAGAAGTTAAATTTGGCATTAAGTTAAATGTTGAGGCTGGGGCAATTTTTGCGTCAGTTGGCGGCGAAGTTAATTATGAAATCACTTTGAAATGGAAGAATAAATAATTTATGGCTGCGATCGCAAATAGCTATTTCCCGATTTTCAAATCTGCGATCACGCGGATCTTTCACGCTAATGGAGCCGTTGTTGGTGCGGGTTTTTTAGTGGCGGGGCGATCGCAGAGCTATATCGTCACTTGCGCTCATGTGGTGACTGCGGCGCTATCTTTGCCAAGGGATACAGTAGAAATACCTAGCGGTAATATTTATTTGGATTTTCCTTTGATTGCGCCAGAGCAGAAACTCACAGCTAAGGTTGTATTTTGGCGATCGGTCAAGTCTTCAGCTTCTGAGCCTGAAGATATTGCAGGATTGGCAATAGAAGGACAATTACCGAGTGAGGTCGCACCAATTAAATTAATTTCTGCTAGTGAGCTATGGGAACATCCTTTACGCATTTTTGGGTTTCCTAGTGGACATAATGATGGTGTATGGGCGACTGGAGTGCTGCGCGATCGGCAGGCTAAGGGATGGGTGCAAATTGAAGATGTGAAGGTGACGGGCTATCGGGTGGAACCAGGGTTTAGTGGTGCGCCGATTTGGGATGAAGCTTTGGCGGGTGTGGTGGGTATGGCGATCGCCGCCGAGAAACAGCGCGAGGATGTGAAGACTGCATTTATGCTCCCTGCTGGTACTTTGCTTGATGTTTGGTCAGAGCTAGTTTCGTTGAATTTATCTCCCCCAATTGAAAATAAACGCATTTTGAAAAGTACAAAACAGTTTCGTGCAGAAATTATCCAAGATAGTATCAAGAGTCTCCAAGAAGACTATCAAGCGGCTTATAACCAGCTAAACTATACCTTAAGCGAAGTGGATCGCAGTCGGCTGAAGCGGCAAATCAAAAGTTTAGAGGGAGAAATGGAGGACAAAGAAAGAGAGCTAAATGATCTGTTGGGTTGATGGATTGAAAGCAAATTTATGAATGTTATCTATCGATTACAGGGTAGTGAGTTTGAGTGGGACGCTAACAAAGCCCAAAGCAATATCGATAAACATGGTGTTACTTTTGAGGAGGCTGCTGAAGTCTTTTTAGATCCTTTTTACCAAAGTGGTGATGCTACAGTTAATGATGAGTTACGTGAGTTTGTTGTTGGTTATTCACTGATGCAGAGGATGTTGTTAGTGGTGTATGTCGATAGCAATCGGCGATCGCGGATCATTTCGGCGCGTCCTGCTACTCGTAATGAGAGGAGATTGTATGAGTCAAGTTGATGAAGTAATTACATTGCAAATAAAGCCTCGTGAGACTGAGGCGGTATTGTTGCAGATTCCTGTTGAGGCGATGCGATCGCTTGAAGAGGTAGCGACTAGTCGAGATATGTCGGTTGATGCGTTACTTAAATTTTATATCGGTCAAGGTCTGCGTCAAGATGCGGCTAAGTTGTTTAGCGATCGCCTGTTAGAGAAAACATTCGCGACGACTTCGACGGTTTTAGCCAGACATATTGACTCTAAAGAGGAGATTTCCACGATTCTCCAAGAAATTCAAGCTGAAGTTATTCGATAGGTGTTGATTGTAATGATAAATAGTACGGATGATCAGCGTAGAAAATATCTGGAAGATAGATTGACGGAAATAGATACAGACATTGCCACATACAATAGCCAGTTGAAAGGACGTATTGATCAAGTAGATCGTAATCGTATTGATCGCGCAATTACGGAATTATTTAAAGATAGGCAAGACAAAGAAAATCAACTGAAGCAGTTAGAGCGATCGCATAACCCCTATACAAGCTACGAAAATGACTGGAATCAGAAAATACATATTTTAGACTTCAAGCAAGCTACAAAAATGTTTAATGATATTTTTGAAAAGTTTGAAGATCGAGAAGGGGCATTTATCTTCTTATTAAAAAATAGTAGTGATATGGGTGGGGATTGGTGTATTAACAAGCTAAAGGAGTCTTTTAAAGCAAGAACATGGAGCGTTGCCCATGAGATCCAATTTGGTAGAGGTGATACTCTCGATCAAAATAGTTTTTTAAGTCGATTGGGAGGATATCTAGGATCTAGTATTTCTGTAGTAGACTCGCAGGAGCTTACCAATCAAATTATTGATAAAATTAGTATGTCAATTGAGATTGGTAGTATTAATTTTATAGAATTAAAATTTCATTCTCGCTCACTTCAAAAAGGTTTTTTAGAATGGTTGATTAATATTTTTTGGCATCAATTAGTTTGCAAGATAGAAGTGATTGCTCAAGAAAAACCACTATTTAAATTTATTGGTATTGTGAGTATTCAAGATAATGCAAAAGATGAGGCGATTTTAAATTTACCTTGTTGTACAAATCAAGAATTTGATTGTCGAAAGTTATTGGAATTACCCCTCGAAAACTGGACGGAAACAGAGATCAAAAATTGGCTAATTACACATTCAGGCTTGATGTTGGAACCGATTAAGTTGAATCTAAGTAAGGTTAATACAATTGCCAATGCTATCCATGCCGACAGTGAAGAAGGTAAACCCAAACTAGTTTTTAAATCGCTTTTAGAAGAGTTGGAAATAATCACAAATAATCTGGCTTTGTAATAGCTATAAAACTGTTTTTGAAATAGAAATACACATAGAAAAAAAGTTATGAATCCTAATATGAAATACAAATTAGATCCAAAACCAAGTACTGCTCATCCTGATGCGCCAAAACAGCCAGAGCCATACATTGCTGGCGATCCTCTGATTAAGGCGGTGAATTTGGCGATATTTTTGCGACGACCGCTTTTATTAGAGGGTGAGGCGGGCTGTGGCAAAACTCGTCTGGCTAGTGATGTCGCCTATGATTTGGGTTTACCCCTTTATCGTTGGGATATTCGTTCTGATACTAAGGCGCAGGAAGGATTGTATAAGTATGATGCGATTTTGCGCTTGCATGATGTACAGACAAGAGAAGTTAATCCTGATGCCAAACGAAATCCCAGCGATGCGACTAAGTATCGAGACTTTGGGGCGTTGGGTAAAGCCTTTTTAGTTGACGATCGCCCCGCAGTGGTGTTAATTGATGAAATCGATAAGGCGGATGTGGACTTTCCCAATGATTTATTAGCGGTGCTTGACGATCCTTGGTCATTTGAAGTGCGGGAAACGCAGGAGCCGCCCATTATCGCTAAGCACAAACCAATTGTGATTATTACCACCAATAAAGAGAAATCAAACTTACCTGCGCCATTTTTGCGCCGTTGCATTTATCATTTTGTGGAGTTTCCCAAGGATAAGCTCAAGGAAATTGTGGAAATTCACTATCAAGTCAAAAAAGAAAAGGCTCCCTCCGCTAATTTGATTGACGCGGCAGTTTCGCGATTTACAGCAATTCGGGAGGTGCAAAATCTGTTTAAATCACCAGGGACAAGTGAGTTTCTCGATTGGCTAAATGCTTTGCAAAAATTTGATGCTCAGCCATATACAGCCAAGGAACTGGCGAAACCAGAGCATCCTATTCCTTATCGCGAACTGTTGTTTAAAATCAAGCAGGATTGGCAGAAATATGCTGCAACTTAAATTTCTCGCAAAGAATCTCCCATCGTCTAGACAAAAGTCAGGCTTACCCCCTTTAATTCCCCCTTGCAAAGGGGGAAAACTAGATATCTTATTCCCTCCCCTTTACAAGGGGAGGGTTAGGGTGGGGTAAAAACGATCATGAGTGATTTTGAACCTAAAGCGATCGCCCAAAATTTATTTAACAACCTCCGAGTTAAAGGTTTCGATCTGGGCGTGGGTGAGCTTTTGGCAGCACTGCAAGCAATCGATGGTGGCTTTGGCAATGACTTGACTGAGTTAGAGTCAACCTTGCGATTGCTTTGGAGTCATACGGCGGTTGAGTATGGGCAGTTTCAGCTAAGTTGGGCAGACGCGATCGCTCGTCAAGCTGTGGAACCAAAGCCGAAAGCATTCCCCAAAGAAGTCACCAAAGAACCCGACGATCGCCAACCTTCAAAGCCATTTACCCAAACCAAACCCAAAGAGCCAGACAATCCACCGCCATCTTCACAATTAGAGCCTTTGCCCGTCCGCGCCCCTCGCAATGAATTTACGCCCATCGAGAGCGAAAACATGGCGTTCCAAACTTCTTTTCCATTGACGAGGCGATATATGGCTTATGCGTGGCGATCGCTACGGCAGCCTGTTGCTGATGGTAAGCAAGATGTTTTAGATGTGGCGACAACGGTTAGTAAAGTTGCGAACCAAGGATTTTTTCTGTCTCCTGTATATAAACGGCGCATCGTGAACCGCGCCCATTTAGTGTTGTTGATCGATCGCAAGGGTTCGATGAGCCCTTTTCATCGCTTTGCCAAAGACTTGGTAGATTCGGCACAAACTGAAAGCAAAATTCAAACGGTGGATGTCTATTATTTTCATAATATTCCTGCGACTAGTATTTATCGCGATCCTTTCTTGACTGAGCCGATCGCCTTAAATGAGGCGATCGATGCGTGGGATAGTGATACCAAAATATTAATTGTCAGCGATGCAGGGGCGGCGAGAGGGTTACGCTTAATGGAACGCATTCAAAGCACGATTGAGTTTTTGTTGACAATCAAAAAAGCGACAAATTTAATTGCATGGCTGAACCCGATGCCACAAGAGCGATGGGTTGGCAGTTCCGCAAAGATTATTGCCAATATTTTACCGATGTTGCCAATGGATCGCGATGGACTTAGCCGTGCGATCGAGGTATTGCAGGGCAAGGTTTTATAGGAGTTTTCATGATGAGTGCAACCGAACTAATCGCTAAGGAAATTGCCCAGCAAAACGTAGAACGCTTTGTGAGGAAGTTTGGTGAGCCGCATAAGCTTTTGGCTTATCATGCCGCACTGCCATTGTTGCTCACGCCTGAATTGCTTAACTATCTGCGTACCGAATTTTTGTATGGACAGGTGGATTGGGTGGCGGAGGTTGATTTATTGCTTTCACCGCTTTGTGTACCCGTTGGGCATGAACTCTATGCGATGGATACGGCGGCGCGAGCCTATTTGTTAGAAGAAATGGAGTTGGTGATCGGGCGAGAACGAATGCAGGCTGTGGCGCGTTTGTTGCTTGTCTATGTCAAATATTTGTCGCTCAATCATCCTTTTATGGGAGTGCATGAATTAGAGGCACAACAATGGGCTGCGATGGTGGTGCTGGACGATCGCCGTGAAACCGCAGTCAGTCAAATTGTGAAGGCGTTTCAAGAGTGCGCGGCTAATGATGGGGGGAGTGGTCAGGGATTGATTAATAAGGCGGAAATGGCAAGGTTGTCGCATTTGACCCAAGAACTCGCGCCACAGCTTAGGGAATATCAATCGCTGATCGCCTATGCCCAAATGGTTGGCAATGCTCTGGACGATCCTAATGATATTAATCCTGAAGATTTGGCGGCAACCTATGAGGTTTTGCCTGATGTGCATTTATCTATTCCTGATGGTTTAGCTTCTAATCGCAAGTCTACAAAATCAACTTTTCCAACCATACAAGAGTTTCCGTTTGAGGTGGCGACAATTGAATTTGAAGAGGCTTTTGCTGAACAGGTTCAGACTGATTCAGAGCCATTTGTTCCCGAAATTCCCGAAATTCAGTTATATCCATTTCGCTATGAGGTGGCAAAGATCAGGGTTACGGAGTCAAAAGAGACAAAGGGAATATTGGGAATAGGTGCAAAGTCGAAACAGAACAAAATTGAAATCGTGAAATCTCCCCGTGAATGGCGACAGTTTGTGGAGCAGATTGCCGAAGATCTCACGTTAGAAATGGTGTATGTGCCTAGTGGTGAGTTTGTGATGGGTGCATCAAAGAAAGAAGTGGATAGTTATGATGCTGAACGTCCGCAACATTCAGTTACTGTGCCAGCGTTTCTGATGGGGAAATATCCGATTACGCAGGCGCAATATGAGGCGGTGATGGGTACGAATCCATCGAGATTTAAAGATAAGCCTGATAGTCCGTCGCGTCCTGTGGAAAATGTCAGTTGGGAAGACGCACAGGGATTTTGTAAGAGGTTAAGCGAATTAACTAGCCGAGAATATCGATTGCCAAGTGAAGCGCAATGGGAATATGCTTGTCGGGCGATGCCTTCACCGCCGACAACAAGAAATGAAAAAGATATTATTTATCCACCATTTCACTTTGGCGAAACGATTTCGACTAAGGTTGCTAATTATGACGGTAATGAAATCTATGGACGTGGTGAGAAAGGCGAAAACCGAGGCGAAACAACGGCAGTGGATTATTTTGGTGTAGCTAATGAGTTTGGGCTATGCGATATGCATGGGAATGTGTGGGAATGGTGTGAGGATGATTGGCATGACAATTATGAAGGAGCGCCGACGGATGGCAGTGCATGGATAGACCCAAAAGGTGAGGAAAGTAATAAAACTTCACATCCACTGCGCGGCGGCTCTTGGTTCAACGGTCCTCGATATTGCCGTTCTGCGGCTCGCAACCTCAACAATATCTTCAACCGCTTCAGCGCTTTCGGTTTTCGAGTTATTAGTTCCGCCCCAGGACTAACTTAGCCCTTTGCTCTCTTTCCCTTTTGCCCTTTGCACTGTCCCCCTTTACCCTCCCCTCTTCGCGCTCGGCGCGATCAAATTTTTTATGATTTTCACACTTTGCCAGTTTTAACTCATTGTTGGCAACCAAGAGCAACTTACAAGATTTTGATCGACAGTTGCTAAGGTTAGTTCATAAAGTATAGCAACGTAAGAGATAGATAGGACAATTCAAAAACCAAATAAATGAAGGCAGAGCAAAGCTCCGCCTTCATTTATTTGGTTTTTATGTCCTAAGCAAAACTTTCATTGCTATAACTGTAGCGACAGGCGATCGTCACCAAGCTGATACCAAAGCCAAATATGAGTATCAAGCAGCAGTTTCACTGAAGCACTTCCCACGCAGTTTCAGGCAACGCTGGCATAACGATATCTCCCAAAATCTCCCCACTTTCTTTCATGCTCCCAAAAGCTGGTCGTTGCTTTTGAGTCGTGGCAGGATAGATAATCACCCAAGGCTGACCATTATGAAACACTGTTAAGGGTGTTTTGGTCTGTTGGATTTCCGTGAATAGATTTAATAGGGATGGTGGTAGTTCGGTGGTACTTAGTTGTCCCATAAGATTCAGTTGTGTTGATAAGGGAAATATATCACAAACAATTTTTACGATTTTTCTAATAACTGTTCCAGAGTTTCAGGAAAATCACCATTTTGCACCATTCTCGAAAACACCTCATAACAATCATTTTTATCACCTTCCTTACGCGGAAAGCCCAACCAGAGAACGATCAAAACCTTACGTCCGTCTGATTCAAAGGCACGAAAAAATAAACGATAGCGATCGCTTAGTCCCATTCCTTTCAAACGTCCATAATGTCGGAGAGCGCCTCTGAGCGCAAATTGAGGTGCAAAAGGATCGAGAACAATTTTTTCCTTAATACCCACCATTACCGCCGCTAACAGTTTGACTGTTGGATGTTTAACAAATTCTGGATGGGGCAAACTGGTTTTAAGATGGCTAACCTGCTCCTTTAGTTGTTGTCTTTGTGCGCCAAACAAGTCGCGATGAAAATAGATTTCCCAGCCATTACGAGCGATCGCAATCATTAATCGAGTTCAACTCCCGCAAGAAGTTCGTCATCATCCTGAGCCATTGCCTCGGTATAAGCCTCAAGGCGATCGCTATGTTTGAGCGCATCCTTTGTAATAAAGTCCAAAAATAGACTTAACATTAAGTCATTGCTATCATCTTCATCCTCAAATGTATGAGGTTCTACCTTGATTAGCAATGTATCTTTAGCCACCACTTCCACCCATCCCGTTGCATTAGCAAATTGGGGATTGTCACGATAAAAAGAAGCTGGCAGCCTAAATCCAGCCGAATTACCAATTTTTGCGGGGGATAAAGTATAGGTTTTGGAAGACATATTGACTTCTGATTTGAGATTTTCTTATTGTTATTACAAAGTGCAATAACAATAAGAAAATCTTAGCACTATTTTTACGACTATCGCGTTGTAAACTAAACTTGGGGCTAGTCAACTAAACCACTGCGCGGCGGCTCTTGGATCAACAATCCTCAAAATTGCCGTTCTGCGTATCGCAACAACAACAATATCGACAATCGCAACAACAATATCGGTTAATTACAACCTCGAAAATGAACTAATCCAACTTCAAAAAGAATTACAAGCCAAAACCTATCAACCAGGGGCGTATAACACTTTCAAAATTCATGAACCGAAGTTACGCTTGATTTCGGCAGCCCCCTATCGCGATCGCGTAGTTCATCATGCTCTTTGTGCAGTGATCATGCCAATTTTTGAGAAAACTTTTATCCATGACACCTATGCCAATCGGGTGGGCTATGGCACTCACCGCGCCCTAGAGCGATTTACCAGCTTTGCGCGATCGCACCGTTATGTCTTGCAATGTGATATCCGCAAATATTTCCCCAGCATTGATCGCGAAATCCTGAAAACCTTAATTCGCCGTAAAATCCAATGTCCTGACACGCTCTGGTTGATCGATGCAATTATTGACAACGGCAACGACCAAGAGAGCAGTCCTGATTTTTTCCCCAATGATAGTTTGCTAGATCCTGTAGAGCGCAAAAGAGGCTTACCAATCGGCAATTTGACTAGTCAATGGTTTGCCAATATCTACTTGTCAGGCTTCGATCATTTTGTCAAAGAACAACTCAAGGTCAAAAAATATTTGCGTTATTGTTGATGACTTTGCCTTATTTGCAGATAATCGCCACTTTCTCCAAGAAGCTCAAATGGCGATCGTTGAATATCTCAACTCATTGCGACTAAAACTGCATCCCATCAAAACCCAAATCACCGCTACCCGCATCGGCGTTAATTTTGTCGGCTTTCGGATATTGCCAGACCGCATCAAAATCCGTACTGCCAATTTGCGCTGCGCCCGTGTGCGTCTTAAAAAACAAAAGAAAGAGCTAGAACAAGGCAAAATTGATCTGATCGCTTTTAAAAAATCACTCCAAAGTTGGCAAGCCCATCTAAAACATGGCGATACCTACCGCTTGCGTCAAGATATTTTTGAATCTCTAGGAGTCACCCCATGACCACCACCCTTGTTATCCGCCGCCATAAAAACAAAGCTCGCTTTTACACAGAAACCCTAAATGAATCCGTCAGCTTAGAAATGGTGTCTATTCCCAGTGGTTCATTTATCATGGGTGCATCTAAGGATGAGGAAAATTCTCGCGACAATGAACGTCCGCAACATCTAGTAAATGTGCCAGCATTTTTTATGGGGAAATATCCGATAAAACAAGCGCAATATGAGGCGGTGATGGGTACGAATCCATCGAGATTTAAAGATAAGCCTGATAGTGCATCGCGACCAGTGGAAACAGTTAGCTGGGAAGACGCGCAAGCATTTTGTAAGAAGTTGAGTGAATTAACAGGGAGAGAATATCGTTTACCGAGTGAAGCGCAATGGGAATATGCCTGTCGTGCCATGCCCTCACCCCCAGCCCCTCTCCCTTTGGGAGAGGGGGGCAAGAAGATATATTCACCGTTTCACTTTGGTGAAACGATATCCACAGAACTAGCCAATTATAACGGTAAGT
>Ga0315907_10006870_pt1 | contig 11963 bp, 9 predicted proteins | sample LakEriMetagenome_3_FD_203525 | JGI IMG/M metagenome (GOLD analysis project Ga0315907, IMG submission 203525) | Freshwater fungal communities from buoy surface, Lake Erie, Ohio, United States - Buoy 12 MA123 | ecosystem: Environmental > Aquatic > Freshwater > Lake > Lake biofilm | place: USA...
CAGGTGCGCCGCGCGTCGTGCCCTTCGGCCCGGTGATGGTGGCCCCGGTCATCATGGCCTTCGGCAATGAGCAGCAACAGAAGCGCTTTCTGCCCGGCATCGCCAGCGGTGAGGTCTGGTGGAGCCAGGGCTACAGCGAGCCGGGCTCGGGCTCCGACCTGGCCTCTCTGAAGACCCGCGCCGAGCGCCGCGGCAACGTCTACGTGGTCAACGGCCAGAAGACATGGACCACGCTGGGCCAGTACGGCGAGTGGATCTTCTGCCTGGTGCGCACCAGCACCGAGGGCAAGCCGCAGACTGGCATCAGCTTTCTGCTGATCGACATGAAAAGCCCGGGCATCACCGTGCGCCCCATCGTGTTGCTGGACGGCGAGCCCGAGGTCAACGAGGTCTGGTTCGACAACGTCGAGGTGCCGGTGGAAAACCTCATCGGCGAGGAGAACAAGGGCTGGACCTACGCCAAGCACCTGCTCAGCCACGAGCGCACCAACATCGCCGACGTCAACCGCGCCAAGCGCGAACTGGAGCGGCTGAAGCGCATCGCCAAGGCCGAGGGCGTGTGGGAAGACGCCCGTTTCCGCGACCAGATCGCCCTGCTGGAGGTGGACGTGGTGGCGCTGGAGATGATGGTGCTGCGCGTGCTGTCGGCTGAGAAGAGTGGCAAGCAGAGCCTGGACGTGGCCGGGTTGCTTAAGATCCGCGGCAGCGAGATCCAGCAGCGCTACACCGAGCTGATGATGCTGGCCGCCGGGCCGGCCAGCATGCCGCTGGTGCGCGAGGCGATGGAGGCCGGCTGGCAGGGTGACCAGGCCCTGGCCGCGCTGTGGCCCGGTGCCGTGCCGCAGGCCGCGCCGCTGGCTGGCACCTACTTCAACTACCGCAAGACCTCCATCTACGGCGGGTCCAACGAGGTGCAACGCAACATCGTCGCGCAGACGGTGCTGGGCTGAACGCCCGGACGACAAGGAGACGACGATGGACTTCGAGTTTTCGGAAGAACAGCTGGCCCTGCGCGACGCCGTGGCGCGCTGGGTGGAAAAGGGCTTCGGCTTCGAGCGCCGTCACGCGCTGGCCCAGGCAGGTGGCACTTCACGCGAGGTGCTGGGCGAGTTGGCCGAGCTGGGCCTGATGGGCCTGGCCGTGCCCGAGGCCCAGGGCGGCCTGGGCTTCGGCCCCGTGGAGGCCATGGTAGTGATGGAGGAACTGGGCCGCGGCCTGGTGCACGCCCCCTACGCCGCCGCGGCCCTGGTGGCGCCGGCCCTGCTGGCCGAGGCGCCGCAGGCCGTGCAGTCGGCCTGGCTGCCGCGCATGGCCGCGGGCGAGGCCTTGGTGGTGCTGGCGCACCAGGAACGCGCCGCGCGCTACCACCTGAACCAGGTGACCACCCGGGCCACGTCCACGGGTGGCGGGCATGTGCTCAGCGGCGCCAAGAGCATGGTGCCCGCCGGCGACGAGGCCGACGCCTTCGTCGTGCCGGCCCGGCTGAGCGGCGCCGACAACGACACCGCAGGCATCGGCCTGTTCCTGGTGGAGCGCGGCGCCTCGGGGGTGAGCGTGCGCGGCTATCCCACGCAAGACGGCGGCCGCTCCGCCGAACTCACCCTGGCCGCCGCCCCGGCCACGCTGATCTGCACCGAGGGCTTCGAGGCCCTGTCACGCGCCGCGGACATCGGCATCGTTGCCGCCTGCGCCGAAGGCACCGGGCTGATGGACCGGCTGCTGGCCATCACGGTGGACTACATGAACACGCGCAAGCAGTTCGGCGTGGCCATCGCCAGCTTCCAGGCCCTGCGGCACCGCGTGGCCGACGTGAAGATGCAGCTGGAGCTGGGCCGCTCGATGAGTTACTTCGCCAGCCTGAAGCTGGGGGAAGCGCCCGCGGCACGTCGCCGGGCACTGTCTCAGGCCAAGGTGCAACTGGGCCGCAGCATGCGCTTCGTCGGGCAGGAGTGCATCCAGCTGCACGGCGGCATTGGCGTCACCGACGAGTACATCGCCAGCCACTGCTTCAAGCGCCTGACGATGCTGGAAATGACCTGGGGCGACACCCTGCACCACCTGGGCGAGGTGAGCGGCCGCATGCAGGACACGGCCGGTGTCTTCGCCTGACCCGAGCTCCAAGACGGAGGGCGGCCTCACCGATGTGCCCGGCCTGAAGGTCGGGCACTACACCGACCCGCGCCGCCCCACGGGCTGCACTGTGGTCTTGTGCGAAGACGGCGCGGTGTGCGGCGTGGACGTGCGCGGCGGTGCCCCCGGCACGCGCGAGACCGACCTGCTGAAGTCCGAGAACACGGTGGAGCACGTGCACGCAGTGCTGCTCACCGGCGGCAGCGCCTTCGGACTGGCTGCGGCCACGGGTGTGGTGGAGTGGCTGGAGGAACGGGGCCATGGCCTGCAGGTTGGCCCGGCACGGGTACCGCTGGTGCCCACGGCCGTGCTCTTCGACCTGTGGGTAGGCGATCAGAAGATCCGCCCTGATGCACAGGCCGGGCGCGCCGCCTGCGACGCAGCCACCACGGGCGCGGTGGCGCAAGGCAATGTCGGCGCCGGCACCGGGGCCGCGGTGGGCAAGCTTTTTGGCATACGCCGCGCCATGAAGGGCGGCATCGGCACGGCGTCTGTGCGGCTGGGCGGTTTCACCGTGGCCGCTCTGGTGGCGGTAAACGCCGTGGGCGATGTGCTCGGCGAGGACGGACAGGTGCTGGCCGGTGCACGAAGCGAGGACGGCCTGCGCCTGGTGGGCACCACGGCCGCCACCATGCGCGGCGAAGGCCCCCAGCGCCTGGTGCCCGGCAGTGCCACCACCATCGGCCTGGTGGCCACGGACGCCACCTTGACCAAGGCCCAGGCCAACAAGCTGGCCTCGCTGGCGCACCACGGCCTGTCACGCGCCATCGACCCCATCACCACGCACGACGGCGACACCCTGTTCGCACTGGCCACCGGACGGGCAGGTCGCGTGGACGACTTGAGCGGCCTGGGCGCCGTGGCAGCCGAGCTGGTGGCGCGGGCGATTCGCCGAGCCGTGCGCGCGGCCGAGGGTCTGCCTGCGTACGGCCTGCCCGCCGTGCGGGACCTGCCGGGCCAGCCCGCCTCGGGTTGAGTGCATGCGCCTATCCGCCATCCTTTTCAGCCAGGGTTTCGGCACGCGCCGGGAGTGCGCGGGCCGGGTGCTGGACGGGCAGGTGGCCATTGGCGGACGCGTGTGCGAAGACCCGGAGGAGGACTTCCCTACCGAGGGCCTGGTCTTCACCGTGGAGGGGCGCGAGTGGCCGTTCCACGCCAAGGCCCTGGTGGTGCTGCACAAGCCCGCGCACTACGAATGCTCCATGAAGCCGCGCCACCATCCCAGCGTCATGAGCCTGCTGCCCGCGCCGCTGCGCACGCGTGGCCTGCAGCCCGTGGGTCGGCTGGACGAAGACACCACCGGGCTGCTGCTGCTGACCGACGACGGCACCCTCATCCACCGCCTGACCTCGCCCAAGAAGCACATGCCCAAGGTCTACGAGGTGACAGCCCGCCATCCCCTCGACGATCGGCAACTCACGGCGCTGCGCACCGGGGTGGTGCTGGACGACGACCCCGCCCCCGTCGCGGCGCTGGACGTGCAGGCCACCGGCGAGCACACGCTGCGCATGACGCTCACCGAGGGCCGGTACCACCAGGTCAAGCGCATGGTGGCGGCCGTGGGCAACCGCGTGGACGCGCTGCACCGCAGCACCATCGGCGCGTTCGCGCTGCCGCACGACCTGGCGCCGGGACAATGGCGCTGGCTGGCGCCGGCGGCCTTGTACCCCGCCGCGGAGGCTTCGCCGCCCTCGCGATAATCCAGGCATGCAGGTTTTCCGCGGGCTTCCGCCCTCCCATGCGCGCGCCCCTTGCGCGCTGACGATTGGCAATTTCGACGGCGTGCACCGCGGCCACCAGGCCATGCTGGCCATGCTCACGCACGAGGCGCGGCGGCGCGGCCTGCCCTCTTGCGTGGTGACCTTCGAGCCCCACCCGCGAGACTTCTTCGCCCAGCGCAGCGGCCGCCCCGAGGCCGCCCCCACCCGCATCTCCACCCTTCGCGACACCGTCTCGGCTCTGGCCGATTGCGGGGCGGACCGCCTGGTAGTGCTGCGCTTCGACGACACCCTGTCAGGGCTGGCGCCACAGGACTTCATCACCCACATCCTGCTGCAGGGCCTGGGCGCGCGGCTGGTGATGGTGGGCGATGATTTCCGCTTCGGTGCGCGGCGTGCCGGTGATTACGCGATGCTCGACCGAGCGGGCGGCCAGCAGGGCTTCGACGTGGCCCGCATGATGAGCTTCGAGGTGCACGGCCTGCGCGTGTCCAGCTCGGCCGTGCGGCAGGCCCTGGCCGAGGGCGACATGGACCGCGCTGCCTCGCTGCTGGGCAGGCCCTACGCCATCAGTGGCCGGGCCGTGCACGGCCGCAAGCTCGGGCGCGAACTGGGCTTTCGCACGCTGAACATACGCTTCGCCCACCCGCGGCCTGCGGCCATGGGCATCTTCGTAGCCCGCATCCACGGCCTGGGCGACCAGGCCCTGCCCGGCGTGGCCAGCCTGGGGGTGCGTCCCACGGTAGAAGACGCCGGGCGTGTGCTGCTCGAAACCCATGCCCTGACCTGGCCGGCCGCGCTGGGCATGGAAGGCGGCTACGGCCGGTGCCTGCGGGTGGAACTCGTGCACAAACTGCACGATGAACGTCGATACGAATCGCTGGACGCCCTTCAACTGGGCATCGCGCAGGATGTGGCGGATGCACGGGCCTGGTTTGCGGCCCGCTGACGGCAGTCCTCGCCCTCAGAAGCGCCAGACCAGCGCTGCGGAGGCCGTGGCGTAGCCGGTGCGACGGGTCAAAGGGCTGTCGGCCGCAGAGCCAAGCAACTGGGTGTAGCCCGCGCCCAGGGTGGCCCCGAAGGGCTGTCCCCAGGCCTGGAACTCGGTGCGCCAGCCCACCGAAACATTCAGGTCCCGCAAACCCGCCGCCGCCTCGAAGGCCCGCAAGCCCGAATCAAGGGACTGTGCAGCCGTGACACCGTGCCAGTTCTGCATGTAGCGCAGGCCGCCAGCGCTCAGTGTCGCACCCACGACCACACTTTCCCCATGGCCCAATTGCCAACTTCGCGTGGCGCCGAGGTCGCCGGCAAAACCCCCGCCGCGCCCCAGCAAGTCGTTGCTGATGCCCGCCGTGACCCGCCATTCGGGGTTGGGGTCCCAGCGGGCCGACCAGCGGGCGCGCAGCGTGCCGCGGATGTTGCCCATGCCCGCCAATTCCGCGCTGTCGGAGGCGGTGCGCCCCTGGTCGTAGCGCAGCCCCACCCGGAGCCGAAGCTTGCCTCGACGCGCCAACTCCGCAGCCAATCCACGCTCCACCTCTTCGGAAGTGCGCGTGGTGAATCCGCCAGATCCCGTCAAGGTGATGCGCCCGTAGCGAAGGAATCCGGCAGGCGTCAGGCGGTAGCCCATGTCGGAGGAGCCCAGGAAGGCCGCACCGTGACGCACGGTCAAGCCCACCGCGCCTTCAAACCGGGAACCCTTGGCTTCTGACTCGGCCAGCGACGCGCCGCACCCCAGGCTCAAGCACAGCCCCCAAGCTCCTGCCACGACAGCGCTTCTTCCCATGGCCCTCATCCCCTGCTCTTTCAAGTCCGCAGATTCTGACCTGCGAGTGCGCTGCGCCACGCATCATCCCCAAGCCTAAAATACTCGCATGAGTGTCTCGCCAGCGCATTGCCTCTTCTCAGGTCGGCACGCCCGCACGCGCCGCCAGACCACGCGCGACCGAATTCGGGGCTGACACCTCGGGCGCCGCACGCCCGCACACTGCGCCCACTGCCCTGCAGCAGCAGGACGGGCTTCCGTACACCGCGACCAGCGTCGTCTCCAGGCGCTCCCCAAGGCCATGAGCACCCCCTCTTCCACCCTCCCGGCCGACGCCGGCACCTCCCCCAGCGCGGTGGACTACCGCGCCACGCTGAACCTGCCCGACACGCCCTTCCCCATGCGCGGGGACCTGCCCAAGCGCGAGCCCGGCTGGGTGAAAGAGTGGAATGAAGGCGGCCTGTACCAGCGTCTGCGCGACGCCCGCCACGGCGCGCCGCTGTTCGTGCTGCACGACGGCCCGCCTTATGCCAACGGCAAGCTGCACATCGGCCACGCGCTGAACAAGGTGCTCAAGGACATGATCGTCAAGAGCCGGCAACTGGCCGGCTACGACGCGCGCTACGTGCCGGGCTGGGACTGCCACGGCCTGCCCATCGAGAACGCCATCGAGAAACTGCACGGCCGCGGCCTGCCGCGCGACGTGGTGCAGGCCAAGAGCCGGGCCTTTGCCACCGAGCAGATCGCGCAGCAGATGCAGGACTTCCAGCGCCTGGGCGTGCTGGGCGACTGGGCCCACCCCTACCGCACCATGGACCCGGGCAACGAGGCCGGAGAGATGCGCGTGCTCAAGCGCCTGATGGAGCGGGGCTTCGTCTACCGCGGCAGCAAGCCGGTGTACTGGTGCTTCGACTGCGGCTCGTCGCTGGCCGAGTTCGAGATCGAGTACGCGGACAAGACCTCGCCGACGGTGGATGTGGCGTTTCCGGCGCAGGACCGCGCCAAGGTGGCAGAGGTCTTCGGCCTTGAAGGATTGGATCAGGACGTCTACGCCGTCATCTGGACCACCACCCCCTGGACGCTGCCGGCCAACCAGGCACTCAACCTGAACCCGGCGCTCGAGTACGCCTTGGTGCGCACCGAGCGCGGCCTGCTCATCCTGGCCTCGGCCCTGGTGGAGAAGTGCCTGGAGCGCTATGGCCTGCAGGGCACGGTGGTGGACACCAGGCTGGGCGTGGCGCTGGGCAATCTGCAGTTCCACCATCCGCTGGCCCATGTGGATAAGGGCTACTGCCGCACCGCGCCCGTGTACCTGGCTGACTACGTCACGGCCGACGACGGCACCGGCATCGTGCATTCGGCCCCCGCGTATGGCGTGGAGGACTTCAACTCTTGCATCAGTCACGGTATGTCCTACAGCGACATCCATAACCCCGTGCAAGGCCACGGGCGCTACGAGGAAGCCCTGCCGCTGTTCGGCGGGCAGGACATCTGGAAGGCCAACCCGCAGATCATCGAGACCCTGCGCGCGGCCGACCGCCTGCTGGCCACCGCCAAGCTGCAGCACAGCTACCCGCACTGCTGGCGCCACAAGAGCCCGGTGATCTACCGAGCCGCGGCGCAGTGGTTCGTGCGGATGGATAGAGGCATAGCGGCTGACGACGTGCTAAGAAAGATTGATCCGCTCTGGAAGAAGCTTCTTGACCAGACCGACGGTAAGGGAATCTGGACACCATCGGAAAACGAGACACCAGAAACATCTGACTGGTGGTGCAATCTGTACCAAACCCATGGGGTTCGATCGCTCAGGGAAACCGCGCTGGAGGCGATTGATGCCACCCGCTTCTACCCCGAGAACGGCCGCGCTCGGCTGCGCGACATGATTGCCAACCGGCCCGACTGGTGCATCAGCCGCCAGCGCAGCTGGGGCGTGCCCCTGCCCTTCTTCCTGCACAAGGTGACGGGCGAACTGCACCCCGACACCCTGGCGCTGATGGACCGCGCGGCGGACTTGGTGGAACGCGGCGGCATCGAAGCCTGGAGCCAGCTCGACCCGGCCGACCCTGCCTGGCTGGGCGACGATGCCGCGAACTGGACCAAGAGCCAGGACATCCTGGACGTGTGGTTCGACTCCGGCTCCACCTTCTCGCACGTGCTCAAGGGCTCGCATGCGAGCGACTCAGCACCGGCCGGAGCCGATGCGGGCCACCACGTGGACGGCCCCGAGGCCGACCTGTACCTGGAAGGCCACGACCAGCACCGCGGCTGGTTCCATTCCTCGCTGCTGATCGCCTGCGCCGTGGAAGGCCGTGCGCCCTACCGCGGCCTGCTGACCCACGGCTTTGCCACCGACGGCCAGGGCCGCAAGATGAGCAAGAGCCTGGGCAACGTGGTCGAGCCGCAGAGCGTGACCAGCAAGCTCGGCGCCGAGATCGTGCGGCTGTGGTGCGCCTCGACCGACTACTCGGGCGACCTCAACATCGACGACAAGATCCTGGCCCGCGTAGTGGACGCCTACCGGCGCATCCGCAACACGCTGCGCTTCCTGCTGGCCAACACGTCCGACTTCGACGCGGCAACGGACGCCGTGCCACTGGACCAATTGATGGAGGTGGATCGCTGGGCCCTGGCGCGCGCGGCGCAGATGCAAGACGAGATCCGCGCCCACTTCGATGTCTACGAGTTCCATCCCGTGGTGGCCAAGCTGCAGGTCTTCTGCTCGGAAGACCTGGGCGCCTTCTACCTGGACGTGCTGAAGGACCGCCTCTACACCACGGCACCCAAGTCCCTGGCCCGGCGCAGCGCGCAGACCGCGCTATGGCACCTGACGCACGCCATGCTGCGCTGGATGGCGCCTTTCCTCAGCTTCACCGCCGAGGAGGCCTGGGCCGTCTTCGCGCCAGCGCCCGCCTCCACAGAGGCCCCGCAGGGGTCGGCCCGCACCCTGTTCACCGAGACCTTCTGGGACTTCGGCGGCCAGGCGGCGCAAGGGTTGACCGCACGCATCAGCGGGTCTACTGAGCAGGAGCAGGCCCTGCTGGCACGCTGGGCGCGCATCCGCGCGATCCGCGATGCGGTGAACAAGGAGATCGAGGTAAAGAGATCAGCAGGGCTGGTAGGTTCATCACTCCAGGCTGAAGTCTTTGTTTCCGTTCCGCAAACGGACTTCGATTTACTGGATTCGCTGGGTAGTGATCTGAAGTTCGTTCTGATCACCTCAAAGGTTGAACTGACCGCAGCGAGCCAAGATGGGGCACTCTCAGTTGTAGTTGGGAGCGCGTCTAGTCGTGGGCTTGCCAAGTGCGAACGGTGCTGGCACTACCCTGACTATCCGAATCACGTTGGCGTTGATCCCGCCCACCCGACGATCTGCGGTCGCTGCGTGAGCAACCTGCACGGCGCGGGCGAAGTGCGGACGGTGGCCTGACATGGCCATCAAAGGCAAGTCCCCCTCCTCCAGCCCCAGCCTCGCGCTGTGGCTGGCCCTGGCCGTGCTGGTGATCCTGCTGGACCAGATCACCAAGACCCTGATCATCGGCACCTTCCGGCTGGGCGACACGCAACCCGTGTGGAGCTTCTTCAACCTGGTGCGGGTGCACAACGCGGGTGCGGCCTTCTCGTTCCTGGCGGGCGCCTCGGGCTGGCAGCGCTGGTTCTTCGTCGTGCTGGGCTTCGCGGCCTCGGCCTTCATCATCTGGATGATCCGCAGCCACCCCACGCAAAAGCTCTTCTGCTTCGCCGTCACCATGATCATGGGCGGGGCGCTGGGCAACGTCATCGACCGCCTGCTGCACGGCTACGTGGTGGACTTCCTGCAGTTCCGCTTCAGCTTCCTGGAGCCGCTGTTCGCGGGTGGCTACTTCCCCAGCTTCAACATTGCTGACAGCGCCATCACGCTGGGCGCCATCTGCGTGGTCCTGGACGAGATCTTGCGGGTGCGGCGAGCGAGGTAGGCGTGCGTCCGGGCCCGGGAGCACAGGTCGCGGGGCACCGGGAACCCCTTGAGGCGTGGGGCTTTCACCCTTGACCGTCACGCAGAGCCTTGTGCATCATGATCGCTTGATCATCACGGAGGCTCCATGCACATCTCACGACGCCGCGTTTCTGTAGGCTTGGCTGCAGCCAGCCTGGGCTTGGGCTCGCACCTGAGCTGGGCCCAATCCTTCCCGTCCAAGGCGCTGAAGATCATCGTGCCCTTCCCGGCCGGTGGCACCACCGATGTGGTGGCCCGCATGGTGGCCCAGCGCATGAGCGAGAGCATGGGCCAGCCAGTCGTGGTGGAAAACCGCGGCGGTGCGGGCGGGGCCATCGGTGCCGATGCGGTGGCCAAGGCCGCGCCGGACGGCCACACCCTGCTGATGCACAACCTGACGTTCCCGATGACCTCGGTGGCGCAGACGCTGGCCGGGCGTTCGGCGTTCAACGTGGAGACCGACCTCATCGGCGTGTCGATCTCGGTCTACGTGCCCTTCATGTGGACCGCCCACCCCAGCGTGCCGGCCAAGGATCTGCGCGAACTGGGGCAACTGCTGCGGGCCCAGAAGCTGCCCTACAACTACGGCTCCACCGGGCCCGGCTCGGCCATGCACGTGCAGGGCGAAGCCTTCAAGAAGGCGGCCGGGGTGGAGATGCAGCACGTGCCCTTCCGTGGCGCGGCGCCTCTGAAGCAGGACCTGCTGGCCGGGCGCATCCAGGTGGGCGGTGACCAGCTCTCCACCTCGCTGGCCGAGATCAAGGCCGGTACCTTGAAGGCGCTGGCCACCACCGCCTCCAAGCGGGTGGCGGGCCTGCCTGACGTGCCCACCGTGCGCGAACTCGGCTTCCCGAGCCTGGAGCTCGAAGGCTGGAACGGCCTGTTCGTACCGAGCAAGACCCCGCGCGACATCGTCGAGCGCCTGCAACGCGAGGCCGCCGCCGCCGTACGCCACCCGGACGTCTCGCGCCGCCTGATCGAACTCGGCGCCGAGCCCGTGGGCTCCAGCGCCGCTGCACAGGACGAGATCTACAAGCGCCAGATGGACCAGTTCCGGCCCGTCATCAAGGAGATGAACATCGAGAGTTGAGGGCCGAGCCCGTTGCCAACCCATCGCAGCAGGTCATTTGCGAAGCTCTAGTTTTGTATATACGATACTGCGGTGGTCTACGAATGGGACGAGACCAAACGGCGGCTGAACCTGGCCAAGCATGGGCTGGACTTTCTGGGCGCGGCTGTGGTGCTGGAAAGCGAGCTGGTCCAGATCGTGGACAGCCCACGCCGGGGTGAACCCCGACAACAGGCGTTTGCATACGTGTTCGAAGTGCTGGCGGTGTTGACGGTGGTGTTCCTGCCGGGCGAGGGCCGCTGTCGTGTGGTGAGCTTTCGCCCTGCCAACCGCATTGAACGGGAGAAATACCATGCCTGGCTCGAAAATCACTTCACTGACCAGTGAACAGGTCCGCGCAGCCTTATCGCGTGGAGAGGACCTGAGTGACTGGGTTCGCGTGCGGCACAAGCTTGCGGCCGACCCCACCGCAGCAGAGCAGAACCGCCGTATTGGCGAGTTGATTGCACGCAGGCCGGGACGGCCCGTATCGGGCGAAACGAAGACGTCGATCTCGTTGCGAGTGCCTGACTCCGTCCTGGCTCGCTGGAAAGCGACCGGCCCAGGATGGCAAACGCGCATGGTCGAGCGTCTGGCGGATCCCGCAGCGCCAAGGGCCTGACGGTCGGGAGCGGGACCCAAGTCAGGCTTGGGTCCGGCTCCCTGAGCCTCAGCCCTCGTTGACCAACACCACCTTGCCCATGACCTGTCGAGAGCCCATGCGGGCGTAGGCTTCGCGCACCTGGCTCATGGGCAGCACGGTGTCGATGGCAGGTTTGACCTTGCCTTCGGCGTACCAGGCGAAAAGCTGGCGGATGTCGGCCAGGGCGGCCTTGGGTTCGCGCTTGAGGAAGTCACCCCAGAACACGCCGACGACGGCCGCGCCCTTGAGCAGGGCCAGGTTCCAGGGCAGCGCGGGAATGCCACCGCCGGCAAAGCCCACCACCAGGTAGCGGCCGCGCCAGGCGATGGAGCGGAAGGCCGGCTCGGCCAGGGCACCGCCCACGGGGTCGTAGACAACGTCCGGGCCGCGGCCGCCCGTCAGCGTCTTGAGCGCGGCACGCAGGTCTTCGCGACCGTAATCGAGGGTCTCGTCGGCCCCCAGGGTGCGGCAGAAAGCGCACTTCTCGGGCGTGGAGGCTGCGGCGATCACGCGCGCGCCCGCCGCCTTGGCAATCTGCACCGCCGCCGAGCCCACGCCACCCGCTGCGCCCAGCACCAGCACCGTCTCGCCCGCCTTCAGGGCACCCCGGTCCATCAGCGCGTGCA
>Ga0315907_10006874_pt1 | contig 11961 bp, 8 predicted proteins | sample LakEriMetagenome_3_FD_203525 | JGI IMG/M metagenome (GOLD analysis project Ga0315907, IMG submission 203525) | Freshwater fungal communities from buoy surface, Lake Erie, Ohio, United States - Buoy 12 MA123 | ecosystem: Environmental > Aquatic > Freshwater > Lake > Lake biofilm | place: USA...
TGAAAGTTCATCGCCGGGCAGACGGTCGGGCAGCTCGAGAAAAAAAAGCTCACCACGGCAATTCTTCCCTGCATGCTGTCGGCGGTCCAAGGGGAGCCGTTGGACTGCGTCAGGGAAAATCCGCTTAAGTCTTGGCCCGGGGCGCTGGGACCGGGTCCCAAAACTTCGAGGGTACGAAAATTAACGGCTCCGCTGATGACCAGGGAGCCGAGGTACATGGAGACCGGTAGCAGCAGCAATGCCGCCAAGATGAGTTTTTTGGCGACCGGACGTGCCATGCTTAGTATCCGTAAACTTTAACGCCTTCGTACAGAAGAATAAACGTCAAATAGGGAATCAAGATGAAGGCCGGCAGGTAGATGGCCATGCGCAGGGTTTGCGTTTCGTACTTCAAGTGCATGAAGTACTGCACGATGTACCCGGCCTTGACCAGCGTGAGGCCGATGAAAATCAGGTTCAGAATGCTGGTTCCGGCAACCGCCGTAAGCAGGGCTTCGGGCTTAATGATGCCCAGCGCAACCTCTACCGCGGTTACCACGAGCAAGAGCCAAAAGACGTTCCAAATCCAACGGGTTCCTGAGGGCGAATGTGCGTCTGCCATGATTAAACGAGGTAGAAGAAGGTGAATACAAAAACCCAAACAAGGTCTACAAAGTGCCAATACAGTCCAACCTTTTCGACCATGAGGTAGCTCTTACGGCGCTCGTAGGTTCCAAGCAAGGTGTTGTAGAAGATGATGATGTTGAGGATTACCCCCGAGAACACGTGGAATCCGTGGAAGCCGGTAATGAAGAAAAAGAAGTTGGCAAACTGCGTCTGGCCGTACTCGTTTCGGGTCATGTTGGCGCCCTGTACCACCTCGGCCGATTGGATGGCCGCTTCCGACTCGGCACGGGAAAGCTGGGTATGTTCCTTGCCCGGGGCCTGGAGCACCACATCGGCGTTTGCCGCAAAGGCCGCGCGGACTTCGGCGCTGGTAAAGGTTTCTTCGTGGTTGGACGCGTGGCCCTCGGCCCCGTGCACCAATTGACTCAGCGATAGAACTTCTCCGGTTTGGGCATCGGCTACTTTGAGTACGCGTCCGTCGACGAGCTCCACGGCGCCCTTATCCCCAATAATGAAGTGGTACCACTCCCAAGCCTGGGATCCAAGGAAGATGAATCCGCCCACGATGGTGGCGATCATCCACCACGCTACGGCACCTTGCTTGCGCTCGTGGCCGGCGTTCACGGCGAGTACCATGGTTACCGACGACATGATGAGAATGAAGGTCATCAAGGCCACGTACAGCAGCGGCTGGTCGCCCGCCAAGCCGGGGAAGTGGGTGAACACGTCTTCGGCTACGGGCCAGGTTGACTCGTGGGCAAAGCGCATGAAACCGTACGCAGTAAGAAATCCGGTAAAGGTGAGGGCATCGGAGACGAGGAAAAACCACATCATCAATTTGCCGTACTCGGCCTTCATGGGCTCGTTGCCTCCGGACCATGTGCCTGTCGCAGCTGAATGTGCCATTTAGTTCGTGGGTATATCAGTTTAGGGGTCGCGCAAAATTAGCGCAGGATGAGCAAAAACCCGAGGAGGTAAAACCAAAGAAATCCGAGGAAATGCCAAAATTGTGCACCCAGGGTAAATCGAAGGACCTTGGGACCCGTGTAGTAGCCCTTGGAGGTCCGCCAAAGCATCCGACCGAGGATGAGGTTGCCCACCAAAACGTGCATCCAGTGGAACCACGTAATTACGTAGAGCCAACTCGCCTCGGGGCGGCTGCCCTGACCCGTGAAGTAGATGTTTTGGCTCGTGAGCTCCGACCACCCAAGCACCTGAAAGAGTGCGAATAGCAGCCCGAGGACCAGGACAACCAGCATTTCGCGGCGCGGGGAGGTACCGGCCTTGAGCTGGCGCTGGGCGCGGTACAGCACGGCACTCGAAAAGGCAACCATGAACGTACTCGCATAGAACCACGCAGGGAGCGCGATGGTCTGCCATTCGCTCTTGGCGATGAGTGCGGAACGTGCAACGACGTAGCCCGAAGTGAGTCCGGCAAAGGACATGGCGATGCTGGCGAGTCCGAGGTAAAGAAGCGGACGGGCCGCCTTCTGCTGGGGAGTGAGTTCCATAGTGCGTGTTAAATGAACCGATCAAGCACCCAAATGGTTTGAACCAGGGGCAGGTATCGAATGGTGCTGAACATTAGGGCCCGAGCCGAGGCGTCTTCGTGGCGGCGCCAGTGGAGCACGGCGTGGTACAGCACATCCAGCCCGAGGAGTCCGGTCGCGATCCCGGCCCATAGATCAAGGGTCAGCGTGCCGGCCATGCCCCAGGCGGGCATGAGCGAAATCAAAATCATCCAAAAGGTGTAAAAGAGCGTGAGCCGGGTTGCCAGCGCATCTTTGGCTCGGTTGGGCAGCAGGTAGTAGCCCGCCTTCGCGTAGTCGTCGAACGCCAGCCAGGCAATGGCCCAAAAGTGGGGGAACTGCCACACAAACTGGTAGGCAAAGAGCACGCCGGACTCCAACCCAAACGAGCCGGTCGCGGCCACCCACCCGAGCATGAAGGGAATGGCACCGGGCACTGCGCCCACCAGAACGGCCCAAGGAGATTTTGCCTTCAAGGGCGTGTAAATCAGCACGTAAATCAAGAGACTAAGGGCCCCAAAAACGGCCGTCTTCGCATTGAGGACGGCAAGGGCTGCAATTCCCGCGACGCCAAAGAGCAGGGCCCAAAGCAGCGCGGTCCGACGGGTCATGCGGCCCGAAGGCAACGGGCGGTTCTGGGTGCGGTTCATGAGGCCGTCTTGCTCGGTCTCCCAAACCTGGTTAAAGGCATTGCTCGATCCCACTACGGCGAATCCGCCCAAGGTGAGCATCAGCACATTAAGGAATTGAATTTCAGGCGCCGCAATCAGGTAGCCCGCGACCGCCGAAATGACGACCGAAAAGGCCAACCGGAATTTCAGCAAGAGCCCGAGGTCACGCATCGCCGCAAAGATACGGAGCGCCGCAGGCCAAGAAGGGCGGATTGAGTAAGTTCTCTTTATTGTACACCAGACTGGCGCCCGCTTGAAATCCGCTTGGACCGTGGTGCAGCTGCAGCAGGTCCATGCCCGCACCGAGCAGCACAGCATGTCCCGCAGCCGTGTCCCATTCCATCGTCGGCGCCGCGCGCGGATAGGCGTGGGCGCGTCCCTCCGCAACCAAACCAATTTTGAGCGAAGACCCCATGCTCACCCGCTCGATGGGACCAACCTTAGCCTCCCAGCGGGCAATAAGTGCCTCCGTTTCGGGCGTCGCGTGGGATCGGCTGGCAACCACCGTGGTTTTCTCGGGAAAACGGGCGGGAAGAACCTGCGCCTGACTCCAAAGATCGGCCCAGCTAACGCGCACCATGGATTTGCGGGAACCCAAGCCGGGACCACCCACGTAAAGCCATCCGAGCACCGGGGCGTAGACGAACCCCATAACGGGGGAACCGTGCTGTACCAGTGCTACGTTCACCGTGAACTCCCCGTTCCGCTTGAGGAACTCCTTGGTTCCGTCGAGCGGATCCACAACCCAGTACGTCGTCCAGGAGCGGCGCTCGTCAAACGGGATGCTCCGACCCTCTTCGCTCATAACCGGGAAGCCCGTAGCCTCAAGGACGGGGTCCAGCACGGCGTGGGCGGCATGGTCTGCGGCCGTCACCGGACTGTTGTCGGACTTCAGCGTAACCTCGAGCTCCTGGTGTCCGTCGTAGACGCGAAGAATGGCGTCTGCCGCCGCGTAGACCGCATCGAGTACCGCGGGTCCCCAAGAAAGTTCCAGTGGGTTTTGGTTCATTGGGCGCAAATAAAAAACCCCGGACAATCCGGGGTTCGTGGTTGGTTGAGCATGGGCTACTGAAGGCGGGCGTTGATGGGAAGCGAGTAGCGCATGCGCACCGAACGGCCACCGACCTTGGCGGGGGTCATTTTCGGGAACAGTTTGACTACGCGCATGGCCTCTTCGTCCAGCAACTTGTCCACGCCACGGTCCACCGCGACGTCGGTGATGCGGCCATCTTTTTCGATAATGAACGATACCCAAACCTTGCCCTGGATGCCCATTTGGCGAGCCATTTCGGGGAACTCAAAGTTCTTGCCAATGAATTGGCGGGTTTTGACGTTAAAGCAGTTGAAGCGCTCTTCTTCGGTAGCGAGGTCTTCGCAGCCGGGGAACACGGGCTTGTTCTCTACGTTGACAAAGTTGAAGACTTCTTCCACGGCCTCGACCTCCATGATTTCTACCGTGGCGTCGTCGTCGATCTCCGTAGAAACCAGGTCGAGTTCCACGATGTCAATTTTGTTGTCTACAATCTTGAACACCTCAACCGGGGCCGGGGGCGGCGGCGGCGGGGGCGGCGTTTCGCGGTTGGTCACCAGCATTTCTTCGTCTTCGAGGACGGCATCCAGTTGTCCCAAGTCAATAACGCCCCCTTCATAAGTGCGCCATTCGAAGGCCATCCAAGACATGCCCAGAGCAATAACGAGGCCCAACTGCAGGAACATCCCTTTGCGGGCGTCGAGGTCTGCCTTGAAGTTTTTACGCGGATTCATACTACGTCGTGTTTGGGGTTAAAGATACGCTTTCTGATAAACAGCGCAAGAACTATACCGCTGGCAATTCCCAGGGAATTGGCCAGAACATCGTACCAGGAAAAGACACGGCCCTCAGCCACAATGGGTTGGAGAATTTCTACGCCGAGGCCGTAGCCGAAACTTAACACAGAAACCTTAACGGGCCCAGCCGAAGAACGCGAATACAGCATCAGCAAAAAGGAAACTCCAGCATAGGCGCCAAAGTGAAGCACCAGGTCCTGAACCAGCCGGAAGAGGCCCGGCAATTCCACGCTCGGCTGAAGGGAATAAAAAAGCACAATGCCCGCCCAAACCAGGGCGAGCACCAGCCAAAGCTGCCGCAGGCGCAGCAGCGAAACGATCCGTCCCTTAAGCACCGACAAGGGCGCGGTAGGCGTCGGCGTCCATCAGGTCATCGACGTCCGAAACGTGTGCAACCTTGACGCGAACCATCCAACCGGCACCGTAGGGATCCGAGTTGACCAGGTCCGGCTGGCCGTCAATTGCGGCGTTGACTTCGAGGACTTCGCCCGCAATCGGGAGGTAGAGGTCGCTCACCGTCTTAACCGCTTCAACCGAGCCGAAGACTTCTTCGGCGGCCAAGGTCTCGCCCTCGGTGGGGATGTCAACGAATACGATGTCGCCAAGTTCTCCCTGGGCGAAGTCGGTGATGCCAACGGTAGCAACATCGCCCTCTAGGCGAAGCCACTCGTGGTCTTTGGTGTAGCGTAAGTTGCTGGGGATTTCCATGGCGCAAATATAGCACGGGCTGCGCGCATCCTACGGCCGTTAACCGCCAAGATTGAGGCGCAACGCCACCCCGCTTTGCCACTGATTGGTTGGAAACGCCTGGGATGTTTTGAATTTGCTCACGGTCTGGTCGTAGTAGAACTGCGCCGTAAGCCTGCGGCTCAAGCGGTAGTCGGCAGTAAACTTCACGGTGGTTCGCGTTTGGCCGGCTGTGGGCTGATTGAAGTCCTCGAGGATGCGGCGAATGACCGTTTGGTTGTCGCTGAACTTCACGTCGAGCTTGAGCTCGAGGTTGGATTTAATGGTGCGCGGCGCCCCGCCCTGTTCCACGATGCGGAACTGCACGTCCTTGATGATGTAGCCAACGCCCACCGTGATGTCTTTGGACTTGCTCTCGGTGAGCTGGTTGTTGGCCATGCTGAGGTTGAGCTGGCGCATCATGCCGTAGTTCAATTTGAACGAGGCATTGGATTTGGTCCGCAGGTCGATTCCCATCAGCGGCGAAAAGGACTCGGTAACCGAAATCTGGCCCACCTGCCGCTCCGGAAGGATGTCCAAATTGTCGTTTCGCGGGTACAAATCGAGCGGATTGTCTTGGAGTCGCTGGGCGCGAAGCATGTGGGTTTGGAGGCCCGCCACGGTCATGGTGCTGGTGTAGGCGTGGCTCAGGCTGAGGGCCGTGAATACGTTGCGCACCGCCTTAAGGCGCATGAGGCCGGTGTAGGTTGCGTTCCAGTTGGGGAAGAACGGAAGCGAACGGTATTCGCCAATGGGCAGGTTTGCCGTAGCCCGATTGCCGTAGGCCGCCAGGAAGGCATTGGCCAATACGTCGGTGTGGAGTACCGAAAATCCGTCGTAGCCGTAGCGCGAGGAGTCCGCGATGTTGATGAAATTGGCGACGTAGTTCGGGTCGATGAGGGACTGGGCATCGGCCATGCGCTTGGAAACGTCGAGGCGTGCGGCCCGGAATCGATCGTAGGCCGCACTGGCGTATTCGGGCTCCTTGCTCACATCAAAGGCCGTGGGCCAGGAGATCCACGAACTGCTGTAGGTCAGCACTTCTTGGGGATTGAAGGCATGGAAGCCCCGCGCAAAGAGCGAGTCCAGCCCGGTACCCGTCGAGTAGCGGTAGGTGTAGGACGCCTGGCGGCCGTAGGTCTGGTTGGCGTTCAGCGTGATGCGCATGTCTTGAATGGGCTCCAGCTGGGCGCGCACGGTGATGTTTTGGGTGGTGGCTTCGGTGGCCCGCAGCGGCTGACGCGGGTTTTCAAGTAGCCAGCCTTTGGACGAGGCCAACGACGGCAGGTCGTGCGGCAGGCCCAGGGCCGCCTGCCAACCGGGGGCAAATTCCGCGCTGGGCGTCAAGCCGCTGAAGACGGGTACGGTTTTGAAGCCGGGAAGCAGGCTGCCGGTGTTGAGGCTCGCGGTGGCGTTGACGCTTTTGAGCATGGTTGCGAGGTCGACCACCCCGATGAGGATGGTTTTGGCTACCGAGGGCTTGGTCTCTTTGTCGTCCTTGCCCTTGCCGGCCGAAGGCTGGGGCGTTGCGGGTTTGGCGGAGCGAGCGGGCGCAGCGCCGCGAGCGGGCTTCTTGAGCTTACTGTACCCCGGAATCTGGTTGTAGAAGGTCGCCATGTTCGCGTTGGCCGAAGCATTCCATTTTCCGCTCGACTCGACCGTATTACCGAAATTGAGCGAATCCAAACCGGGACGCGTTGCCCAGAGCGAATTGGTCTTCCAATCCAGATCGGCGGTGTAGCGAATCTGGGTTTGCAGGAAGCCCATAAACGGCAATTTGTTAATGGGTACGGACCAGGTCGTATTGACGGTGTGGTGGTATTCGGTTGGTCGCCCTCCCGAGCGCAGGTTTTGGGCCAAGAAGTCCCGAACGCTGTCTGCCGATGCGGGTCCGGGCAATTCGTCGAAGCGCACGCGGATTCTGCTTGTGTAGTCGAGTTTCCAGGACTTCGTCGGATCCCAAATCACGTTGTAGTTGCGGTCCATCGTGAAGTTCTTGTTGTAGGTGATGGGCAACTGGAACTTGGGGTTGTCGACGTTGCGCATTTGCATGGTTTGCTGGCTGCGCAGCACGTCGGCGCGGACACTGATCCGCGAAGGCGTAAGGTTTACGTTGGCGTCCCGGATGATGGCAAGTGCCTTGGGCTTCAGGTTTTTAAACGGCTGAACGTTGACGGACGGCGCCTGGAAGGCGTAGGCGAGGCTCCCGCGGTTCTCCTGGCGCAAATCGTTGAGCGTGTTGGCGTCGCGCCGAAGTACCTCATTAAAGGCATAGGTGCCGCTCAGGTTTTCAACATCCCATGGCCGCGGCTTTTTGGGGAGCTTGGTGGACGCTCCGCCGCCCGCACTCAGGCCTTGTTCGGAATCGCCTTTGGACTCCATGCCTTCCATCGCCGGCGGACCCGTGGCTGCTCCTCGGCCGGAGGGTGCGCCACCGGTAGCCCGATCAATGCGCACGTTCGTGAAGGCAACCGCGCGCCGCTGCTGGAAGTCGCTCACCATGCCGCGCAAGGAGTCCTTGGCTCGCTGGCTGACCAGGTTGGCCAGGGCCTTAGGCATTTCGATGTCGGGATTGTAGGGATTAAACATCGGCGTCTTCCAATCCTGGGCATGGGTAATGAAGACGGGCAAACGCAGGCGGCTGTTCGCCGGCAAGAACCGGTGCAGGTCCAAGTTGGTCTGCACGTCGTAGTTCATGGAACTGAACTTGTTGCGTTCGTTGGGCGCCATATCAATGCCCCCAAAACCGGGCGTGGAAAATCCGCCACTCAGCGCAACCTGTCCAAGGTCGGCGAGCTTCGCGGTACCGCGTGCCAAGCCCGCTACCCCTCCCCGATTGTCGAAATCCGTCATTCGGAGTTCGTTGACCCAAAGTTCGACGCATTTATCCAGGCCGTCGTCGCTTTGGTTCGCCGAGCTCCGCCGCGGGTTTCGAACCCCAACCATGATGGTTCGCACCCAACCCAAGTTCGGCGTACCCACCACGCGGTACGTGCGGTCCCCGACGGTTTTCTCGTAGGGCAGTGCCGGAGAGATGTTGGGATTGGTTTGCATGGCGGCATCGCGCTCCAGCTTCAGTGCGGTCCAAAGGGCAAACTCAATGTCGACGTCGTTGGCGCTGGGCCAAATGATGGCTTCGTCGGTTGCCCCCCAGGCCGTGGTGGTCAGCGGCAACTCATACTCGTAGTAGTTTTGGCTGTAGTCGTTGCCCACGCGAACAAAGAGTCGAACATCGCCGTCGCGCAGCAGGGCGGGGTCCGACGCGGCCTCGGCGTGCACAAAGAGCTTCATGCGCTTGTTCATGCGCATGTCCACGCTGGTGTTTTTGAAGACGGCACGGGCATCGCCGTCGCGGAGTCCGCAGGTGCGCAAGCTCAGCGACTGCTCGTTTTGCTGAAGCAGCGAGGTGTTGCCCAAGAGCACTTGGCGGCGCAGCCCCGGGGGCATGCGGTACACGACGGGCACACGCCCCCCGTTTTCCTCAAGGTTGACCGCGTTCACGGTAAAGGTGGTGGGATCTGAGTCGTCAACCGGAATCATTTCGCGCGATGCATCGAGGTTGAAGCGGTAGCGACGCCATTCGCCGCGAACCAGGTCGAGGCGGGCCATGCGAAGCACCACCGGCTCCTGCCAATCGTGCAAAATCCAGCGCGCAAAGCGAATCGAACGAAAGTCCTGGGCTCCGTTGATGCGCTGGTCGGGCTCAAAAACCGGGATTTTAAACTGGATCCAGCGAACCGGCTTGCGCGTTTGGTCGGGCAGCAGGTCGGTGGTGGTCTCGTAGATGTCGGCGATGTAGTTCTCGCCCACTACGAGGTCTTCGGGGCGCATCGAGATGCGGTAGCTGAAGTACTGCTCCGATCGGTTCAGGGTTGCGTCGCGGTTGACGTCTTCCTTGTCGGGCATGTTGGTGCTCATGGCCGGTTGGCCGTCGATTAGGGCGGTACGCGAATTCCCGTCGGGGTTGTTGAAGTAGCGGTAGCGGCGCAGGATGTCGGCATCAGCCTGGTCCTGGGCGCTGCCTCGGTAGTACACGAAGTTGTCGGCAGCGGGATCAAGCTGTGCGGCTGCGTAGACGGGGCTACCGGGACCAAAAACGTTTTGCACCCGATCCAGGTAGGTTTGGGAGCCCGGACCCAACCAGCGCCGCTCGTCGTCGTCGCGCAGGCCGTCTACCCCAACGTCTTGATTGGGCCGCGATGCTTCGCTGTTGTCAAAAGCGTCCACCACCGGCTGGTACTTGGAGGCGTAGCCCCACATAGAGGAATCGACGTCGAGGCGCGTTCCGTCGGCCGGAAGCCCGTGTTCAAAGGACTGCATGCCGTCCTTGAGAATATCCTCCGAAACGTTGCCCAGGTGGAGGTAGACGTCGCCACCGGGTGCCGTGGGGTTGTCGAGAAAGGGGTCCATGACCCAGAACTGCACAAACTCGATGTTTTGCTCCTCAAAATTGTTGATGGTTAGCTGGCGCATGATTCCGCCCCAGCGGCTGCGCGGATTTTTTAGGCTTCCGTCTGGGTTTAGGCCCGCCGAGATCCCGCTCAAGCCCTGCACGTCGTAGTTGTAGGGTCCGCGCTCGGTGGGGTCAAACTGCAAATCAAAGGTGTTGATGTTGCGCGCTTGGCTGGGGTCCAACGTGATGTTGGGAAAGACCTCGGCGAAGGGAACCATGCGCTGGCGGTGGTCGCTGGTAATCGCGGGGTTGTTCCGAATGTTGGGCGGCGTGATGGCCGTGCCGGTGAAAAAGGAGTTGTCGATAACGTACCACGAAAGGCGAGCCCGGTTGTAGTTCGAGGCCCAGTTGTCCGAAAGGCTGGCTTCGGGGAATCGCTCGGGTTGTCCTTCGGGAATCGAAGCAAGCTGCCAGGTAATGGTGCCCCTAAGGTCAATGGCGGTTTGGCTGCTTTCGAAGTCGTCAATGTAGGTCGTGGGCTCGCCGTTGATGCTAATAATGCGCGGTGACCCGGGGAGCAGCTGAGCCACCTCGGCCGTAAGCATGATGCTCGACGGGGCTTTTGTCGATACAAACGGCAGTTTATCGATGCTTCGGGTCAACCCCGGCAGGTTCTTTTCGTACTGGGTGTTGAGGCCCCAAATGGCGTTGCGCACGGGCTCCTCGCCGGCGGCGACCTTTTGGGTGAGCGCACCTTCCCGCAGCTGAAGAATGGATCCGCCGACGGTCCAGTTCCGCTGAAGCTGGTGGCTCACGGTGGCGCCGGTAAAGGTTTTCGCCTGAAAATTGAACAGCGAGTTGTTCTCAAAACTCACGCGAATCGGAACGCCGCTCTGCAAGATGGCCTCGTTGATGATGCGCACCTGCCCCAACGCATAGTCCACGGTGAAGTCCTGATTTTCGGTTAGTTTGTTGCCGCCCGCCGTAACCGAAATCGACCCGCGTGGAATGTTGAAGGAGTTGAGTTGGATTACGGACCCCCCTGCCGATTTGTAGCGACCGCGAAGTAAAAATTTGTTTTTCTGGGTTTGCTCCTGGGCCCGGAACAGCGTGGAGTCGTAGAGTTCCTGGAACACGTAGCGCTTGCGCTCGTCGGCCGTGTTCAGTCGCTTGGCGAGCGAGGACCCAAAAGGCTCGAGCGCCGGGAGTATGATGCGCCCGGTCCCGCTGAGCACCGTCAACCCCTCGACAAAGTCAAAAAGTCCGTCGGGAAACGGATCGCCGTTGGTATTGACCTTGTCGGTCTGGAGCACCTGCACCAGCAGCTGGTCCTTGACGCTGGACTTGGGCAAGAACGGTATGGGCAGTCCGGTTTCGTCGTTGACGTAGAGCAGTTCCAGTCGAAAGTCTTCGGGGCTGATTTGGAACGCGTTCAGGTTGTACACGTTTTTCATCATCAGGTCCCAGGCCGGGCTCCGAACATTCAAAATTTGGTGCTTAAGCAGCTTGAGGATGAGCGACTTGGGCGCTACGATTCCGTCGTTCGAAAATTCACCAACCTGATAGGTTCGGCCGTTGACCGTGTACTGGTAGGCCACCGCAATCACCTCGTCTTGGTTGAGCGCCGTGTTCAGCGAGAGGTAGCCCAGCTGCGGGTGGAAACTGAATTCGTTGGGCTGCAGCATTCGGGCATTGGTCAGCTGGGCGTACTCGATGTTGGCGTCGTAGCCCGCCGAATTGAGCACGGCGCCCGCCGAGGCCGCGTCGCGGATGGACGCAAAACGGGAAACGAGTTCCTGCGGGTCCAAGCGGTTGATTCGGTTGGTCGGCCACGCATCGGCACTGGGTCCGGGGAAGATGGCCTCGCCCGGAAGCGCGCCGGAGGTGCTGCGGTAGGCACCTTCTTCGCCCTCACCCAAGTCGAGGAATGCGACGAGGTTGCGGACCTCCGTCGGGATGCTTCGGCGGTTTGTTACCCAAACCTCGACCCGGGTAATCTGCACCGGCGACTGAATGATGGGGCGGGTTCCAACCCACTGCTCGTAGCGGTCGCGAAAAAACTGCGACAGAAAAAAGTGGCGGTTTGCTTCGTAGGCGTCGGCCTGCAGGCGAAACTCTTGGCTTGAAGCACCGCCCTGAATGTTCATGCTCTGGCTCTGCGACCGCTGCTCGGCCAAGACCGTGGTCACGGTCGTCTTGCCAAACTGCA
>Ga0315907_10006877_pt1 | contig 11960 bp, 8 predicted proteins | sample LakEriMetagenome_3_FD_203525 | JGI IMG/M metagenome (GOLD analysis project Ga0315907, IMG submission 203525) | Freshwater fungal communities from buoy surface, Lake Erie, Ohio, United States - Buoy 12 MA123 | ecosystem: Environmental > Aquatic > Freshwater > Lake > Lake biofilm | place: USA...
TCTCCTGGACCAGCACACCCCGGCGCGTGAGCATCTTCATCAGCCGGGCGATGACGGTGCACAGCAGCGCACGCAGTTCCTCGTCGGTGGGCGCACCCGCCTCGATGAAACCGGGCACGCCATCGGCGTCGCAGCGGTACACGCCGTCCAGCACCAGGCAGTGCAGGTGGACATTGAGATTGGCAGCCGAGCCGAAGCGCTGGATCAGCGTTACCGCGCCGCCCTGGCCTTCGTCGCTACTGAGCCCCGTGTGGTCCAGCAGACGCCGCTCGACCACGCGCTGCACCACCTGCAGCACCGGCGTGACGAGCTCGGGCTGCGCGGCCAGCAACACGCGCAGCGGAATCGGCAGCGACAGGACCCACTGGCGCACCGGCACGTGCGGGATGACAGCTGGTGTTCCGCCGGCCTCGCCCGGCCGCCGGCGCAGCGACAAAATAGCGCCATGGACACGACCGCCACCGCCCAATCCGTCACCCCCGAACTGCGCCGCTGGATCATCGAGCAGGCCGAGGCCGGCTGCCGCCCGCAGGACGTCATCCAGGCCATGATCACCAGCGGCTGGCGCGAGGACATCGCCATCAAGGCGATGGAGCACACGCTGCGCGAGCACCTCGCCACGCTGCCGCCCGACGAGAGCGACCTGCCGCCGCCGGTGCCGGTGCCCGAGCCGGCGCTCACGGGCGCGCCGAGCGAGATCGTCGTCGAGGGGCACGCGGTGAAGATCCTCACGACAATGAAGCACCCGCGCGTGGTGGTCTTCGGCGGCCTGCTCACCGACGCCGAATGCACCGGCCTGATGAAGCTGGCCGAGCCGCGGCTGATGCGCAGCGAGACCGTGGACAACGCCACCGGCGGCAGCGAGATCAACCCCTCGCGCACCAGCGACGGCATGTTCTTCGAGCGCGGCGAGCACGACCTCATCAGCCGCATCGAGCGCCGCATCGGCCTGCTGCTGGGCTGGCCGGTGCAGAACGGCGAGGGCCTGCAGATCCTGCGTTACCGGCCGGGTGCCGAGTACCGCCCGCACCACGACTACTTCGACCCCGTACACCCGGGCAGCGGCAAGATCCTGGCGCGCGGCGGCCAGCGCGTGGGCACGCTGGTGATGTACCTCAACACACCCGAGGGCGGTGGTGCGACCACCTTCCCCGAGGTCGGCCTCGAGGTTGCGCCGGTGCGTGGCAACGCGGTGTTCTTCAGCTACGTGCGCGCCCACGTGAGCACCAAGACGCTGCACGGCGGCGCGCCGGTGCTGGCCGGCGAAAAGTGGGTGGCGACGAAGTGGCTGCGCGAAGGCGAGTTCATCTAGTCGCCACGGCCACCGCCGTGGCCACGGCGCCCGACACCAGCAGCGACGACGCGAGCGCCAGGCCGTAGCCGCGCCCGCCGGCCGTGAAGGCGGCCACGCTGCGCGTGGCCGAGTTGGCCGCCACCGCCAGCAAGACGCCGAGCACCAGCGTGGCGGCTTCCAGCGTGCCGGCCGATTGCAGCGCGGCCAGCGCCGCCACCGGCGCATGGGCATCGGCCAGCCCCGCCAGCGCCGTGCCACCGAGCAGGCCCAGCGTGCCGAAGCGCTGCTGCGCCCAGGCCACGCCCACGGCCACCACGGCCAGCAGCGCGGCCACGATCAGCGCCTCGCGCACGCGCAGCGGCCCCTGGCGTTGCGCGGCCTGCGCCGCCTCGGTGTCGGCCGCGGGGGCGCGGCGCCAGGCCCACAGCGCGGCGGCGGCCGCCGCGGCCGCGCCAGCCAGGGCGGGCGGTAGCAGCGCCGGCAGCGCCGCGGGCGCCAAGGCCGCCACGAGCATCAGCACCTGCAGCCAGGTGGCCACCGTCGAGGCCAGCGCCCCGGCCGTGGCGGACTGTGCCGAGTTGCCGCTGCGCACCCGTGCGCCCATGGCCACGATGGTGGCGGTGCTCGACACGAAGCCCGAGAACAGGCCGGCCAGCGCCAGCCCGGCACGCGCGCCGAGCACACGCCCGGCCACGTGGCCGGCGGCCTGCAGCGCCAGGATCAGCACCACCGTCAGCAGCAGCGTGCGCGGTGCCACCGGCACCCAGGGCTGCAGCGCCGCGGGCGGCGAGACCGGTGCCAGCGGCAAGAGCACCAGCGCGAGCGCGGCCAGGATCAGCGCGTCGTGCAGCTCGGCCTCCGACAAGGCCTGCGTGGCAAAGCGGTGCAGCCGTTCGCGCGCGGCCAGCAGCGTGGCCACCACGACGGCGGCCCCCGCGCCCAGGGCCGGCGTCTGCACCGACAGCACGCCCACCAGGTAGGTGACGAACAGCGCCAGTTCGGTGGTGAGACCGGGGTCCAGCGCCTCGGCGCCGACGCCCGGCAGGCGCAGGCTTCGTGCATAGGCGACCACGGCCAGCAGCGCCACCAGGCCGGCACCGAGCAGCACCAGGGCCGGCTGTGCCAGCGCGGTGGCCAGCACCTGCGCCAGCCCGCCGGCCAGCGCCACCAGCGCGAAGCTGCGGATGCCCGCGGCCTGCGCCTGCGCCGCGCCGCGGCGGCTGCGCTTGCGGCGTTCGCGTTCGAGCCCGATCAGCAGCCCGGCGCCCAGCGCCGCGGCCAGGCCCAGCGCCGTGGCGTCGTCGAACTCAGCGGCCATCGGGCGGCGCTACGAACGGCTTGGGGCCCTCGCGTGTGCGCCAGTCGAGCAGCGTGTCATGCACCACGGGCTTCATGCCTCGACCTCCTCGCCATGCTGCGGCTGGCGCACGTGCCAGCCGAGGCGGTTCTGGATCTCGTAGCGCAGCGTGTCGGCGGCGGTGGGTTCGCCGTGCACGACGAAGGTCTGCTCGGGTGCGCGCCGAAAGCGCCCCATCCAGGCCAGCAGCTCGCTGCGGTCGGCATGGCCCGACAGACCACTGAGCTGCGAAATCGTGGCGCGCACCGGCACCATCTCGCCGTGGATCTTGACCTCGCGCTCGCCGCCCACCAGGCGCGCGCCGCGGCTGCCACCGACCTGGAAGCCGGCGAACACGACGTGGTGCCGCGGATCGGGCAGCAGCGCCTTCAGGTGATGCAGCACGCGCCCGCCGGTGGCCATGCCACTGGCGCTGAGCACGACCGCCGGCACGCGCGACAGCGCCAGCCGCTGGCTCTGCGCGCCGGTGGTGACGATCTTCACGCCGTCGGCCAGCGCGAGGGCTTCGGCGCGGCCGATGCGCAGCAGCGCGGCGTGACGCCGGTACAGCTCGGTGGCCTCGATGGCCATCGGGCTGTCGAGCACGATGGGCATGCGCTGCGGAATGCGGCCGGCGCGCTTCAGGCGCTGCAGCACCAGCAGCAGCGCCTGCGCACGGCCCACGGCGAAGGTGGGCATCAGCACGGAGCCGCCGCCGCGCACGGTGCGCTGGATGATGTCTTCGAGCCGCGCCTCCACGTCCTCGGGCTCGTGGTCGCGGTTGCCGTAGGTGCTCTCGACCAGCAGCGTGTCGGCGCGCTCGATGGGCTCGGGCGGTGGCATCAGCAGGTCGTGCTGGCGGCCCAGATCGCCCGAGAACACGAGCCGCCGCCCGCTGCGGCCGGGCTCGCGCAGCGTCACCGCGCAGGCGCCGAGCAGGTGTCCTACCGGCGTGAGCGTGAGCGTGTGGCGGGCCAGCGCACCATCGGGGCTGAACTCGCGGCCGGGTGCCACCGGCACCAGCAGCGCCAGCGCGCGCAGCGCATCGGCGCGTGTGTACAGCGGCAGCGCCTTCTCGTGGCGCGAGTAGCCGTAGCGGTTGGCGCGGCGCGCGTCTTCTTCCTGCAGGTGCGCGGCGTCGAGCAGCAGCACCTTGAGCAAGGCGATGGTGCCGGGGCTGGCGTAGACCGGCCCGCGCCAGCCATGGCGCACGAGGGCCGGCAGCCAGCCGGAGTGGTCGAGGTGGGCGTGGCTGATGACGACGGCGTCGACCTCGCGCAGCGGCCCCGGCGCCGCCCAGTTGCGCTCGCGGTGCAGCTTGTAGCCCTGGAACATGCCGCAGTCGAGCAGCACGCGGGCGCCGGCGGTGGTGACGAGGTGGCGCGAGCCGGTCACGCCATCGGCGGCACCGAGGAAGTGGATCTTCATGGCAGGGCTCCCGCAGCCAGCAAGGCCGCCGAGTCGAGGACGGTGACGCCGCTGGCGGCCACCGGCACGGTGCGCACCAGCGCCCGCGCCACCGTGGCCGCCGCGATGGGCCGCAGGCCGCGCGGCACCAACGGGCCCAGCCAGCCGGCGAGGCGCTCGCCCCATTGCTCGCCGGCGCGCGCGGGCTGGCCCAGCGCGTGGCGGTCGCCCAGCAGCAGGGACGGGCGGGCGATGACGAGCTGCTCGAAGCCAACGGCGCGCAAGGCGTCTTCGGCCTCGCCCTTGACGCGGCTATAGAAGTTGCCCGAGCGCGCGCTCGCGCCCAGCGCCGACACCACGCCGAAGCGGCGCACGCCCGCGGCGCGGCAGGCCTGCGCGTAGGCCAGCACGGCACCGAAGTCGACAGCGCGGAACGCGGCCTGCGAGCCGGCCACCTGGATGGTGGTGCCGAGGGCGCAGAAGGCCACCTCGGCCGGCGGCAGCGCGGGCAGGCTCGCGAAGTCCACCACCTGGCTGTGCAGACCCGGCCGCGGCAGGGGCATCGGCCGACGCACCAGCAACTGCATCGGCCCGGGCCATTGCATCGCGATCTCGTGGCCCACCAGGCCGGTGGCGCCGGCCAGCAAGGCCAGGCCCTGTGTCGGGAGCGTCATGCGCCGAGGATAGTCCCCGGCGCTTGCGGGGGGCTGTCAGCCGCGGGTTCGATCAGATCCCAGCGGTTGCCCCAGGGATCGGTGAACACCACGACGCGGCCGTAGGCCTCGGTGCGCGGCGCTTCGGCGCGGCGGCCGCCGTGGGCCTCGATGCGGGCGAGATCGGCGTCGAACTCGTCGCTGTGCACGAAGAGCCAGACGCGGCCGGCTCCCTGGCGGCCAATCAGCGAACGCTGTTCGTCGTTGGCAGCCCGGGCCAGCAGCAGACCGGCGCCACCGCCAGGCGGGCCGACGACCAGCCAGCGCTTGCCGCCCGGCAATGGCGTGTCTTCGCGGCAGAGCCAGCCCAGGCCGCGGGTGAAGAACAGCAGGGCCTCGTCGTAGTCGGGCACCAGCAGCGAGGTCAGGGTGATACGCAGAGCCATGCGCCAGCATAGACGGCCGCGCCGCCGTGCCGCACTCGGCCGAACGGCACCCCGCCGAGTGGGTTTGTCATGGAGATTTCACAATCCCGGGCCACCCTCGGCGACCCCCACGAACGATGGAGCAAGGCAACATGGCCAAGGACTACGACCGCATGGAGGACAGCAACCGCTCCTCCAACCTCAACATCCACGAGGTGTCGGACCTGCGCCGCCGCACGCTGATCCGCGGTGGCCTGGCCGCCGCCGCCACGGGCCTGCTCGCGCCGCTGGCCGGCTGTGCCACGGGGGGTGCAGCCAGCCGCAGTGGCCCGCTGCTGGGCTTCAAGAGCGTGCCGGTGTCCACGGCCGACGCCGTGACGGTGCCCGAGGGCTACACCGCACAGGTGCTGGCGCCCTGGGGCGAAGCCGTGGGCCTGTCGGGTGAAGACCCGGCCTTCAAGTTCGACGGCAGCAACACCGCCGCCGAGCAGGAGACGCAGCTGGGCATGCACCACGACGGCATCCACTTCTTCCGCCATCCGCTCACACCCGACAGCAGCAACGCCGGCCTGCTGGTGATGAACCACGAGTACGCCGACGACGGCCTGCTGCACGCCGACGGCATGGCCACCTGGACGGCCGCGAAGGTGCGCAAGTCGCAGGCCGCGCACGGCGTCTCGGTGATCGAGGTCGAGAACCGCGGCGGGCGCTGGGAGATCGTCAAGCCCAGCCCCTGGGCGCGGCGCATCACCGCCAGCACGCCCATGACCTTCGGCGGCCCGGCCGCTGGCCATGCGCTGCTGCAGACCCGGGCCGACGCGCGCGGCATGCGCCCGCTCGGCACGCTCAACAACTGCGGCAGCGGCATCACGCCTTGGGGCACCTACCTCACCTGTGAAGAGAACTTCATCTTCTACTTCAAGGGCCCCGAGCAGCCGAACGCCCACGAAACCCGCTGGGGCCTGCGCGCGGGCGACCGCGTCGGCTATCGCTGGCACGAGCACGACGAGCGCTTCGATGCCAGCCGGCACCCGAACGAGCCGAACCGCTTCGGCTGGGTCGTCGAGATCGACCCGAACAACCCGAGCAGCACGCCCGTCAAGCGCACGGCGCTGGGCCGCGCCGCGCATGAAGGTGCCACGGTGGCGCTGACGAAGAGCGGCCGCGCGGTCGTCTACAGCGGCGAGGACGCGCGCTTCGAGTACATCTACAAGTTCGTCAGCCGCGACGCCGTCAAGCCCGGTGGCGCAACGGCCAACGCCACGCTGCTGGACCACGGCACGCTGTACGTGGCGCGCTTCGACGCCGACGGCCGCGGCCGCTGGATCCCGCTCGCGCACGGCAGCGGCCCGCTCACCGCGGCCAACGGCTTTGCCGACCAGGGCGAAGTGCTCATCAAGACGCGCCAGGCCAGCGACCTGCTCGGCGCCACCAAGATGGACCGGCCGGAGTGGATCGACATCGACAAGGCCGGCTGGGTGTACTGCACGCTCACCAACAACAGCAACCGCGGTGGTGCCAACCAGCCGGCCGTCGACCCGGCCAACCCACGCGCCAACAACTCGATGGGGCACATCATCCGCTGGAAGGAAGACGGCGATTTCGATGGCCTGGGCTTTGCCTGGAACCACTTCGTGCTGGCCGGCGACCCGGCGCTCGAGCGTGCCGATGCCAAGGGCAACGTCAAGGGCGACGCCTTCGCCTGCCCCGACGGCCTGTGGACCGACGCGCGCGGCGTGCTGTGGATCCAGACCGACATGTCCACCAGCGCCATGGGCCGCGGCGACCTGCAGAACATGGGCTACAACGCGATGCTGGCGGCTGACCCGACCACCGGCGAGATCCGCCGTTTCCTCACCGGCCCGGCAGGCTGCGAGGTGACGGGCGCCACCGCCACGCCCGACGGACGCACGATGTTCGTGAACATCCAGCACCCGGGCGAAAGCCCCAGCGAGCGCAGCGACCCGGCGGCCCCGCGCCGCGTGAGCAACTGGCCCGACCAGCGCCCCGACGGCCGGCCGCGCAGCGCCACGGTGGTGATCCGCAAGAACGATGGCGGGTTGATCGGGACCTGAGCGACGCCCTCGTTGAGGTCTGCGGCCGGTTTGTTGGCGACGGCGTTGGGGCCATCCCCCACCCTCCGTTCGGGCTGAGCTTGTCGAAGCCGTCTCCCCCGTTCGGGCTGAGCCTGTCGAAGCCTGGTGCCGCACAGACACTCGCGCTCGAAGCATCGCAGCAGCAAAGGGCTGCGCGGGCGGGGTTTGGGTTCGGACCGAACACCACAACCTCTCCCTGAGCGGCAGGCGGTGCACGGTGCGGGCGCTATGTGGGGCGCTGAGTAGCGCAGGCTTGAGGGGGGCGGGCGCAGCGCGCGCTCGCTGACGACCTTGTTTATGCCCAGCGCCTGCGCCGCCACCGCATCACCTCGCAGCGCGGTGATGTGCGCGTGGCGCCGGTGCCCGGTCAGCAGCCCCAGCATCAGCGTGCCCGGCACGTCGCGCTTAGGTGTCCACCAGCTGCGGCTCGGCCGGCTCCTCGCCAGTGCCACGGCGCGCCGCCAACGCCTGGCGTCTTGACTCACCCATCGGGTGAGTGTGCCAACGTGGCTCGCAACCGCGCCAGTGATGACGATTCGCGCGATCAGGGACTGCGAACTGCCGGATCCAGGGTCAGTGAACGAGGCGGAATTCCTCGATCACCAACATCGCAGAACCATCGGCACAACAGGCCACCGTACCGCTCACCGGAGCGCCTGCCGCGCGAGCGGTTCAGTCCCCCGACCCACAGCGGTCATGCGCTTGGCCGGTTTGCCTCACAAGGGTCGGACGCCGCCTTACTTGGCGCCGTCGCGGCCTGGCGACGATCGGCTCAGGCCGCCTTGACCCGGCTAACGCTGACTCCCGATGAGGAGCCCCAAGAAGCGATCGTCGGCCGACACCCCCGCATCGCTGGGGTCGCGCCCGCCCATTCGAACGGCGATCAGGCGCAGGCTGGGGATCACGTACAGACGGTAGCCGCCGAAGCCGGCAGCCATGTACATGTCGGCGGGCACGCTGGGTGCGAGGCGGCCACCCGTCGCCCACCCGAGGGACTTGGTGACATCGACCGAGTCCCGGCCCGGCTGATAAGTGGCGCCGACCTCGCGGTTCAGCCACCACGACAGACCGTAGCCCCAAAACGCGTCGGTTCGGTACGTGGTGCAGCGGGACAGCAGTCCGGGCGGCAGCACCTGCACGCCGTTCCAGACGCCGTCGCTCAGCATCAGCTGGCCGTACTTCGCCCACTCGCGGGAGGTCAGCGAAGCGCCGCCGCCGAAGTTGGGCTTGCCGTTCAGGTCGCGCTGCCAGTCTCCGACCGTCAAGCCGATGCGGTCGAACACACGCCTCTTCAGGTAGTCCAGCGGGTCCTGACCGCCGGTCACCACACCTTGTGCGTTGTAGCTGCCGCCGGTGGACAGCTCGAACAGTGCGGCCACGGCCTGGAAGTTGTTGGGCGTGTAGATGGCGGCCACGCCGGGGTCGAAGGCCGACGGCGACGCGATGGCCTGCGCGTAGCTGTCCACGTTGTTCAACGCACTGCCCGAGACCCCAGACGCCTTGAGGCCGGCGCTGATCGACAGCAGATCCTGCAGCCGGATCTTCGCCTTCGACGCCGGCTGCGGCGCACTGCCGCCGGCCGTCCACGCCGAGATCCAGCTCGAGGCCAGCAGGTCTGGTGCCATCAGGCCGTCGGCCTGGGCGGCGGCGGCAAGCGCGCAGCTGAAACTCTTGGTGCCGCTGGCGATGGCCTTGGGTGCCACGCCGTCGTAGCCGTTCAAGTAGGCCTCGTAGACGAGCCGGCCGTCCTGCAGCACGACCGTGCCCAAGCTGCCGATGGACTTCAAGAAGTCGGTGGCGGCGGTGAAGTTCAGCGCCGACGCGGCCGGCGGCGGAGTCGGGGTCGTGGCCGCGCCACTACTCATGCGGGCCACGAACGACGATGGGCCGCCGCCGCTGTCCAGCTTGGTGGCGCCGACCTGCAGCGTTCCGCCAGCGTTGCCGCCGTAGGTGCCGGCCAGCGTGAGCCCGCCGTCCGGGCTGACCGACAACGCGTAGTTGACGTCGTCGGCCGAGCCGTGCATGGTGCCGAACCACTCGATCGTGCCGGCCGCGCTGACGCGCGCCGTGAACATCTCGCGCGAGCGTGCTGTGGCCATGACCTGCTGGCCCCACGGCAGCGTCGCGGTGCCGCCGAACTCGCCGGCCATGACCACCGTGCCGTCGTCGGTCACCTCAAGCTCGCTGCCCTCGTCGCTGCCGTTGCTGCCCAGGGCGCGCGCCCACAGCGGGAGACCCGCGGCGTCCAGCCGCGCCAGGAACAGGTTCGACGCCCCGGCGCTACCCACTGTCTGCGTGCCGAAGGCTACATTGCCGCTGAACGCGCCGGCGATGGCGATGTTGCCGCCCGCATCGCCGCCGACGCCTCGGCACTTGTCGTCACCAGTGCCGCCAAAGGCACGCGCCCACTCCAGGGCACCGTCGGCGTCATACGCGGCGACGAAGCAGTCGGTGCCTCCAGCGGAAGTCACAGACATCTGGCCACCGGTGCCACTATCGAAGGCCACGGTGCCACTGAACTCTCCGGCCACCAGCACGCGGTGGCTGCCATCGCTGCCGATGCCGCGGCCGGCCAGCACGCCCGCACCAGTGATGGCGCGAGCCCACAAGGTGACGCCTCGCCCGTCGAGCTTGGTGACGAAGACCTGATCGTTGGTGAGTCCCGACGGTGCGCTCAGTGTGCGGGTGCCGAAGGTGATCTGGCTGCGGAAGACGCCGGTGGCGAGCACGTTGCCAGCGGCGTCCAGCGCCACCTCGTTGCCGTAGGCGCGGCCGGCGCCACTGCCCGTGGTGACCCAGCGCACAGCCCCGGTGCCGTCCAGCCGCGCGATGAAGGCGTCCGAGCTGGCGCTGGCGGTGTCGATGGTCACGCTACCGAAGCTGAAGCTGCCTGAGACCTGCCCGACGACGAGGGCGTCGCCGTCAGGCGCGGCGACGACGTCGAAAGCGTAGTCCTCGCCGCCGCCGCCGAACGCACGCAGCCACTGCAGGCTGCCGTTGTCAGCCAGCGACGCGATGAAGATCTCGGTGCCCTTGTTCTGTGTGGCGATGCTCTGCGCGCCGAGTCGCAGCGCGGCACCGGCACCGGCCGAGCCCACGACGATGCTGCTGCCGTCTTCGCGCGTGCTGACACCACGTGCGACCGCCGGCCCGCCCGTGATCGACAACGCCCATGCATACGGCGGGGCCGGTCCAGGTGCAGCAGGAGCAGGAGCGGGGGCGGGTACGCCCGGATCCGGCGAGCTGCCACCACCGCAGGCCGCCAGCAAGCCCGTCAGTGCGGCCAGCAAGGCCTGCCGACCGGTCCATGGGTGCCTCGGAAGTTGGGTTCGCATGCTGGCATTTCGTGGGTGGCTTGGGATCAACTATTATTTGTTCTCAAGTGAGCAGGCATGTCAGCGGAAGAACGTTCATGCCAGCTCGGGGTAGCGCATGCGCAATTCAGCTCACGGACGGCCAGATGGAACTGCGTGACCTGCGCTACTTCGTCGCGCTTGCACGCGACGCCAACCTGTCCCGGGCGGCTCTGGCGCTCGGTGTCTCGCAATCAACGCTGTCCAAGTCGCTGGCTCGGCTGGAAGCCGCCGCCGGTGCGCGCTTGATGCAGCGCCAGCAGCGCGGCGTCGAGCTCACCGAGCAGGGCCTCATCGTGCTGCGGCATGCCGAGCGGGTGACCGCGATGACAGCCGACACTCGGTCTGTGCTCGACGCTTCACAGCGCCAGCCGCAGGCCTGTATGCGCCTGGGCGTGGGCCTGGGCGAACTCGAGGGTGCCCTGCAGCAGGTCGTAGCGCGCTTCGTGGCGCAGGAGTCGGCCACGCGGCTGGACATCTGCCAGGGCGCCAGTGGCGAACTGGCCGCGGCATTGTCCCGGGGCGAGATCGACTGCGTGTTTGGCCCCCCGCCCGAGGTCGTACCGGCGGGGCATGTCGTCACGCCGCTGGGAAGCGAGCTCTACGTCGCCGTTTGCGGCCATCGCCATCCGCGCCGCCAGGAGTTGCGGTCGCTGGCAGCGCTGGTGCAGGAGCGCTGGGTGGTGCCGTGGGCCAGCACGCGCGTGGGGCAATGGCTCGGTGGCCTGGCGCAGCAACGCGGGCTGCCGCTGCCAGAGGTAGCGTTGCGCTGCGACGGCGTAACGACGCTGCTGTCCGTCATTGCGCAGACCGACTGCGTTGGCTACTTCTCGCAGAGTATGGTCGAGACACACTCCCTGCGTGCAAAGCTGAGCATGCTGGCCATCGCCGAGATCCACTACGTCAAGACGCTGGCCTTCATCAGCCGCGAACAAAACGCCGAGTTGCCGATGGTCAAGGCCCTGCGTGAGATTGCGGTCAACGAAGAGCATAGGAAATTCAAACGCCCTCTTCAAGCCCGACAGGCCCTGGGTAAACCGACACCACCGCATGGTTCGGGCCTTGCGCACCCATCGACAGCCTGAAAAGGCACCTCGAGCCTCGCCCCGACACGTCGCGGGCTGCTTCGCACGCCCGAGCGCCCAGGTTCACACGGGGCCTGAGGCCGTCTGCCGGCACAGCAACCCTTGTCGCGCGCAGCGCCGTGCCGGCTGCGGGTCACGCCCGGCAGCCCCGGCATGCCTTCGGTGGGTGCGGCGCCCGGCTCAGCCGGGCTCAGTGCGCCCAGGCCTCACCCGTCTCACTCACCCGGCCCCGGGGCGGCGGCTGTGGATCCAGTCCGAGGTGGCTCAGGATCTTCTCGATCACCGGCCGCTCCAGGATGGCCGCGATGATC
>Ga0315907_10006881_pt1 | contig 11957 bp, 12 predicted proteins | sample LakEriMetagenome_3_FD_203525 | JGI IMG/M metagenome (GOLD analysis project Ga0315907, IMG submission 203525) | Freshwater fungal communities from buoy surface, Lake Erie, Ohio, United States - Buoy 12 MA123 | ecosystem: Environmental > Aquatic > Freshwater > Lake > Lake biofilm | place: USA...
AAATTTTCAACTGGCTTGCCACCATGTGGCGGGGTTCGATGACGTTTGAAACCCCCATGCTCTTTGCTATTGGCTTTATCGTCGTCTTCACAATTGGTGGCCTCACCGGAATCATTCTCTCGGTGGCACCAATCGATATCCAACTGCATGACACCTACTATGTGGTGGCCCACTTCCACTACGTGTTGGTGGCTGGCTCGCTCTTCGCCCTTTTTGCCGGGGTCTATTACTGGCTGCCGAAGTGGACGGGCCACATGTACGACGAGGCCCTCGGCAAACTGCACTTCTGGGGCTCGATGATCTTCTTTAACATCACCTTCTTCCCGATGCACTTCCTGGGCCTTGCGGGCATGCCCCGTCGCTATGCCGATTACCCGATGCAGTTCGCTGACTTCAACATGTTGGCCTCTGTCGGTGCCTTTGGGTTTGGCCTGTCGCAGCTCATCCTGCTCTACGTCGTCATCAAGTGCATCAAGGGCGGGCCAAAGGCGGCAGACAACCCCTGGGAGGCACCGTATGGTCTGGAGTGGAGCGTGCCTTCGCCCGCGCCTTTCCACACCTTTGAAACGCCGCCGGTGGTCAAGTGAGTTTTTCCTCCGAATCGCCGTCTGTCGATGCGGCCCACACTGGGCCCGCATCGAGAACGGCTGTACGGCCCGCTCATGCAAACACTAACGTGGCGCCTGCAGCCGGGGCCAATCTCCGGCTTGCCTTGATTTTGGCTTCGATTGCTGCCGCGTTCTTTGTTGGCATCGTAGTGAAGTACGTTTTTTTCCCGGCACCCTAACCGCCCACGGCCAACCTCTTTTTTAGTGAGCCCCCCAATGTCCGAATCCTCGGTTCCCCGTCAGGACAACCAGCGCATGATGGGCAAGTTGCTCATGGTGGCCATTCTGATGTTTGCCTTTGGGTTTGCTTTGGTGCCTTTCTACGAGAAGATCTGCGAAATCACCGGAATCAACGTGCTTGCATCGCGCGACAAACTGAATCGCGATGAGGCCAGAAAATTTGCTGCCAACACCCAGGTCGACACAACCCGCAAGGTCTCGGTGGAGTTCGATGCCAATGCGCATGGTCCCTGGCGGTTTAAGCCCCGAATGAATGTCACCGAAGTGCATCCGGGCGAACTCGTCACCGTCATTTATGAGATTGAGAACACACTCGATCGTACCGTCTCGGGCCAGGCGATCCCCAGTTATGCGCCAAAGCAGTCGGCCTCACACTTTAAGAAACTCGAGTGCTTTTGTTTTGAGCAACAGGATCTCGCCGCCGGTCAGGTCCGCGAGTTTCCGGTGGTGTTTGTGATTGATCCTGAACTGCCCGACGGCATTCGGAACATTACGCTGAGCTACACCTTCTTTGAGATTGGCGCAGCAGCAGGGAAGGCTACGGCTCCTGCCATAGTGAGGCCCCCTAGTGCACCTGGTGCGCAGACGCTCTAAGAACGCGCACTCAAGTCTTATGAACTCTTTGGACGATCTCAAGCAGGCCGGAACGCGCAAGGGTAGCTTTTTTCGTACGGTGTCGGCGGTCCTCTGGTCTTTTTTTGGCGTACGTAAGGCAAGCAGCCACGACGCCGATGTGGCCACGCTCAACCCATTGCATGTCGTGATCGTCGGGGTCATTCTTGGTATCTTCTTCGTGCTGAGCCTGGTGTTTCTGGTTCGCATGGTGGTGCAGTAGCGTTGCTGTTTCCTGGGAGTGCATTTTATTGATCCCGGGGGTATGCGAGAGCAAAGCATCCAAATTGTTGCTAGTAGCTGATTTATTTTTGATGGAATTTTTAGGGAGATCACAATGAGCGCCACTACGCATGGCCAATCACCGTATTACTTTGTGCCCGCGCCAAGCAAATGGCCGATGGTGGGTGCTATCTCGATGTTCTTCTTTATGCTTGGCATGTCTGGCACGGTCAATGACGCAGCCTACGGCCCCTACTCTTTGGCCCTGTCTTTTGCCATCCTTACCTATATGTTCTTTGGCTGGTTTGCCACGGTAATTCACGAGTCCGAGGCCGGCCAGTACAACCATCGTGTCGACGCCAGCTTTCGCTGGAGCATGAGCTGGTTCATTTTCAGCGAGGTCATGTTTTTCGCGGCGTTTTTTGGCGCCCTGTTCTACGCCCGCGTTCTTGCGATGCCCTGGCTCGGTGATCTCGACCACAAGGCATTTCTCTGGCCTGACTTCTCTGCCCAGTGGCCCAATGCGGGGCCTGCCGGCGTAGTGGAGTCGTTTCAGACCATGGGCCCGTTCTGGATTCCCACCATCAATACCGCCCTGCTCTTGGCCTCTGGGGTAACGCTCACTATTGCCCACCACGCATTGCGCGAAGACCATCGCAGCAAGGTCGTCTTGTGGCTAGGAATCACCATCGTATTGGGCGTGGTCTTTTTGGGATTCCAGGCCTACGAGTACATGCATGCCTACGGGGATCTTAATCTGAAACTCACCTCAGGCATCTTTGGCTCCACCTTCTATATGCTCACAGGCTTTCACGGCTTTCACGTGACAGTCGGTGCGATCATGTTGCTTGTGGTCTGGTTCCGGGTTGTGAAAGGGCACTTTAAGCCCAGCCAGCATTTCGCGTTTGAAGGTGCCGCCTGGTATTGGCACTTCGTCGATGTGGTATGGCTCGGTCTCTACGTCGTCGTCTACTGGCTGTAAGAGAGATCGGCTTACTACAGGGGGCGGTCGTCTGACCGCCCTTTTTTGTCTCTGACCGTCTTTGCTGATCGCTGTGGTGTCTGATGTGAAGCGGTGCTTACGCAGAAGACCAGACCGAGGTTAGGAGAGGCGCGCCGCCCTAGAATCGCACGCCGGTAGATTCGATGAGCCCAAACCGGTGGGCCACGAGCAATGAGAGAAAGAGCAAGACAGACAGCCCCACGCGAATCGCCAAGGCCTTAACCGTACGATTACTCTGCCCCTTGTCTCGCATGAGGTAGAACAAGGCTGACCCAAGGCTTGCAAGAATCAGAATGAAGGCACCGGCAATAAAGAATTTCATGCAATGACCCAAATACGCCTTAACTTCGCTAGCCTAACATGTCTGGCCCTGGCCGCCCTTGGTCTAGCCCTCGGTGTATGGCAATGGCAGCGCAGCCTCTTTAAGCAAGACCTGGCCGACCGACGCGACCGCGCCGCAGAGCAGGCTGCCCAGACCGCACCCGCAGCGTTAGGCAGCACGGTGGTCTGGCAGCCCGGCCTCGACGCCAGAGACTGGGATCAGCGCCCCGTAGTGCTCTCCGGCGCCTGGCAGGCCAGTAGGCAGATCTATCTCGACAATCGTGCCTTAGACGGGCGCGCGGGGGTCCATCTGCTCGCGCCTCTGATGCTGAGCGATGGCAGCATCGCCTGGGTGAATCGCGGATGGGCGCCTAAGCCCCCCGGGGGCTCACCGGCCGATCTGGTGCCCTTTGTAGAAGGAAACGTACACAGGCCCTCTGCGCAACCCGCGATGCTCTTTGCCACAGGTCAGGCAAGCACGACGCGACGGATTGAACTCACCCGCGACCCCGAGGCCCTGCGCCAGGGTGCTTTGTGGCAGAACTTCGATGCCGAGGCTTCGCGCCAATGGCTTACCGCGGCCGGCGTGGATGCAGCCAAAGTCTGGCCGTTGATCTTCTGGCAGACCGAGTCGCCCGCAGAGGGCTTGGTGCTCGCCGTTCCGAACATCCGTGACGATGATGTGGCCATGCACCGTGGCTATGCGTTGCAATGGTGGTTACTAATGCTTGTTGCGCTCTTTTTCGCCTGGCGACTCTCACGAAAGGACAAACTAGAATGACCTCCTCCGAACAGACGGCAGCCCCCACGGTCCGCCCCCGCAGCACGAGTACGCGTACCCTCTGGCTTGTGGTTGCCGTCTGTGTGGCTCCGGTGATTGCCTCGTACTTTCTCTATTACGGGGTCCGGCCGGAGGGGCGTTCCAATTATGGGGACCTCCTCTCCCCCCAGGTAGACGTTGCGGCACTGCCTACCCGCGTTGTCCTGACGCCCAAGGCAGAGTCGGGCTTTTTAGATGTTTTAGGGGCATTACCTGCTGCAGATCCCCGTCGCGCGTTGGCCTCTCTCGCCGATTTTCGTGGGCGGTGGCTACTCGTTCGTGTGGGGCCATCTGCCTGTGATGCAGCCTGTGAGAAACAACTCTGGCTGATGCGACAGTTGCGCCTTACCACCGGCCGTGACCGCGACCGTGTTGAGCGTGTCTGGCTCGTCACCAGCCCCGAGGCTGCCACACCCTCTGCACAAACCCTTGCAGACTATGAGGGAACCTGGGTCGTTGCCGTGGAACATAAATTGGCGGCCGACTGGCCCCTCCCGGTGGACACGCCGTCTGTCGCTGGCAGCCCGCCGCCTGCCGCGGGGGCTCAGGCCTCAAGTCACCTCTGGCTCGTCGATCCGCTGGGCAACCTAATGATGCGTTTCCCCGCCGATCCAGATCCTGCGAAAATGAAGAAAGACCTCTTAAAACTCCTGAAAGCCTCTCGCGTCGGATAATCTTCTGCCCATGTCTGCCTCCCTTGCCCGTCCCTGGTCTACATCTGTGCTCCGTCAGTACTACGTACTCACGAAGCCGCGGGTCAACCTGCTCATTCTTTTCTGTGCCGTGATCGGCATGCTGCTGGCCCAGCCTACGCTCGCCCCCATCGATACCCTGGTCTATGGCACCCTGGGCATTGGGTTTGTTGCAGGCGCCGCCGCCGCCGTGAACTGCCTGGTGGAAAGTCACATTGATGCGAAGATGGCGCGCACGGCCTGGCGGCCGTTACCCTCCGGAACGCTTACGGTCCCCCAGACCCTGGTCTTTTCTGGCCTCTTGGGCGGTATCGGAATGTGGATTCTTTTTCACTTCGTTAATCCGCTCACCGCCTGGCTCACTCTGGCCACCTTTGTCGGGTATGCCATTGTCTATACCCTCATCCTCAAGCCGCTTACGCCGCAGAACATTGTCATCGGGGGCGCCTCGGGTGCGATGCCGCCCGTGCTCGGCTGGGCTGCTGTGGCCAACGAGGCACCGCCTGAAGCCTGGGTCTTGTTTCTCATCATCTTCGTCTGGACGCCGCCGCACTTCTGGGCCCTGGCCCTCTATCGCACCGAGGACTACGCACGGTCTGGCCTGCCCATGCTCCCGGTGACCCACGGGTCTGATTTCACCCGGCTACAGATCCTGCTCTATACCGTCTTGCTTGTGGCCACCACACTCTTACCGACCGCTGTGGGCATGAGTGGCTACCTGTATCTCACGGCCGCCTTGCTGCTTGGGGCCCGGTTTCTTTACCTGGCATGGGTCCTCTACCGGGGCTATTCCGAGGCCCTCGCCAAACAGACCTTCCGTTTCTCTATCAATTACTTGGCGCTTCTTTTCGCGGCGCTTCTCATCGACCACTACAGCGCGATCGTCTTGGGCTAGACCATCGGGTTTCTACCGGGGTAGACTACAGTCCCTTTGCGTTGGGAGCCTGTCCATGACGATTGCTGTCTATCCCGGAACCTTTGACCCCTTTACGCGGGGACACGAAGACCTTGTACGAAGGGCAGCCCGGCTCTTTGATCACCTTGTGGTGGGGGTAGCCGACAGCCGTTCTAAGCGCCCCTTCTTTTCGCTCATCGAGCGGGTCGAGATTGCTCGCGAGATTCTGAGTCACTACCCCAATGTCACGGTCGCGGGGTTTCAGGGGCTACTGAAAGACTTTGTGCGCGAGCACGACGCGAAAGTAATTATTCGTGGTCTGCGCGCGGTCTCCGACTTTGAGTATGAGTTTCAGATGGCGGGTATGAACCGGTACCTTTTGCCCGACGTCGAGACGATGTTTCTCACCCCTTCAGACCAATACCAGTTTATTTCGGGAACCATCGTTCGGGAGATCGCCACCTTGGGCGGCGATGTCAGTAAATTCGTCTTTCCTTCCGTGGAGCAGTGGATCGCAAAGAAGCTCTCGCAGCAGGGCCGCCCTGAACTTATCCGGACGGGCTCGTAACCCGCGAGAGCAGCGTCTGATGCGACTGGCCGGTCTTGGCGGCCCGCACTACGGTCCAGGGCTGCTGGTCAGCGTCGCTGAGCCCGCAGGGCCAGGCAGTCTCCGACTCCACATAGACCATTCCCTCCGGCACCATGCGCGCGCAGAGCGCCTTCAGTGATTCGACGATGAGGCCCTTGCCAAAGGGCGGGTCGAGAAATACCAGCTCAAAGGCCTGTGGTTGCAGGGCCAGTTGATCCAGGAAACGTCCCTGCATCAGCCGTACCGAGGGCGGAGCCTGGAGCGTTGTCAGATGCTGTGACAGGTCGCGCACCGCAAAGGCGTCTTGTTCGATCATCGTGACACTGGCGGCCCCGCGGGAGGCACATTCAAGGCCGAGTACCCCCGATCCGGCGTAGCCATCAAGGACATGCACCGCATGCCAGGGCCAGGGCAGCCAGGACTCCAGCCAGTTAAAGAGGGTCTCTCGTGCCCGGTCTGAGGTCGGTCGCAGGCCGGGCCGGTCGCTTACAGTAATGCGCCTGCGGCCCCACTGCCCGGAGATGATTCGTATCTGGCCCATCGTTGATGACTGCGTGGCTATTCTGGCGCTTAAGACCGAACCCCCCACTATCCCTCGCAACCCCTCATCGGCCCGCCTGCCCGGCAGCTTCCGGCGGGCTCCCACCTGCCACGACCACCGTTGCGAGACGGGTGAGATCTAAGCGCTGCCGCAGCAGGGTGCGGATCTCTTCTTTTGTGACCAGAGACACCGCATCGGTCCAGCGATCCAGGTAGTTGATGGGTAGCCGGTAGTAGCCGATCTGCGCGAGCGTATCGAGCAGTTTACGGTTGCTATCAAGCCGCAGCGCAAACCCCCCGAGCAGATTCTTTTTGGCCGCCTCCAACTCTTCCTCGGTCGGGCCATCACGTACAAAGGCCTCTAGCGTGTCGCGCACCACCCCAAGGGCCTCCTCCGCGCGCTCTCGCTGCGTCTGCAGCCCCACGAAAAAAGGGCCGGGCTGTGCCAGGGGAGACACCGCCGAAAAGACGCTATACGAGAGGCCTCGTTTCTCTCGCACCTCCTGCGTGAGGCGAGAGGTAAAGCCCCCACCCCCAAGAATATGGTTCGCCACCATGAGCGCAAAAAACTCACTCTGCTCGTGGCGGGCTAGTATGGGGATGCCCATCCAGATGTGGCTCTGGGTTGCCGAATGGGCAATGTTGATGCGACTGCTCTCGTTGGGCACGCGGACTGCGGGCAGAACGCTGGGCATGGCGGGCGAAGCCCGGTCTGTGATGCTTGCAAGTGGCGCGAGAATGGCGTCTGCCATGGACTCTGCCTGCGCCTGTGTGAGGTTGCCCACAATCACTATGGTGATGCGATCGGGACGCCAGAATACGCGGTGGAAGTCACGTAGGTCTTGCGCAGAGAGCGCCGAGAGTGACTCGATGGTCTCGCTACGCCCATAGGGATGGCCGGGGTACATGGCCTGCCAGAGTGCACGAGTGGCCAGCGTCTGCGGCCGGTTCAGCGCATCACGCAGGCCCGCCACGGCCCGCCCAACCTCCCTCTGCAGGATCTCTTGGTCGAAGGCGGGATCGGACACTACACGCGCGACCCATGCGGTGGCGGGCTCCCGTACTGTGGGATCGGAAAGAAACCGAAACCGTAGGCTGGTTCTGTCTTGGCCTGCGCCGGAGGAGCGATCTAAGGCCAGGTCTGCCCAGACTTGGCCCAGACCCGTCTCATCTAGTGCGGGCCGGTCTGCCTGGGCACGCAGACCGCGAAAGGCCATGCTGGCCGTCATGCTGGCGAGCCCCTCCTTGCCGAGCGGGTCCCATCGGGTTCCCGCATCGATCTCAATGGCCAGATCAACGATGGGGATCTCCGGGGCTTGAAGAAACAGAAGTCGCGCACCCTGCGCGGTGGCGGTCTGGATAATCTTTGGTGTGTCGGAGGCCTGCGCCGAGAGCGGTGCGGAGGAGATCGCTACGACCGCGCAGGCGAAGGCTGCGCAGAGGTATCGAAGGGAAAAGTGTGTTTTGAAGATGGAGAGGGGCATGGTGGGCTACCTAGTGTCGAATCACCGCGGGCCCAAAGCCTTGTCTAGCCCGTGGCTGCGCGTCTGGGCTTAGGGGTTCGAGTTCGATCATCGTTAACCTTTCTGGAACGAAGACCGCTGCAGCAGCGCGTTGCAGATCTTCACTGGTTATCGCATCAAGCATACGCAACCAGTCTGCAACATCTTGGGTGGGGCGCCCCATCATGGCCAGCCGTCCCGCCTGCATGGCCCGGGAAAAAATAGAATCTTGCTGGTAGACCTGCCCCGCCTTCGCCTGACGCCGAAGCCGCGCAATCTCCTTTTCAGAGACGCCCGACCGCGCGATCTCTTGAAGTGCCTTGCGGATCTCTTCTTGTAGCTGCGTGGGGGATACGCCCGGGCTTGGGGTCGCCCGAATGGTAAAGAGGCCCGGCCCACGGCTGATGCCATCGGTTCCTGCATCGACAGAGACCGCAAGCTTTCGGCTACGCACGAGGTCAACCACCAGCATCCCGGTATCCGAATCATCGAGCAGTGTGGAGAGCATGGCCAGGGCGACGACTTCTCTGGCTTTGGCATTTTCGGGGCGCAGGGGCCCATCGGCGGCCGTAAGGGTCGGTGCACGCCAGGCCAGAAGAAAGAAAGGGTTCTCTGCCGGCGCGCGCACCCTGGCGAGGCGTTGGCCGATCTGCGCGGGTTCGGTCTGCGGCCTCTGATCGACCGCAGGCTTGGGCTGCCAGCTGCCATAGATTTTTTGGGCATGGGCAAAGACCGCTTCGGAGTCGACATCGCCGGCCACCACCAGCGTGGCGTAGTTGGGCCCGTACCAGCGTTGGTACCAGTCCCGCGCGTCATCGGCAGTGAGGCTTTGAAGGTCGCTCATCCATCCAATGATCGGGTTGCGTACCGGGTGTGCCTGGAATGCCGTGGCCATCAGTGCCTCATAGGCAAGGCCGAAGGGGCTGTCTTCCGTACGCAGACGACGCTCTTCCATGACGACCTGTATCTCTTTCTTGAACTCCTCATCACTAAACCGTAGTCGTTGCATCCGGTCTGCCTCAAGCGACATGACTTCAAACACGGCGTCGCGGTGCACCTGCTGGAAGTAGCCGGTGTACTCCCGGGTCGTAAAGGCGTTGTCCCGACCGCCAAGGGCAGCGACACGTTTGCTAAATTCGCCGGGCTTCAATGTCTCGGTGCCTTTAAACATCATGTGCTCGAGCACATGGGCGAGCCCGGTTCTGCCCGTGGTCTCATCAAGCGATCCTGCGCGAACAAAGACCATGTGCAGGGCTGTAGGTGCACGGCGGTCTTCAAAAACGAGCACGCGCAGGCCATTGGCAAGGCTGCGATCAAGGCTGGGGGTGCCGGCAGCGGCCGACTGGGCCTGGGACTGTCCCAGCCCGAGGGCGATGAGCAGCAGGGCAAATAGGACGCGCCACTGCAGATATACGCGCGGAATTCTATGGCGGCGGTACGAACGATCAAGGGAGGTGTGGCGAGGCTCTACAATCAATAGCATGTGCGCGTCTTTCGGCTTTAAGGGCCAAGTTGGTATGTCTATTGTGTCCGATTGGTTGGCAGGGCAGAAGGCCTTGTCTATGGACGCCCTTGCCCGCAGGGAGGTTTCTTGAAAATCCCTGGTCTGGAACGGTTAAAGGCGGGGCTCTCTAAGACGCGAGACCAGATCGGTCGCTTACTGGGCCGCCCAAGCTTAAGCGATGACTGGATGGAGTCGTTGGAGTCTGCCCTCATTTCGGCTGATGTGGGCGCGCGCCCTAGTGCCGCCTTGGTGGCGGCGCTGAAGAACGACATTCGGGCTGATCCCATCGATCTCGCGCAAGACCCGCAGGCACCCCGCACGCGGCTCTCGCGTTTGGTGGCCGAGGCCCTGCTGCCCCTGGTACAGACAGACCCGCCATGGCGCCAAGTAGATCACCCTACTGCGCCGCAGGTGATTATGCTTGTGGGCGTTAATGGGGCCGGAAAGACCACCTCCGTTGGCAAACTCACCCATTTCTTTCAGGCACGGGGACAGCGGGTCTTACTGGGCGCCGCCGACACCTTTCGGGCCGCTGCGCAGGCGCAGCTCATGACCTGGGGGGAACGCAATGGAGTTGAGGTCATCGCCCAGGCCAATGCAGACCCCGCAGCGATCGCCTTTGATGCGGTCAAGGCCGGCCAGGCCCGCGGCATGCAGGTGGTCTTGGTCGATACCGCGGGTCGCCTGCCGACACAGTTACACCTCATGGAAGAACTAAAGAAGGTGAAACGCGTAACGGCCAAGGCCATGGAGGGCGCGCCGCATGAGGTCTGGCTGGTGATTGATGGGGGCACCGGCCAGAACGCACTGGCCCAGGTTCGTGCCTTTGATGAGGCACTGGCATTGACCGGCCTCATTGTTACTAAGCTCGACGGCACTGCCCGAGGCGGCGTGTTGCTAGCCCTTGCCGCTGAGCGCCCTATCCCCGTGGTCTTCTTGGGCGTGGGCGAGGGTCTAGAGGATCTTCAGCCCTTTGATCCCGAGGCCTTTGCGCAGGCCCTGCTCTAGCCTGCCACGCAGTCGACGAAGTACTCCATCTTTCCATTGACCTCTTGCTGCACCAGGCCGTGGATGTCGGCATCGAAGCCCGGAAAGCGGGCATTGAAGTCGCGGGCGAACTGCAGGTAACGCACGATGGTCTTGTTAAAGCGCTCGCCGGGAATTAAGAGCGGAATACCTGGTGGGTAGGGCGTGAGCAGGCTCGTGGTGATGCGGCCTTCTAAGGCATCGATGGGCACCCGCTGGGTCTGACGATGGGCCACGGCTGAAAAAGCTTTCGCGGGCTTTAACACGGGCTCAATGTTGGAGACATACATCTCGGTGGTGAGGCGAGCAATGTCGTTTTGTTTGTAGGCCTCGTGCAGCTTCTGGCAGAGGTCTTTGAGGCCCACGCGTTCGTACTGCGGGTGCTTGGCACAGAACTCGGGAATGACACGCCACATGGGCTGGTTCTTGTCGTAATCGTCTTTGAATTGCTGCAGAGCTGTGAGCAGCGTATTCCAGCGGCCCTTGGTGATACCGATGGTGAACATGATGAAAAACGAATAGAGCCCTGTTTTCTCCACGATGACGCCGTGCTCAGCGAGGTACTTGGTGACCACCGAGGCCGGAATGCCCTGGGCATCGAATTCGCCTTTGATGTTGAGGCCGGGCGTGACGATCGTAGACTTAATCGGGTCGAGCATGTTGAAGCCCTCGACCAGATTCTCAAAGCCATGCCAGTCGTCTTGGGGCTTGAGCATCCATTGCTCGCGTTGGGCCATGCCGTCTGAGTCGGCCTGAATCTCTTCTGGCCCCCAGACCTTAAACCACCAGTCGTTGGGCCCAAACTCCTCGTCCACCTTGCGCATGGCGCGGCGAAAGTCGAGCGCCTCCACGATGCTTTCTTCCACCAGCGCTGTCCCTCCGGGCGGCTCCATCATGGCGGCGGCCACATCAAGTGAGGCAATGATGGCGTACTGCGGGCTGGTGCTCGTGTGCATCAGGTAGGCCTCGTTAAAGAGGTCGCGGTCGAGCTTACGTGTCTCTGATTCCTGCACCAGAATCTGCGAGGCCTGAGAGAGGCCTGCCAGAAGCTTATGGGTCGACTGGGTGGAAAAAATCATCGGGTCGTGGGGCCGTGGCCGGTCTTTGCCAATGGCATGCATGTCTTTGTAGAAGTCGTGGAAGGCCGCGTGCGGCACCCAGGCCTCATCAAAATGCAGGGTATCGATCGTGTCGCCTAAGACCTCTTTGATCATCTCCACGTTGTAGAGCACGCCATCGTAGGTGCTCTGGGTGATGGTAAGAATGCGGGGCTTCGCCCGCCCCTCGCGCTCGGCCCGCTCCCAGTTCTCTCGGGAAAAGGGGTTGGCCTTAATTTTGGCGAGGATGGTCTCGGGCTTAAATTCGCTTAAAGGAATCGGACCG
>Ga0315907_10006883_pt1 | contig 11955 bp, 12 predicted proteins | sample LakEriMetagenome_3_FD_203525 | JGI IMG/M metagenome (GOLD analysis project Ga0315907, IMG submission 203525) | Freshwater fungal communities from buoy surface, Lake Erie, Ohio, United States - Buoy 12 MA123 | ecosystem: Environmental > Aquatic > Freshwater > Lake > Lake biofilm | place: USA...
TGTCTCCAGTCTTCAGACATCCAGCCGTTTTTTGCAGAACCATAGATCGTTGGGAATTCTAACTGATCTTCATTTGCATCCAATTCGAACATCAGATCGAACACTTTTTCATGCACTTCATCCGGTGTACAGTTCTCTTTGTCAACTTTATTGATCACCAACAATGGCTTGATGCCCATCGACAGTGCTTTCCCAAGTACGAATCGTGTCTGTGGCATTGGACCTTCGAAAGCATCTACTAAAAGACATACACCATCCGCCATGTTCAATACCCGTTCAACCTCTCCTCCGAAATCGGCGTGACCCGGAGTGTCAATAATGTTGATCTTTGTTCCTTTATACGAGACCGACACGTTCTTGGACACGATCGTAATGCCACGTTCTCTTTCAAGATCGTTATTATCCATAATCAACTCTCCAGTTGGACGATCGCGTTCATTTAAAACGTTCCCTGCTTCGATCATTTTGTCAACCAAGGTTGTTTTACCGTGGTCAACGTGTGCAATAATTGCAATGTTTCTGATTTCCATAAAAATGACAAGAAATACGTGTTGTTATTTAGATTTTTTACTGCTGAACGGTTTGCCGAAAGATCTTGGACGACCGCCTCCGGAGCTGCCTCCGTCACGACGTGATCCGCTTTCCTTCTTGAATCCACCTTCTTTTTTGAAGCCTCCTTCTTTCTTGAAGCCTCCTTCACTTTTGAAGCCTCCTTCACGACGTGGACGATCATCTCTTCGGCTGTCACCACTTCTCGAAGTACGTTCACGACTACCCTGGAATTTCCCTCCGAAGGATCCTCCGTCTCTGCGTGATCCACCGCCTCCACTTCTGGCTCCGCCTCCTGATTTGGATTTCGTAATCTCGATACTTACATCATGACCTTCGTAAACAGCACCATTCACTTTTTTAAGGATGTTGTCTGCGTACTCGTTATCAGCTTCGAAGAAAGAATAGGATGTCATAATATCAATACGCCCAACATTCGTAGACTTCAAACCCGTTGCATCACACACAAGGCGCAATAGCCCTCCCGGATTTAATCCGTCTCTCCTGCCAAGACTTACAAAGAAACGAGTCTTTCCGCTTTCGGTTTCATCTCCTTTGCGCTCACGTCTTTTCCCTCTGTCTTCACCACGATCATCTGCTTTACCTGCAGTTGCATTCAAATCACCCGCACGCTCATAATATTCAATGAAACGATTGAACTCTGTAGAAACGAAATGCTTTATAGCTTCTTCCTTCGACATATTCTCGAATTCCGCCATAATCGTCGGCATGAACTTCTCGATATCTTTTTCTCTTACCTCCGCAGTAGTTACCTTATTGATCAGTTTCATTAACTGAATCTCACAGATCTCTTCTGCATTAGGAACAGTCCCCAACGTAAACGTTGTACGCATCTGCTTTTCGATCGCACGGATCTTACCGCTTTCGCGCGTGTTGATCAGCACAAGTGATTCGCCTTTACGTCCCGCACGGGCCGTACGCCCTGAACGGTGGGTATAGTTCTCGATATCATCCGGTAGATTATAATTGATCACATGTGTGATATTGTCGATGTCCAGACCACGTGCGGCAACATCCGTTGCAACCAGGATCTGAATATCTTTCCTTCGGAAGCGGTCCATTACACGGTCACGCTGCACCTGAGAAAGATCTCCGTGCAATGGCTCCGCAGAATAACCTTCTTTTGCAAGTTTTTCGGCAACAGTTGCGGTTTCCTGACGTGTTCGACAGAAAATCAATCCGTAGATATCAGGATTAAAATCGATCAAACGCTTAACAGCCGCATAACGGTCCTTCTCTTTCACAACATAATAGATGTGATCGATGTTCTCGTTACTTTGATTCTTGTGACCGATGGATACTTCCAACGGTTCAGTCATATATGTCTTTGCGATGCGCGCTACTTCAGCAGGCATTGTTGCAGAGAATAACCATACGTTTTTGAAGTCGGGTGTAGTTTCCAATATCGCGTCGATATCTTCTTTGAACCCCATATTCAGCATCTCATCGGCTTCGTCCAAGACGACATATTCAACGTCAGCAAGCGAAATCGCTCTTCTGTTGATAAGGTCCATTAAACGTCCGGGAGTTGCGACAATGATCGAAGCACCTTTTTTGATGTCGGTCATTTGTTTTCTAATATCTGTTCCTCCATAAACGGCTACTACATTCACCTTTAAATACTTGGAGTAGTTTTCCAGATCTTTTGCAATTTGCAAGCAGAGTTCACGCGTTGGGCAGATTACCAGGCCTTGCGGCGTCTTTGCGTGATTTTCAATGTTGTTAATCAATGGTAGACCAAATGCTGCGGTCTTACCTGTTCCTGTTTGAGCTAAACCAACAAAATCGCTATTCTCACCTAATAGGTATGGAATGGCTTTCTCTTGGATCGGAGTAGGTGCTTCAAACCCCAGTTCTTTTAACGACTTCAGCACCTCACTCTTTAGCCCGAGTTCCTCAAATGTCATCTAATTATTTTAAAATTGGGTGCAAAGATACGCATAAAAAGGGGAGGAAGGAAATTTATTTCTTTAAAGCACCGCAATATAGAACATTGAAGGAACTAATAAACCATCTTAATAGAGACGGTCTTGTCCTTGTCAACCATCAAAGAACAATCTTCAAAATCTGGGGCTGACCACTTTGGCCTGAAATTATTTGAGAAAGCGTATGCTTCGGTCGGAATTCCGATCATATTCTTGTCACAGACCTTGTTGTTGTTCTCGTCGTGGTATGTGCAGACGGCATAGGGTGCCGCATCGAGATTTACAAAATGGTAGATTAATTCATTTCCATCCGGTTTTATCCTGACCATTCTATATGTTTGCCCGACCTTTGGGAACCGAATAGGATCCTTGTAAAGCGATAACTCGATTACACCCTTTTGATTTTGGATATTCGTTAATTTAACTGTCAAACAACACTTCTTCGGGCCATTACTCGGAACGAGCAGAAAGAATGAGGATATGGCAATGAACAAAGTTTTCATTTGTTCTTTAGTTCTGTTTTGAAAATCTTGTCCCACCAAAGAAACGTTGACGAGTAATTACCGTCAAGTTTGGCATGATGATCGTCGTGATGACGGGTTTTAGAAATAAGAGGTATCCAACTAAGAACGGGTAACTCAAGATCCGAATGAATATGTATCTCATGCAGGTTCCTGATCACACCAAAGGCCCAGAAAGCATAGACATTTATTGGCATTACCGCCAAGATCAGAATGAAAGCAATAGCTGAACCGATCATTCCGATCATCCACTCCAGTGGATGCGCATAGAGATACTCCAGAGGAAAAGGAGTACTGGAACGATGATGGATCGAATGGATGGTTTTCAGTAAAAACTTATTTTCATGAAAATAACGGTGCATGAAATAGAAATAGATATCATCAATAACGAAAGCAACGACAACCTGAGCGACAATAATCCAGCCTGAACCGAATGAGGTATCGATGTAATCATACAAAGCATATGCTCCGCCCGCCGAAAACAACATGAGTACAACCAAATTGAAGAAATACAATCCAAAACGCGCACCGAAAACTCCTTCTTTGTATTTCTTTTTTTGAATTCGAAATCTGGAAAACAAATTAGAACGCAATACGACAAAGCTGTAGAGCACTCCAAAAAGATTTGACGCCAATAATATGCCAACGGTTCCTATGACAACCTCATATTGTGTCATTGTTTTAACGCAAATAAATTATACAATTCTGTATTCTCCAATCCTTTTTCTCTTTCTGCGTGGATCTTAGTGAATCCTTTGGACACAAGGAGCTGCTTCACTTTTTCAAAGCGCCCGTCGATGTCATGTACCTCTATCACACAAGAACGGATCATCGGCCAATGCTCGTCCTCAATACCTTGCAATACACTCCATTCAGCTCCTTCACAATCCACTTTTAGCAGATCGATCTTTGGTATTTGCTGTTCCCTTATTACAGTTGACAATGTTTTTAATTGGCAATTGACTGTCTTCTTTCCCTTCACAAGATAAGATGCAATAAAGCCTGAAAACATTGGTGGAATAAGTTTCATCCACTTCATTCCTTCTGGTGGATTGGTCATTGTTCCACGGACTGCTTGCTTAAATGCCCCTGGGTTATTGTCCCACTGTTCCGGATGTAATGTTGATAAGGCGGGGGTATTCGGAAAATATGTAAAGGTAGCAAATGCGTTTTTATCTGAAACACCAATCGCAAGAGCAGTTATTTGTCCATTTCCAAATTCTTTTGCGTTACGATCAAGAACTTCGTGGATATCAGGAATAGGTTCAAAGGAATAAACACTCACATTCTGTCCCTTTTGGGCTGACCTCAGACTGAAAACACCAACATTTGCGCCAATGTCCAATACAATATCCCCGTCCTTTATTCCTATCCCGTGCTGAAGGTATCCTTCTACATGATGATCGAGCATTTTTGCCTCCGGTTTTCGAAGACAATAAAGGGGTGTTCCGTCAGAAAGTCTTGTTTTATTCATAATCTCAATGACTAAATATAGAAAATTAAAATGATAGCACCGTAATTAAATTCTAAACAAACTTTTTGAAAACTTAAAAATTAAGTTGAAAATTAAAGGAAGCAGACTATCCCTTTTGTTGCTCGGAATCGGTATTATCTGAGAGGTAGCTGCTTTTCAAACTCTCCACGTCATTGTCGGCATCAACTGTATTTTGATCATCAAGTGGCAATGCAGCCGGAGGTATGTATGCGTTTTTGGGTGATTCGAACCTAATGGAATTATTCAGATCGTCTGCATACTGATCGAGCGGTTGCTGTATTTCACGGGTCGTTTCTTGGATAATATTCGACAAGTTTAAGTCCTTTTTCATATCTACCCCAGATTTGCGAATCTCATCCTGAAGGTCGTTGGACGCATCCTTGATCTGTCGAATGGTCCTCCCCATAGACCTGGCAATACCGGGAATACTCTTGGAACCAAAGAACATCAGGATGAAAATCAGGATCACCAAGATTTCTGTACCGGAAACATCATTCAAGAATAAGAGCATCATGAATTCTTATAGAGACAAAGTTAATAAATAAAAAAGGTGCTTCAAAGAAACACCTGTATATTGGTTTTATTTAACGGTTTGCATTTTTTCTACCGCCGACAATACCATTTTTCTAGGCAAAAGCGGTACGAGCCAATTCAATCCAAAAGCGAGAAGTCTGTCAGTAATTACTAACAGTTTCCCTTTTTCCATCGCTGCATAACCTTTTTTTGCCGTAGAATATGCCGATGCAGCATTTTTAAAAAGTCCGCTTCCTGACATTCCCGCAGCATTTTCAAAACCTGTCTGAACAGGGCCTGGACATAAGGCCGTAACTGTTATACCCTGTTTTTTCAACTCATGAGCTGTACCCTGCGAAAAAGAAAGCACAAAGGCTTTGGTTGCATAATAAACAGTCTGCAGAGGGCCTGGAAGCATGCCTGCAGTGCTAGCAGTATGAAGTATTTTGCCTTTTTTCCGCTTGATCATGTCCTGAACCACCAAATGCGTCAATTCAGTTAGTGAAGTTATATTCAACTGAATCATGTCAAGTTCCCTATTCAATTCCCTTTCATGAAATTTCCCATAACCACCGAGTCCGGCATTATTGATGAGGATATCTATCTCGACACCCTCTTCCTTAATTTGAGCATAGAGCTTCGCCGCTGAATGAGGCACCATGAGATCCACCGGAAAAATCAGCACCTTTACCCCAAATTCTGTTCTTAGAACTCCGGCCAGTTGTTCAAGTTCTTCCTTTCTACGCGCAACTAGTATCAAGTCACCGCTTTTAGAGGCGTGAATTTTTGCCAGCTCCAAACCGATTCCACCGGATGCACCGGTGATCAAAGCAACATTCTTCATTTATAATCCATTTTTAAAACGTAAAATTATTTTTTGATCGCATCCCAAGCGATCTCGAACAATCGGTTCTTGTACTCAACATCCTGCTGGTAATGAGAATTATTGTGCAAAAAATGCACGGTCGTCTGAACCATACTTGACATGACTTGGAACAATAAAAGTGGCGTTATGTTTTTGAAAACTCCCTCATTTATCCCTTTTTCAGCTAATTCGATATTCATTTGTACATAGCGATGAGAACGCTCAATTTCTACAGAATAAAAGGGGGAATTCTCAAATTGAAGCATGAAACCAAAATCTTCCTGATTTTCAAGATTCCATTCAACTGCAGCCAACCAAAGCGTATAAATACTCTCCTTCAATGTAGCTCCCTTGTAAATCTGACTTAGAGAATATTCGAACAAGCGATCTTTGACATCGAAATACATGGCACGGATAAGTTCATCCTTAGTCGGGAAATAGTGAAAAAGGATTCCATTACTAACTCCGGCATCCTTCGCTATTCGGGCGGTAGCAGTTCCATAAAAACCGTACTCAGCAAAAAGCTTCTTCGCCGTTTTCATCAATTTCGTGCGTTTGTCCATTCCTCCTTTTTCGAACAAATATACCAGGATTTTAGAAAATTGACTGATTAGTCGATCTTTAGAGCGCATTATGCTCCGTAACCTGCTTTTTCCATAGGATAGGTATTGAGCGTTGCGGAAGCTTTCGCAACCAGCTCATTTCGTTGATTGTGAACAGTTGCCTCCATGAAGATAATTCTCTTTCCCTTCCGCATGAGAAATGAATGGGCAACCAGCTCATCTCCTTTCATTGCTGGACCAAAGAAGGTCGTTTTCATTTCGATCGTCGATACTACCATATTATCGCTACAAACAGCTGACAATGCTCCTACTCCAACAGTAGCATCAAGAAGTGCAGCCAAGGATCCACCGTGCGCTGCATTGGGTGTAGCAAGTAGGTCATCTGTTACAGGCATGTTATATTCGATACTTCCGGGCTCAATGATCGTAAATTCCATTCCCAATAACCTCCCGAATTGGTTGAGATCGATGTATTTCCTGATCAGTGGATGATTGTTTAGCGCGTTCATTTCTGTACAGTTTTCATGTGAACATCCATTTGCGGGAACGGGAAATGAAGACCAGACTTCTCAAACGCTTCATAGATACGCTGGTTCATATCGAAGAAAACAGGGCGCACATCATCGGTCATTACCCATGCCCTAACTGTAAGGTCGACAGATGAAGGTGAAAGAAGCGCTATGCCGATAAACGGTTCAGGGTCAATTAATATTCGTTTATCTTCCTGAATAAACTGCTCTACAAGACCTTTGGCTACACTAAAATCATCACCGTATGCAATACTGAATGTCCAGTCGACACGTCGCTTATCTGCCTTTGTAAAGTTGATGATATTTCCATTCGCAACCGGACCGTTCGGGAGGATGATCACTTTATTGTCCGTTGTGTATAAATAGGTGTTAAAGATTTGAATCTCCTTTACTTCACCTTGCTCTCCTTGTGTCATGATCGTGTCCCCAACTTTAAATGGTTTTAAGACCAGTATCATAATTCCTCCTGCAAAATTGGACAAGGTACCTGAAAAGGCCATACCGATAGCGAGTCCAACTGCTCCTAAAATGGCAACAAAAGAGGTCATCTCAATACCGATCTGTGAGATGGAGGTCACAATAACGAGTATTTTAAGTACCAGCGAAACAAAACTCGTGGCAAATGTTACCAAACCTTCATCCGTGTTACTGTTGCGCAGTATCCGACGGAGTCCTCTGGATAACATCTTTGCCAACCAAAACCCAATAACCAATATGAGAACAGAGATGATCAAATTAGTTCCCATCCTGACCAACCATTGATTGACATCAGTGTATTTTATCCCGAATAATTCTTCCAACCACTGCATATATTGATAATTTAACAACACAAAACTAATTGTTCTCTTCCAATCATCGGATGGAATTATCATATTTGAGAAAAGTTCCAATTCGACACATATGTTCTTTTTAATTTCAAAGGCTCTGGCACCATTTATTGCACCTTTTACATGGTTTGCAATTTGTCTGATGTGTTACCTCTTCTGGAGAAAAGAACCATGGAAGAAGCGTTTCAAGTGGATTACCATTTTCATTTTTATCTTTTTTACAAATACGGCCATATTTCTAGAATTTGCGCGACTTTGGGAAATACCGGGAACAAGGATACCAGCCCTGAAAAAATATGATGTTGGGATCGTACTTACCGGTATGGGAGAGTACAACAATGATCTGGGTGTCCTAAGTATCCGGAGAGGTGCAGATCGTATCTGGCAAGCACTAACCCTTTACCACAAAGGGAAGATCAAAAAAATCCTGATCACTGGTGATAGCGGATATATTACGGACAGGGGACTTCATGAAGCAAAACAGGTCAAGGAGGTTCTGGTTGGTTGGGGAATGCCCGAGAAAGACATCATTACAGAGGAAGTATCCAAAAATACATATGAGAACGCCGTTGAGACAAAAAAACTGTTGGACAGGTCTTATCCCAATCTTAAGACCTACCTGCTGATAACCTCAGGTAAGCACATGCGCAGAGCAAATGGCTGCTTCGAAAAACAGGGTTTGAAATGTGGGCTTTTCTCTACAGATCTATACACCGGTCCCGAACGCAATTATTTTTGGGACCAGTATCTCATTCCAAATTATGGAAACTTTGAGGATTGGGAAACGATCATGAAGGAGATAATAGGTTATGCTGTTTATGATATTGCCGGATACATTTGATGGAGAAAATAATCATAAATGATGGATGGCTGATTTACGACCCGCATTTCTATTCTGCGAGCGAATCAGAACTGGTTTTTGAAGGATTGAAACAATTACCAACCTGGGAACAGGGAACTATCAAAATATTTGGTAAGGATCATAAAACGCCTCGTTTAGAGTCCTTTCATGCAGACAAAGGATTGAGATACGGCTATTCGGGCCAACGTATGAGAACACATGAGTTTAATGACACTCTTCAATCCATACGAACCAAGTTATGTCAGGAAAGTGGATTTCAGTTCAATTCCGTATTATGCAATCTTTACAGGAATGGTAGCGACAGCAACGGATGGCATGCTGACAATGAACACGAACTTGGAAAGGATCCGATCATTGCATCGATCTCTTTTGGTGCAACACGACGGTTTGACTTGAAGCATGCCTTATCAGGCGAAAAGTTCTCGCTTGAATTATCACATGGAAGTCTTTTGATCATGGGAGGAGCCATCCAGCATCATTGGAAACATCAGATAGCGAAAACGAAAAAAGTCATGCATCCCCGCATCAATTTGACATTTCGCCTTATCACTCACAGATCCGTTGATTAGAACGAAACGATTAACTTTAGCAAAAACATCCGATGGTAACCACTGCTCAAGAAGCCGTAAATTGTATTCGATCGAACGATCATGTGTTCATACACTCTGCCGCTGCAGCGCCAACAGCTTTAATCAATGCATTGTCGGATAGACATCATGAATTGAAAAACGTCAGTGTTTATTCATTGCATACGGAAGGCCCTGCACCATATGCTGCGAAAGAAATGAAAGCATCATTCGTTATCAAACCGTTTTTCGTAGGATCAAATATTCGTGAGAACATTCAATCAAACAGAGGAAGTTATATCCCGATCTTTTTAAGTGAAGCTCCTGATCTGTTTCGAAGTGGCCTTATTCCGATTGATGTTGCACTAATTTCTGTTTCTCCTCCAGATAAACACGGTTATTGTACCCTGGGACCTTCTGTTGACATTTCTCTTGCTGCAGTTCAATCTGCAAAGAAAATTGTTGCTCAGATAAATAACTTCATTCCCCGCACCCATGGTGACGGATTCATTCACATTTCGAAGATCCATTGTGCTGTTGAAATGGATATGCCTCTTCAAGAAACGAAAGAACACGCACTTTCCGATCTTGAATTATCCATTGGTAAAAATGTTGCCAATCTTGTTGAAGATGGTGCAACACTCCAAATGGGCATTGGCGCTATTCCGAATGCGGTTCTGTCATGCCTTACAAATCACAAGGATCTCGGTATTCACTCTGAGATGTTCTCCGACGGGATCTTACCACTCGTAAGATCGGGAGTCATAACCGGAGCTGCGAAACTCAAGCACAGAAACAAGATCGTAGGTTCATTTGCTATTGGGTCCCATGAGTTGTATGATTTTATCGATGATAATCCAATGATTCAGATGCTTGACTTTGCTTATGTCAACTGTGTGGAGGTGATCCGGAAGAATCCTAAAGTTACAGCGATCAACAGCGCGATCGAAGTGGATCTTAGCGGCCAAATTTGTGCTGATTCGATTGGAACGAAGATCTTCTCAGGTGTTGGAGGACAAATGGATTTCATCCGAGGCGCATCCTTGTCCCAAGGAGGAAAACCGATTATTGCACTTCCTTCCGTCACAAATAAGGGGGAATCAAAGATTGTACCTACCCTTCGAATTGGAGCAGGCGTTGTCACAACGCGTGCACATGTGCATTGGATCGTGACAGAATATGGAGCGGTAAATTTGCATGGAAAAACGATCCATGAACGAGCAGAATTACTCATTAGCATTGCGCATCCCGCTCATCGTGAATGGCTCACTGAATCATTCTTCAACTTTCGAGATTAACTAACAGGTTGAAATTGAAAGTTGAAAACACGAGAGACCTCCGGGTTAATAACAAGTTCATCCTTGAGATGCACCGCTTATCCATTTCATAGTTTGAGATAGTTGCCCTGGAAAGAAACGTGTTATATTTGTGTCCCATGCGATGGTGCCTGTTATACCTGTTTCTTACTCTTCCCTTTCTGGAATTCTCTCAGAAATCTCTTGAAGCATATGCAACCTCGGAAAAGATCCTGATAGATGGAGAATTTTCTGAAGAATCCTGGTCCAAAGCACAAGTAGCGGGTGATTTTGTTCAGTTCAAACCAAACCCTGGAAACTCATCCAGCCAGCGGACAGAAGTTCGGTTAATGTATGATGATCAGGCCATCTATGTCGCGGCAAAGTGCTATGATAAACCCGAACATGTTTCCAAAGTACTGTCTTTGCGAGATGACTTCAATGCGAACGTAGATAACTTTCAGTTATTCCTCGATACTTACAACGATGATCAGAACGGTTTTGCTTTTGGAGTCAGCAGCATGGGGGTGCAGTATGATGCAAAACAATTCGTTGATGATGAAAGTCCGGAACTGAACATGGTCTGGAAAAGCGCGGTCGTTCGAAATGAAGAGGGATGGCAGGTCGAGATTAAAATCCCGTATTCTGCCTTTCGCTTCCCTAAAAAAGAAATTCAGGATTGGGGGATCAATTTTTTTCGTTATATCAGTAGGAATCGAGAAGAGACCCTGTGGAGCCCTCATAAACCGGACTTCGAGAACTGGCCGGCTCAATACGGTAGTCTGACAAATCTGATAGGTATCGAGCCCCCATTGAGACTTGCTTTTATACCCTATGTTTCTGCTTATGTAGATCATTATCCACTCAATGCTCAAGGGCAAAGCAATTGGTCAAGTTCATTCAATGGCGGAATGGATATTAAGTTGGGATTGAACGAAGCATTTACGTTAGATATGACTCTGGTCCCTGATTTCGGTCAGGTTATGTTTGATAACCAGGTATTGAATTTGAGTCCCTTTGAAATCCAGTTCAATGAAAACCGGCAATTCTTTACCGAAGGGACTGAACTCTTCAATAAATCGGGACTCTTTTATTCTCGAAGAATTGGTGTTCAATCACCTTTTAGTGTCTTAAGCACGAATTTGAATGAGAATGAATATTTAAAGGATGTCCCCACCAATGCACAATTATACAATGCTTCAAAACTGACCGGCAGAACAAAAAAAGGTCTTGGAATAGGGGTTTTCAACGGTATCACAGCAGAACAATTTGCCACTGCTGTAAATTCTGTCTCTGCAGAGGAACGTTCGGTCGTTGTTTCTCCGATCACAAATTACAACGTGATCGTTCTTGATCAAAATCTAAAGAACAACAGTTACCTGACGCTTACAAATACAAACGTGTTGCGCGACGGATCGTTCTA
>Ga0315907_10006884_pt1 | contig 11954 bp, 12 predicted proteins | sample LakEriMetagenome_3_FD_203525 | JGI IMG/M metagenome (GOLD analysis project Ga0315907, IMG submission 203525) | Freshwater fungal communities from buoy surface, Lake Erie, Ohio, United States - Buoy 12 MA123 | ecosystem: Environmental > Aquatic > Freshwater > Lake > Lake biofilm | place: USA...
GCGAAGAGCGCGGCCTTGAGGACGAGCGTGTCGAAGACCGTCTCGCAGAGCAGGAGGTCGGCGCCGGCGTCGATCAGGGCGTCGACCTGTTCGCGGTAGGCCGCGGAAACCTGGACGAACGTCACGTCGCGCTTGGCGGAGTCGTTGACGTCGCGGGACATCGACAGCGTCTTGTTCGTCGGCCCGATGGCGCCGGCGACGAAGGCATCCTTGCCCGGGTTGGCGGCCTTGAAGGCGTCGACCGCCTCGCGGGCGACCTTGACCGCTTCGGTGTTCAGCTCGCGGACGAGGTGGGTCATCGCGTAATCCTCCATCGCGATGGACGTGCCGTTGAAGGTGTTCGTCTCGAGGATGTCGGCGCCGGCGTCGAGGTAGGCCCGGTGGATGTCGCGGACGACGGACGGCTTGGTGATGACCAGGAGGTCGTTGTTGCCCTTCAGCTGGCCGGGGTGGTCCTTGAAGCGTTCGCCGCGGTAGTCGGCTTCCTGCAGCTTCAGCTGCTGGATCATGGTGCCCATCGCGCCGTCGAGGTAGACGATACGCTGGCGGAGGAGGGCCTCGAGGCGCTCCCCGGCCGGGTTCAACGGTAGCCGCTGGCTGGACATCGCCCCTAACGTGGGGGTTGTCGCCCAAGGGTCAAGGCACGGGGCGGGCCTAGTTCGTCATACCGGGCGCATCGGGCTTCTTGCACCGGAGCAGGTCCTGGGTGCGGTAGAGCACGATCCGCTTGCCTTCGAATTTCTCGTCGTCCCAGAGCAGGGGCCGCAGTTCGAAGCTGAACACGGGGTTCAGGTGGGACTTGGCGGCCTCCTCGGCGGGGTCGCCGCCCTGCCAGTAGAGGATGCCGTTGGGCAGGGAATGCTTCTGGCCCTTGCAGAGGAGCTGACGGGTGTTGTGGACGAACGTCCGGAGGTCGGCCACGGCCCGGCCGGTCACGAAGTCATGCTCGTGGTTCATCGTCTCGGCGCGGGCGTTCTTGACGTCGACGTTCTTGAGACCGAGGCGGGCGGCGATGTCCTCGACGACGGTGATCTTCTTGCCCACGGAGTCGACCAGCGTGAAGCGGGCCTTGGGGTAGAGGACGGCGAGGATGAGCCCGGGGAAGCCGCCGCCGGTGCCGACGTCCATGACGCGGCAGCCGTCCATGAGTTTGAGGAACTTCACCGCCGCGACGCAGGGCGCGTAGTGGTGGCGTTCGAGGTGCTCGATGTCCTTGCGCGAGACCAGGTTGATCTTCTCGTTCCACTCGCGGTGCAGCGCGGCCATGGCCGTGAGCTGGTCCCACTGGGCGGGGGTGACTTCGGGGAAGAGCGGAACGAGGGCCTGCATGCGGAGGGCCGTCAGCGTGAGGCTCGCCGGTCCGGAGGCAAGGACGCTTCAGCGCCGGGCCGGGGCGAGCGCCTCGCGGAGACGGCCGATCGCCTCGAGGCGGGCCTGCACGGACGCGCGTTCCTCCTCGCGCGCGGCCAGATGGATCCGCGCGTTCCAGCGGAGGTATTCCTTGGTCACGTGCCGCCGCGCCTGGTCGAGGTCCCAGTCGCGCCGCAGGCCCAGCTCGCTCGCCAGCGCCAGCAGCGGCGCCTCCAGCCGGTCGAGCACGTCGCCGGTCGTGCGCGGGGAACGCTTGCGCCCGCCGGTCCTGGGCTTCCGCCGGCCGCGGCGCACGTGGGCGGCGTAGGCCGCGAACTGCGCGACGGTCATGCCGAGGCGATCCTCCGCGAGCGTCAGCTCCGTCCGGAACTCCCGCCCGGCCGCCGCCAGGAAATCCTCCGCCGCCACGCGGCCCAGCACGTCGCGCAGCACGCCGTCGCGCGGGATCCGGCGGGGCGGCGCGCCGGTCAGCTTACCCAGCACCCAGGCCACGCGGTCGGCGTCGCTCGCGCCGGCCGGGGCCGCGGTCAGGCCCGTCGACCGCCGCCGTTGTCGCCGTGCGCCTTCCGGGCGGGGGCGGAAGGCCACCCAGGCCGACAGCGCCAGGACGAGGACGCCGGCCAGCGCGAGCGGGAGCAGCCAGGCGCGCATCGCTCAGCCCAGGTCGACCTTCGCCACGTTGAGGGAGCCGCGCCCGGCGCCGTTGTCGCGCAGCTCGATGACCAGCGGCTTACCCGTCCCGAGGTCGCGGAACTCCGCCCGCATGATCCCGTTGAGGTCGTAGGCGAAGGTCACCTCGATCGGTTGGTCCGCGGGCCGGCCGGGCGGCAACGGCATCTCCACCTCGGCGATCCGCAGCACGAGCGTCGGGTCGGACTCGGGGATGGCCGATTGCGTGACCTCGCAGGTCAGCACGCGCTGGTCGTCCTCGACCGTGTAGTACGTGCGCGTCCGGGACACCGGCAGCTTCTCGCCCTTGGCGATGATGATGCTGTTCTCGAGCAGGCCGTCGTCGTCGACGGAAAGCGTGCCGTAGTAGTGCGGGGCGATGTCCTGGAAGGCGATGGCCGCCGCCTGGCGGCGCTGGTCCGGCGAGAGCTTGGCCGGGTCCGCCTTGTGCGCCGCGTAGAGCGCCGCGCCGAGGGCCACCGCGGTGTCGGGGTCGCGCAGCAGCGGCTCGCGGCCGAAGACCCGGGCCACCGCGGCGCGGACCGCCGGCACGCGGCACGTCCCGCCCGCGAGGAAGACCCCGGCCAGCTCGGCGCGGTCGAGGCCGGCGCGCAGCAGCACGCCCTCGCAGGCCATCTCCGCCTGGGCGACCAGGCCCGCGATGGCCGCCTCGAACTCCGCCCGCGTCACCGTCACGGCCACGCGCCCGTGGCGCGCGGAGCGCAGCGGCAGGCGCACCGCCTCGCGGGCGGACAGGCGGTGCTTGAGCCCCTCGGCGTCGGCCTTGCCGAATTCGCAGTCGCCCGGCCGCAGCTCGTCGCCCGTCGCGGCGCGGAACTTCGCCGCCACGAGCTCCGTCAGCTTCGCGTCGAAATCCTTGCCCCCCAGGCGCTGCACGCCCTCGGTGAAGACGACCTCCACGGCCAGCCCCTGCGCGCGGACCAGCGAGACGTCGAACGTGCCGCCGCCGAAGTCGAAGACCGCGTAGAGCCCGGCGAGCGGCTGCCGTTGGCCGCGCGCGTAGGCGAGGGCCGCCGCCGTCGGCTCGTTGATCATGTGCACCGCGCCGAAGCCGGCGCGGCGGGCGGCCTCCAGCGTGGCCTCGCGGGCCGCGTTGGTGAAGTTGGCCGGGATCGTGATCACCGCGAGGTCCACCGGCCCGTGGGCGGCCTCGGCGTGCTCGCGCACCTTGCGGAGCATCAGCGCGGACAGGTCGAGCGGGGTGACGCGCCGACCGAAGACCGGGTGCGAGACGCCCGTGCCGAGGTCGCGCTTGAACTCGAGGAAGACATGCTCGCCATCCTCCGCCATCGCGCGGGCCTCGCGGCCGACCACCACGTGGTTGACTGTCTCGAACGCCACCGCCGTCGGCGTGATGGGCTCGCCCTCCCAGTCGCGCACCAGCTCGGGGGCGCCGTCGGCGCCGATCCGGGCCACGATCGTGGTCGTGGTGCCGAGGTCGATGCCGAGGAGGTGGGCCATCCGTCAGATTTTTATGAGGGCAGGGGCGGGGCGGGGGAAGGCGAAACCCTTTGCGCTTCCCAGCCCGGGTCCGCCGCGTAGAAAGGACCCATGCGCCCCTGGCTACCCCTCCTGCTGCTCGCCGTCCTGCCCCTCGCGGCCGCCGAACCCGCGCCGGCGTCGGCGCTCGCGCCCGTCGTGCAGGCCCTCGAGCTCAAGTGGCCGCGCAACCGCACGGTCCACCTGGTCTGCCACGGCCACAGCGTCCCCGCCGGCTACTTCGTGACCCCGGCCGTGCACGCGAACGAGGCTTACCCCGCCGGGCTGCAGGCCGGCCTGCGCGCCCGCTTCCCGCACGCCGTGCTGAACGTCATCGTCACCGCCATCGGCGGCGAGGCCTCCGACCGCGGGGCCGCCCGTTTCGAGCGCGACGTCCTCGCGCTGCGGCCGGCCGTCGTGACGATCGACTACTCCCTCAACGACCGCCGCCTCGGGCTCGAGAAGGCCAAGGCGAACTGGTCGGCCATGATCGTCGCCGCCAAGGCCGCCGGCATCCAGGTGATCCTGCTGACCCCGACGCCCGACCAGTCGGCCAAGCTCGCCGACCCCAAGGACCCGCTGAACCTCCACGCCGAGCAGGTCCGCGCCCTGGCCAAGGAGCATGGCGTCCTGCTGGTGGACAGTCTCGCGCTCTTCCAGGCCAAGGTCGCCGCCGGCACGCCCCTCAAGGACCTGATGTCGCAGGTCAACCACCCCAGCGCCGCCGGGCACGCCCTCGTCACGGCCGCCCTGCTGGACCTCTTCCGGAAGTAATTTGCTGTTTCCTTCCCCGGTCGCTTCCGCAAACCTCGCCTTCCCATGTTCCACCACGTCGTCTTCTTCTACCTGAAAAAGGATATCACCGCCGCCCAGCGCGCGGAGTTCGAGACCAAGCTCCGCGGCCTCCTCGCCATCAAGAGCATCCACAGCGGCTACGTCGGCGTCCCGAGCAAGCACGCCGTCCGCCCGATCATCGACACCGCCTACGACTTCGCCGAGTTCTTCGTCTTCAAGAACCACGCCGACCACGACGCCTACCAGGTCGACCCGATCCACCAGGCCTTCATCGCCGACTGCAAGGCCTACTGGGATTCGGTGAAGATCTACGACTTCGAATAAGCCGAGGTCCCGTTGACCGCATCAAAAGGCCGCCCACCCGGGCGGCCTTTTTTGTTCTCATGGTTCCGGCTCCTCGCCGAACCATCCGCTTAGCCGAGCAAAGGGTGGATGTCGGTCCAGGGACGGCGAACGGCCTTCAAGTAGGCGTCGATTTCGCCCAGGCGCAATTCCTGCCAGTGGCTTGATTCGATGCGTGACACGGTGGATTGGTTAACGCCCATCCGTTCGGCTACCTGTGACTGAGTCTGGCCCGATTCCACCCGCATCACCTCGAGGGCTGAGGAAAGTCGCGTTCTCGCTTCGGATTGCGCGAGCTTGGCCATCTCAGCGGGAGAGTAGCCGAGCCGCCGGGCCAGTGACTTCAAGTCACGGGTATGGGTCTTGGTCTTCATGCCCTTGATGGTGCCGGACCAGCCACTCGTGGCAATATGCAATATCTGCATATTGGTTGGGTTTAACCCCTAGGCGGATCAGCCAAAGTTCGTACGTCGCCGGGTCGGGCCAGAAGTAGAGTCGTACCTCGGCCAGGTTGGAACGCCCCGCTTGTTCGACGGCCAAGATGCCGCGGCCTTCGGGGTGTATCCATCCGGGCAGGTTAAAGCCGCGTGCGAGCAGCGGGTTATTCAGCCATTTCTCGAGGTAACAGTGAATTCGGATGATGGCTTGGTCGCAGCTTTCGGGGTGGCGCTTGTGCCACTTCCGGAAACTCCGTTCGAAGTCGGGGTCGAATTGAATCGTCCATTCTTCTTCCATGGAGGCGAAAGTTTTTCGGCCGCGAAACGCGAACGCAAACGAATCGGTCTAGGGTCTTGCTGGGGTTCGGGCGCGGCGCGTGGAGTGCGGCGTCTTGCGCAGTGGCTGCCATGGGTGGTCGTACCTGAATCCTTCCACCTGTCAGGATGCAGGAACCAACACTCCTAAGGACGAGATCCCGGACCTCGCAACGATGGGGAGGCCCGAAAATCAGGACTGAACCAGATGATGAGTCTGATTGAGTCCTTCGTATCGTAGCTTTCCGCTATATCCCGATCGGGCCGCGGCCTTTTTTGTTCACTTGCCCCCCGGGCCGTCGTGCTTGGCGTGGAGGCGCTGCCAGTAGTCCTTCCAGTACTTGTCGTAGTAGTCCTGGGCGGCGGCGTCGATGTGCGGGAGTTTCTTCACCTTGGGAGCCGTGGTCGGGTCGTAGCCGACGAGGTGCCCTTGGCCGGCCCGCTGCCGCGGCGAGACGAACCGCCAGGGGGTGTCGCCCATGACCTCGGCGCAGAGCGCGGCGAGCGGCGGGTCGTAGGCCTTGAGCTGGTCGCGCGTGCGCAGCTGGCTATGGTCGTGGTCCATGGTCCGGTTGGTGTCGAACCAGTCCTGCACGCCCTCGGCCCAGTACTCGGCGGGGTTGGTCGACGCGTAGCAGGCCTTGGGGCCGCCGAAGACGATCAGCACCTTATCCGCCTGGGTGACGGTCACCCGGGCGTGACTGGGCCGGCCGTTCACCAGGATGTCGCCGCCGTCGAGGCACTTCGCCAGGAAGGCCCGCGGTTGGTCGGGGAAGGCCGCGACGAGCGCGTCGAGGAGGCTGACCGGGGTGGCGCTTGCGACGCGCCGGAAACGCTGGGCTGCGTAGCCGTCCTGGTAGCGGCCGGCCTGCTTCGATTGCTCGAACGCGGCCTTGGCGCGGGCGTGCATCTCCGGCGTGAAGCCGGCGCCTTGGATGACGTGGCCGAACTCGTGGATGAGGATGCTCTCCATCTGCATGCCGCCCTCGTATTCCATCACGTCCTCTTCGGCGAAGAGCACGACCTGGCGGCCGTCGACGCGGGTCAGGAAACCGCGCTGGCGCCAGTTGTAGAAGTCCAGCTCCTTGCCCGTCTTGTCCGAGGCGAACTGCGGCACGTCGGAGGTGAGTTCGTCATGCGCGACGATCACGCAGAGGACCTTCCGCGTGCGGATCCGTTCGGCGACGTCCGGTCGCAGCGTGCGCATCACCTGGCTGAATTGGTAGGCGGCCTCGCGGTGCGTGTGGTCGGCGACCTTGCCCGACGTCGCGATCAGGATGCCTTCCGCCAGCGTGGCCTTGCGGTAGAACTTGGGGTCCAGCTTGTAGTCGGCCGCCTGCTCCGCCGTGAGCACGGGGACCGGGGCGAGGGTCGACTCGGACGTGGCGCGGCAGGCGGTGAGGGCGGTCACCAGGGCGAGGAGGAGCGTCGGGCGAAGCATGGGGTGTCCCGAGTAAGGAGGGCCGTTGGATGGTGGCAAACCAAGCCTCGCGTGGTCGCCGACTTCGTTGGGATTGCCTCCGGCACAGGGGCGCCCAACCTGCGGATACCCCCATGAAGACCCGACTCGCCTCCGTGCTCGCCCTCGCGGCCTCGCTCCTCCCGCTCGCCGCCGAGACCAACTACGCCATCCGGCCGGTCCTGCACCCCGGCACGGAGAAGCGCCACGAATCCTTCAACGTCCTCTCGAAGCAGGGCGAGGCCCGGCTGGTCTTCCTCGGCGACTCGATCACCCACTCCTGGGACGGCAAGGGCAAGGCGATCTGGGACAAGACCTGGGCGCCGCTCAAGTCCGCCAACTTCGGCATCAGCGGTGACCGCACCGAGCATGTCCTCTGGCGCCTGGAGCACGGGAATTTCGACGGTCTCAAGCCCAAGGCGATCGTCCTGATGATCGGCACGAATAACACCGGCCACCAGGGTCGCCCGCAGAAGGAGATCGGCGGCGCCGTCTACCAGTGCACCGCCCAGCAGACCGCCGACGGGATCAAGGCGATCATCGCCCGGCTTCAGCAGAAGTGCCCCGACGCCAAGATCCTGGTCCTCGGGATCTTCCCCCGCGGCGCGAACAAGGACGACAAGTTCCGGAAGCAGAACGAGACCACCAACGCGATCGTGAAGGGCTTCGCCGACGACAAGAAAGTCTTCTTCCTCGATATCGGCGCCAAGTTCCTCGAGGCCGATGGCACGCTCTCCAAGACCATCATGCCCGACCTCCTGCACCCGAACGAAAAGGGTTACCAGATCTGGACCGACGCCATCGAGGCCAAGGTGAAGGAGTTGTTGAAGTAACTTCAGGGAAAGGGTCAGGGACAGGGTCAGGGGTAGGGGCAGCACCGCGTGCTGCCCTAGTGCCTTTCGGTAGGGCGTGACCGTACCCGGTCCGCCGCTTACCGGCCGTTGCGCAGGTTGATGCCGCCGGCGCTACTTGCCCCTGCCCAAGGTCAGGAAGCAGCCGTCTTGATTGCCGGCCTTGATGGCTTGGCGCTGGCTGGTCTCGTCGACCCCGAGCTTGAGCGGGCCATGTTCGGCCGAACTCAGGCCGACAAGGTCCGTGGCCTCGAAGCCCGCGCCTCGTCGCAGGGCGACCTTGAGCAACTGGGTTTTCAAATCGAGGTCCAGGCGCATCCGAGCCATGCCGCAGATCGGCGTGCCGAGCAGCGATAAGTAGAACGCCTCGCCTTTCTGCAGCGCGGTCGTCGGCGCATTCGGCGCGGTCGTCGGGTCCTTGGCGAAGGCCTGGGCCGCCGTCACGCGGGCCTCGAAGGCCCGGAGCTTGTCCAGGTTCAATGGCTCGAGCCCGTCGGCGACCCCGCGCAGCAGGGCTTCCCAGCTTTCGGGCGTCAGGTTGTCGACCATACCTTCGTAGGATCGAAAGAAAAGCGGCTCGAAGTTCCGGACCGAGGGAAACAGCCCCGCCAGTTTTTCCTGGCGCTGCGCCGAGTTCAAAGGTTTGAGCAAGGGCAGCAGCGTCCGAAACCGGATGGGCTCGTCGAGCGAGAGGTCGTCCTGCAGGACCGCCCGGCGCACGCCCGCCACGGGTGGCAACGCCTCCAGCGCCCGCACGTAGGCCAGACGATCCGCCTCCGACCAAGTTCCGACATAGGCCCCATCCGCCGCGAGCGCCATGTTCTCGAGGGCGATGGCGGTGAGGAGCCGCAGCAGGTTGCCATCGCCATTCGGACGGCGGGCCATCCGGTGGGCCTTGAGCAACCACCCCTGGCCTTCGGCGACCTTACCTTCGAGGCAGAGTTTATGCCCGCGCACGAGGAAAAGACGACAGGTCGCCATTTGACCCCCGACGTTCTCGCCGCCGAAGGAACTATCCAGTACAGGTAGCAGCCGGTCGGTGACCGCGTCCAGGTCGAGGCGGCGGTAGAAGGCCAGGTCGATCGCCCGGTCGCCGTGCGCTACCGCCCGCAGGAGTTCCGCTTCGGTCTCCTGGTCCGGGTTGGGGGCGGGCAGGGGGTGCGCCTCCAGGTCACTGAAGACCCGCCCGGCCTCATCGTAAAGTTTCCGGTGCGGGTCGGGCTCGGCCGCGCCCAGCGGGGCGAGCGCCAGCAGGCAGCAAAGCAGCGTCAAGGAAGCGCGCATGGGGTTGTCATGTTTCTAGGGGTAGGCGCTGAAGGGTCAAACTTACAGGAAGGCCTCGGTGAGATGCGATGAGGGCCGGGGCTGGGGCCGGGGCTAGGGCTCGGGTGATGCGATCAAGCCAGTTAAGAGGTCAAGCGAGGTGCGGTTTTCTTTCCCCAACCGCCAACCGCTAACCCCTAACCGCTAGCCCATTGTAAACCTCCCTCTACTTCGGGCTTAACAATGGGCTTGGTCGGGCTTAGAACCGGGGAGTGCCGACTGCCCCCGCAGCCCACCCGTCCGCCTTGGACTCCCTCGATGCCGCCGACCGGCGCTTCGGGTGGCACCCGTTCACGCAGATGCGGGAGTATCAGGACAACCCGCGCCTGCACCTGGTCCGCGGCGAGGGCAACTGGCTGATCGACGGGGAAGGGAAGCGCTACCTCGACGGCAACGCCTCGGTCTGGACGAATGTCCATGGCCACAATGACCCGGACCTGAACCGGGCCCTCCGCGAGCAGGCCGAACAGGTCGCGCACGTCACCCTCCTCGGGCTCAACCATCCCGTCGCGACGGAGCTCGCCGCCGATCTCGCCGGGCTCACCGGCGGCGCGCTTCCCCGCTGCTTCTTCTCCGACAACGGCAGCAACGCCGTGGAGGTCGCCCTCAAGCTCTCGTTCCAATACTGGCAACTCGTCGGCCAGCCCGCCAAACGCGGGGTGATCTCGATGGAAGGCGCCTACCATGGCGATACCTTCGGCACGATGGCGGTCGGCGCCCGCTCCGAATTTCACCGTCGGTTCAACCCCTGGCTCTTCGCCGCGCAGACCTTCCCGGCGCCGACGCACTCCGAATGCGCGGGACAGGTGGCCCGTTCCGACGCCACCGCCTCGCTGGTCGCGTTGAAGGCGCTCCTGGAGCGCGACGCCGCCACGACGGCCTGCGTGATCCTCGAGCCTCGTGTACAAGGATCCGCCGGGATGGTCCAACAGCCTGCTGGCTTCGTGCGGGCCGTCGCCGACCTGTGCCGCGCCCATGGCGTCCACCTCATCCTCGATGAAGTCTTCACGGGCTTCGGCCGGGTCGGGGCGCTCACCGTCGCCGAGCTCGAGGGCGTCGTCCCTGATTTCCTCTGCCTCGCGAAAGGGCTCGCCGCCGGCTACCTGCCGCTCGCGGCTACGTTGACGTCGGAGTCGATCTACGCCGCCTTCCTCGGTAAGTTCTCGGAAGAGCGGACCTTCTTCCACGGACACACCTTCTCGGGCAACCCGCTCGGCTGCGCCGTCGCCCGCGCCTCGCTGCGCAAACTGAAGCCCATGCTCGCCTCCGGGCAGGTCGCCGCCCGCGCCCAGCTCCTCGGCCAGGAGATGCAGGCCGCGTTCGCCGGCCACCCGCACGTGCGGACTTTCCGTCAGCTCGGCCTCACCGGCTCCGTCGAGTTCCAGCCCGCTCATGCCGACCGCTGGCCGACCGATACCCGCGCCGGTTATCAGGTCGCCCTCGCCGCTCGCCGGCACGGGCTCATCATCCGACCGCTCGGCGACTCGATCCTGTTCGTCCCGCCCATCTCCATCCAACCCGACGAAGTGAAGCACCTCGTCGGCGCCGTCCGTTTGGCGATGGAGGAAACCCTGGAGGGATTAAATGCATGAGAAGCGAGTGCTGGATCGAGTGCTGCATCGAGTACAGAGGGCTGAATCGATTAAGCACCGGCCCCCGAAGCGGCTCCCTGCATCTCATCGACCCAGCACTCGACTCCGCACTCTGAACTCGATCCAGCACTCTCATTTTCCCAACCGCTAACCGCCAACCCCCTTTCCCAAAATGCCCACCCTCGCCGACGCCCGAGCGCTCTACGACCTGCCGCTCAACACCCTGATCTTCAAGGCCCAGCAGGCCCACCAGACCCACCAGGACCCGGCGGGCGTGCAGCTGTGCACGTTGAAGTCGATCAAGACCGGCGCCTGCCCTGAAGACTGCGCCTATTGCCCGCAGTCCATCCACAACCAGACCGGCCTCGAGACCGAAGCCCTCATGGAGACCCAGGCGATCCTCGCCGACGCCCGTAAGGCCAAGGCCGGCGGCGCGACCCGTTTCTGCATGGGCGCCGCCTGGCGTCGCGTGAACGACGGCAAGCAGTTCGACAGCGTCCTGAACACCGTCTCGGGCGTGAAGGAGCTCGGCCTCGAAGTCTGCTGCACCCTCGGGATGGTCAGCGAAGCGCAGGCCGCCCGCCTCAAGCAGGCCGGGTGCGACGTCTACAACCACAACCTCGACACCTCGCGCGAGCACTACTCCAAGATCATCACCACCCGCACGTATGACGACCGCCTCCAGACCCTTTCGAACGTCCGTAAGGCCGGTCTCGAAGTCTGCTCCGGCGGCATCATCGGCATGGGTGAGACGGTCGACGACCGCCTGAAGATGCTTGTCGAGCTGGCCTCCCTCGACCCCCAGCCCGACTCCGTGCCGATCAACGCCCTCGTCGCCGTGGAAGGCACGCCGCTCGCCGGCCGCAAGTTCGTCGACACCATCGAATTCGTCCGCACCGTCGCCGTCGCCCGCATCCTGATGCCGAAGGCGATGGTCCGCCTCTCCGCCGGCCGCGCCAGCATGAACGACGAGACCCAGGCGCTCTGCTACCTCGCAGGCGCCAACTCTATCTTCCTCGGCGAGAAGCTCCTCACCACCGGCAACCCCGACATCGAGGAGGACATGAACTTGATGAAGCGTCTGGGCCTGCACCCGATGCATCCGGACGAGGCCCGCCGCATCCACCGCGGCGAGATCGCCCCGGCCGCCGCCCAGCCGGCCCCGTGGCCGAGCGTCGCGGAGTTCGCCGCCGCGAACGCCGCCGAGGAATCCTGCGGCCAAGGCGGTTGCGGCTGCAAATAAGCCCGTGCCCATCCTCTTCGTCACCGGTAGCGACACCGGCGTGGGCAAGACCCACGT
>Ga0315907_10006886_pt1 | contig 11952 bp, 9 predicted proteins | sample LakEriMetagenome_3_FD_203525 | JGI IMG/M metagenome (GOLD analysis project Ga0315907, IMG submission 203525) | Freshwater fungal communities from buoy surface, Lake Erie, Ohio, United States - Buoy 12 MA123 | ecosystem: Environmental > Aquatic > Freshwater > Lake > Lake biofilm | place: USA...
CGCCATAACAGGCACTGGTATACCATTTTTACGGAAGTGCGCCCCTTTTCCGATGTGTAAGTCGGCGATGACTAAGCACTGGAAATCAACTATAAACAAGCCGCTCAAGGGATGCAGCAAAACGCGCATACCTTGAAGGTCGGTTTCCTCTATGCCATATTTCGCATAACTATTCACTTTGCAAATATCACTAATAGCATCAACGGCTACGATCAAAACGGTATATTTGCCCGTTCATAATCCAAAAAAATGCACGATTTTTTAGCTCCTTTTCAGTCGATCACCGGCATAGTAGATCTTTTTACGCTCATTGTGATGGAGATCGTTTTAGGTATCGACAACATCATCTTTATTGCGATCATCTGTGGCTACATCTCTAACAAAAAAGAGCAACAGCGCGCACGATTTATCGGTTTAACGATGGCTTTGGTAGTGCGAGTAATCCTGCTTTCGACGATATCTTTTATTACCAAATTGGTAGATCCTTTCTTTATGTTGGGCGATCATCCAATTACCGGCAGAGGATTAATCCTTTTTGGAGGAGGTGTCTTTTTGATTTTCAAAACGGTATCAGAAATACGTCACAAATTCAAAATTGCGGATCATGAAGAAACGGCTAAATCGCGTCAGATGACTATGGGGCAAGCCATTCTCCAAATCACCTTTATTGATATTGTATTCTCTTTCGATAGTATCATTACCGCTGTTGGTCTTTCGAATTCCATTCCGATTATGATCATGGCGGTTGTAGCAGCAATGATCGTGATGCTGGCATTTGCTCCTTATGTAAGTACGTTTATTGAAAAATATCCTACGATCAAGATGTTGGCTTTAGCCTTCTTGGTTGTTATTGGGCTAATCTTATTGATGGAGTCTTTAGAAGATGCCCACTTCCTTCATTTGCCTCATGGCGTAGATATTAAAACATACTCTTACGTAGCCTTGGCCTTCGCGATGATTGTTGAGTTGCTCAACATTCGCATGCGAAATGTGAAACAGAAGTAATTATTAATGATTAGTGATTAATGATTAGTGGGGTTTGCGATGGCTTCGCATCGCGGTGGTGGTAGTGCATCGTGGCTAGACGGTAGTCACCCAGAGCTGCGATGGTGTTGGGATGGCGTCTCCAGCCCCGACCTGCGCTTCGCTTCGGTCGGGGTAAGATGTATTCTTTTCCTATTATTTTTTGTTGATTCTTGGGCTATTGGCTTCGACTCCTATGGAGTCGTGGGGGTGGAGGCATGGGCTTATCGCAGCGTGGTTGTATCGCAGGGGATTTGTAACGCAGGGGGTTGTAAACAAAACACCCACCGAATGGTGGGTGCGCTGTTTATTTCCGTTTTAATTTTTCATTTTTTCGATGCCTTGCGGGCCGCCAACTCTGATGGTGGAGGTAGTGTCAGATGAGGCTGGTTGGCCTGCGGCCTTTTTGATGGTATCCGGCATTTGTGGTTGTGAACGAGGTGCACTTTGCGGATTCATTGGTGCGTCTTCGAGGCCGAGCATTTTCTGAATTCGTTCGTTTTCTTCACTCCACTTTTTGATGTCTGGATCATTCGGGAAACGTTTTTCACCTTGTGCAATCAATCGATCGTTGATTTGAGCGCGTATCATAATATCGCGTTCCATGATGCCTTGACGTTCTTTGTCAAGTGATTCATAGTACTTAATGTCTTGATTATTCAATTCAATCAAACGCTTCGATAAGTTGAAGGCCTTCACGCTATCACCCGCATCGTAATACAACTCGCTCATGTGCCACATGATTTGTGGTTGATCATAAGGTACAGTCTTCTCAGGCATAACAGTCATGGCTTTATCTAGCACAGCAATGGCGCTATCGGCTTTACCTTCTTCGATCAACTGCTCAGCCAAGTGAGAGAATTGTAGGCGAAGGTTAGTTGTCATGCGGCGGTTGTTTTCGTCGAGGTAGATGTCTTTTGTATCCATATTACCCCAAACGAAATCGTTCATCATGTTATCGTACATGAGCTCGCTATTCACGCCACCTTGAAGATTCGGATTGGGAGATTCCTTGTGTAAGATGGGCGTAAGACGGTAAGCCAGACCTTCCAATTGGAAGTAACGCTCCAGGCCTATGTATGCGTCGCCACCGGTGGTAACAGCAAAGTATATAGGCCTCTCCCATTTATTGGTTTGGATCATATCTAACACCATCATTTGAGCTTTGGTGATGTAGCTGCGTGGATTACCACGACCATCAACGATGCCCCATTTCACACTACTCATGATAGAATCACCTTCGTTCATAAATGGACGGTATGATTCGCGAATAGCGCTATCAACAGGCAATTCGAACTGATACGAAGGAAGGTAAGACAATTGTTTACTAGAGGAGCCCTCAATTGTTTTGGTGTCATCCAATAAGAAGGTTAAGGCCTCTTTCAAATTCATATACCCCTCTGTTTTATCATAAGGATCGAGGAACATAACATCACGGGTACCTTGACGGTACTTCTGTTCCGGAATGCTGAAAGGCACTGGCGCACTGTCGTAGGCGCGGCGTTTCATCTGATCAATATACCAGTCGGTATTCAAGAGAGAAAGGTTAACTACACGCACATCGAGGCGAACACCTTCTACTTCCTGCGCATACCATAGTGGGAAGGTATCGTTATCACCATTGGTGAAAATGATTGAATTGGGAGCAAGTGACTCAAGGTAATTGATGGCCATGGCGATACCTGTTTTGCGGTCAGCGCGGTTATGATCGTCCCAGTTTTGAGAAGCCATAATGAACGGAGCGGGCAAACAGATGGCGGTGGCCAAAAGACCTTTCCACAAGGCATCACCTGCACCTGATCCGGCTAGTCGCATAATGGCGAGCATAGCGGTACCTACCGCTGTGATGAAGATGAGTGAATAGCCAAAAGAATGCGAGTCGCTCGCGATGCTTTCAAATCCAAAGATCACAACCGAACCACCAACAGCCATTGCTCCGATGGTACCTATTTCTTTCCACGAAAGTTGGGTAGCTGCGTAATACAAAGCATATACACCCAGACCGATCCAAATGGTAAATGCGTAGAATGAACCTGCGTAGGCGTAATCGCGTTCACGCGGTTGCTGAGGTGTTTGGTTCAAATAAATGAGAATAGCGAAACCCGTTAGCAAGAACAGCATCGTAACTACGCTGAAATCTTTTGGATGGCGCATCAGTTGGAACACCAAACCGAGACACCCCAAAATCAATGGGAGGAAGAAGTAGGCGTTATGGCCAGGGTTATTCTTTTCTACATCTGGCAGATTTGCGCGATTGCCAATGCGATCCGCATCAATGGCGTCGATACCTGAAATCCAGTTACCATCCATAAAGTCGCCATGACCTTGTTGATCATCTTGGCGGCCAGCAAAATTCCACATGAAGTATCTCCAGTACATCCAACCGATTTGGAAATTGAAGAAGTAACGAAGATCCTCTCCTTTCGAAGGCATCAACTCTGTATACTTTTTATCCAAAGCGCGGCGCATTGATTTGTATTGCGACTCTTGCTCAGCGGTAAGAGAATTACCCGCATTAACGTAACGGACGATGCCTTGAATATTTGACTCCAGTTGACGAACTTCACCTTCCATTCTTTCCACGCGTGAGCGCCCAGCAGCTGAGTTCCAATCGTGGTAGTTGCTCCACATTTTGTAATCGTCGATGTGATTAGCTTGGCTGCTGTACATGCGAGGAAACACAGTGGTGAGATCCTTTCGGTAGTTTACTACACTGCCCTTTTTCTCACCGCTTTCGATGTATTCCTCCACCACGGTGAGTTTTTCTTTCGGGTGATCTTGAATATATTTTTCGGCTTCAAAACGCTCGCGGCAAGAAATCACCAATCGATTTTTGATGCCTGCTTCGCGCACGCTGAACGATTTTACCCATACCTCTCCCCCATCCGAATACGGATTTTCGCGGTCTTCGGGTGTATTGAAATAAGGACCAGTAAGAAGAGGACGATCGCCATATTGCTCACGATTGAGGTAAGACAACAGAGCAAACAAGTTTTCAGGATTGTTTTCATCCATTGGCGTGTTGGCCTGTGAGCGAATAATAATTGTAGCGAAAGAAGTATAACCAATGATGGCCACTGCCACACCGAGTATCAACGTATGGATAGCCACTTTTCCTTTGCGTTGCGCCCACATCAAACCGATAATAATCAATCCAATGATTAATACGGCGTAGAACAACAATCCTGAATTGAAGGGTAAGCCGAAGGAGTTGACAAACATTTTTTCGAAGAATCCAGCACCTTTCACAAACCAGATAATAACCCCTGTTTGGATCAACGCCAAGAGGCCAAGGGAAACCAACCCGGTGTAGATTAACCCTTTTCGAGTGACCGAATAATTTTTAAAATAATACACCAAGCAGATGGCTGGAATAGCGAGGAGGTTCAATAAGTGGACCCCGATAGACAAGCCCATGAGGTAGGCAATGAGAACCACCCATCGCAGTTCGGTTCCTGTATTTTCAGCGGACTCCCATTTTAGGATGGCCCAAAAAACCACGGCAGTAAAGAGGGATGAAAGCGCATATACTTCGCCTTCTACGGCAGAAAACCAAAATGTATCCGAGAAGGTGTAGGCCAAACCACCAATAACACCGCTGCCGATTACCGCAGCCATTTTACCGCTATTGAACTCACCACTGAGGTCTGCAATTTTCTTTGCGAAATGAGTGATGGTCCAGAAGAGGAACATGATGGTAGCACCAGATGCCAAGCCTGACAGGAGGTTGATCATGAAAGGAACCTTATCTGTGCTCACAAAAGCGGAGAACAAACGGGCGATCAACATGAACAAAGGCGCCCCGGGAGGGTGACCCACTTCCAGCTTGTAGGCCGAAGCAATAAACTCACCACAGTCCCAAAAAGGCATGGTAGGTTCGAGGGTAAGATAGTAGACCACTGATGCTACGACAAAAAGTAGCCAGCCGGTGATGATGTTAATTTTCTGGTAAGTCATATTCTATTATAACCAAAATAGGCAGCGAATATAACCCCGTAACGGCCGAGAAACGGCATTTACCTCGATTGTTATTAACGACTCTTTGGCAACTTTTGGGGAAATTTTACCAGAATCTCATGCCATCCATTTACCTTTTGCCCACTTAGTGCCCAGACCATGAATACCCAAGTCCCCTTTCGATTTTTACTCAACCCCGAAATTACCTTTTTGAACTTTGGATCATTTGGAGCTTGCGAGGAGTCCATTTTCGAGAAATATCAAGATTTACAGCGTGAGTTTGAATATGAGCCCGTGCAGTTTATGACTAAAAAAGGACCCCGACTTTTGGGCGAAGCCCGTGAAGCACTCGGACGTTACCTAGGCGCCAATGCCGATGAGTTGGTTTTTATACCCAATCCCACTTATGCCATGAACATAGTGGTGAAGAGCATACCCTTGGGAGTGGGCGATGAGGTGCTCACCACCGATTTGGAGTACGGCGCCATCGATAAAACATGGCAGTATTATGCCGATCAAAGAGGATTTCGTTATGTGCGCACACCTATACCATTGCCTTTGCAATCGGAGGAAGCATTTGTAAATGCATTTTTTGCAGGCTATACTCCGCGAACCAAGGCCATTTTCATCAGTGAGATCACCAGTACTACAGGACTTATTTTTCCTGTAAAAGCCATTTGTAAAAAAGCAAAAGAACTCGGCTTGCTCACTATAGTAGACGGCGCCCATGTGCCCGGGCACATTCCCTTGAACATCTCGGAAATGGATGCCGATATCTATACAGGAGCTTGTCACAAGTGGATGATGACACCAAAAGGAAGCAGTTTTTTATATGCGAAAAAAGAGCATCATGCGTGGTTAGATCCGCTGGTGGTGAGTTGGGGGTATAAAAGTCCCGTGAAGGGCGATTCGCTCTTGATCGACTATCATCAACAGCAGGGTACGCGCGATTTTACGGCAGCGCTTACGGTGCCACATGCTCTTCATTTTTTAGAAAAAAACAATTGGGAAAACCATGCACGTGGGTGCAGAGAATTGGTACGTAAAAATATAGATCGATTTGAAAAGCTACTGAATACATTGGCTTTGGCGCCTAAAACAGATGCCTTTTTTGGTCAGATGTGCAGTTTAGCAATCCAAACCTCCTCCCCACTCGAGTTGAAAGAAACCCTTTACCATCGTTATAAAATAGAGATACCTATAATGACACACGATCACCGAACGTTCATTCGGTATTCCATACAAGTATTTAATGATCAAAAAGACTTAGACTATCTATACGGAAGTCTAGAAGAAATTTTAAAAGAAGGAAAAGTACTTTCCGTTTAGGAGCGCTGCTTTCGCGCATATCGACGCGACTGACGAGGTGAGCATTTGAGGTTAGTCATATCACCCTTAGACGCTTTGTTGCGTCGTTCGCCCCAGCGTTTCGCCTTTTTATTCATCTTGGCGTGGGAATTATAATCAAAGCCACCTTTAGCCGATTGAGCGGACACGTTGCCTGCGGCAAAAATCAATGCGAGAATAAGGACGAAGCGGTACATGGTTTCAAAGTTACGTTATTCTGTTGAACAGATTATACGTGCGGATATTGTTTAAAAAAGAAACCGCCGTTCTGAATGGTTCAAAATGGCGGTTCAAAGAGATCATTTCCGCTCTTAATGGACGATAGCCACAGGAGTAGTAAACATTTTGCCCTTGTCGTTCATCACTACCGTATAGTATCCAGCAGGCCAGTTGGCCGTTGAAATTTGGTGTTGAAGAGTCGTTACTTTTTCACTCGCCACTAATGCCCCCAAGCTGTTGTAAACATGGATGGATACATTTTCTGCATGTGCACCGCGCACTTGAATAAAATCATTTGCTGGATTAGGATAAACCATCCAGCTAGCCGCTTCATTTTCATTCACACCCACCACACAGTCGGTGCCTACGCCAATTTGAAGCGTACCATTTTCAACTAATTCTAACGCTTGTAAAACAGCGCCATTTACCATAACCGTTACGTTGAGGTAATCAGCAGCCCAAAAACCAGTGGTGCTATTTATGGCCAAGGTGTAACATGCAGAAGGCACACAACCGGCTAAGGTGAATGTCATTCCTTCACCCATTACAGTGGGTAATCCGAGCACCGGCACGTCTTCATCGATCAATTGAACTAAGAATTCGTCAACCACGTTCGGTATAGGGTAAGCACCTGTCATTACTACGGTTACTTCATTTTCCGTACAAGTACTGGGAAGCGTTTCGATCACAACGTCTTGGCAGTAGAAACTAGAACAACCATCGGCCGTGGTGATGAACAAACAAACCGTATATACTCCATTTTGATTGTAGAACACATTACCATTAGGGCCGCTAGAAATTTGGCCATCGCCATAGCTCCATTCGAATGTAGCTTCTCCCTCAAAAGTACTTGTATTCACGAACTCTACAAGACCAGGAGTAGCCGTGTAAACCGTTTCGAATGATGCGCCGCAAACAGGTTCTACGATTATTTCGCAGATACTATTAAATGAAATGAGGACATTTAAGCCATAACACCCTAGTGAAGGCACTTCGACTGCAGAAACGATGATGCCTGGCTCTGGAACAATGATGTTTAAATTCTCCAACGAGATTGGTTCATTAGCGCAGATAAACAGATTATAACAGCCATCGCCTAAACAGAGGTTAAAATCGTAATACGAATCATTTGCACTGTAGGTTGTTTCTCCTTGAAATGAATAAGCCCCATCAGTTGAAGTCATGGACCAAAACAGTGAAGTAGGTCCAGCGGTATTGGGCACACGATCGATGGCCAAACCATAATCTGAGCAGCCACCAACTTCAGGCACCACAATAGTGATGCACGCTTCGCCTTGACCTGCGCAATCGCCTGTGGCATAAGCTGCACATACGTTATAAGTACCAGGAGCAAATTCATGAATAATGCTCCATTGTCCTAATACAGCTTCCCCATTTCCAAAGTACCAGTTCAACTGAGCATTTTGATTGCTTCCATTTGCGTTGAATTGAAAAATGCCCGGAGCTGTTTGAATAGCCGAAATGGCCAGATCACAGTTCACTTGACAATCTTCGATTATTACATCATCGCAAACAGTAACCGCAGCGGGGCAAGCCGGAGTTTCATAAGAAGCACAGATAACATGCGTTCCAGGCTCTACGGGCAATACCACTTCACTGCCATTGGTAGCATTTACGCCATCTACCGACCAGTGAATAATTGCATCCGCGGGAAAATCAGAAGCTACAAGAGTTACGGTACCTCCGCAGGTTTGACTGAGAATTTGAGTATTTAAATTACAAACAGGATTCGTTTCGCAGTTAGGTACATTTAATAATGTAGTAAGCGTTACACCTGTTGGACAAAGATCGCTGGTATAGTTCGCCGTGATCAATTGAACGCCTGCGGCGGTAAAGTGATGTTGGATGAAATGTCCACCAGTAATACTTTCATTACCGAAGTTCCAGATAACCGACTCACCGGCGGTAGCAGATCCAATTTCAAAATTGAATGTTCCGCACTCGTTTGTATCGCCAACGAAGATAGAAGTTGGGCATTCCTCTCCGTTAGTTACGCAGAAAGTGTAGGAATACAAACCGTTTCCAACCACATTAGAAGTAAAAGGCAGAATGGAGCCATTTTGCCACAACACTGCGCCAAATAGCGAGCTCACCTCTGGAACAAACTGAGGATCGATGACCAATGCATAGCAACCTTGATCAAGGCAGAGCATGGTTTCGAAATGTTCATCGGCTGCAGAAAATTCTGCTGCGCCGTTGATGACCATAGCGCCATTTGCATCGTAAACATTCCAAGCACCGAATGAAGGAGCGCCTTCGCTTACGTTACTATTAATGGCCAAAGCCACATTGATACACGCGAAAGCAGCAGATGCAAAAAGAGATAGAAGTACCGAAAGCACTCCTGTTAGTAGTGATTTTTTCATGATGCAGTTAAGCAAGTTTAGTATCTGAAAGTCGCAGCGAGCCCAAAAAAGGTTGCATTTAAACGAATCGTGGATCCGTTTCCATCACATGACCACAGCCCTTACAGGTGCGCAACTCTTCCGATCCGTAGAAATGTCGGAAGCGAGGTAGGAAATCCTTTTCTATATTTTCTAATACAAAGTAGTCTTCATACAACTTGGTATTGCACTTTTCGCAAAACCACATGAGACCATCCTTCATTTCGCGATCAGCGCGTTTCACTTCAATGACCAAGCCCACTGTATTGGGTCCGCGTCGAGGTTGGTGAGGAACACCAGCAGGCAGCAAGAACATTTCGCCTTGTTTGATTTCGATGTCTACTGCTTTTCCATCTTCTTGAATTCCCACCACGATATCCCCTTCGAGCTGAAAGAAAAGTTCTTCCGTTTCGTTGTAGTGATAATCTTTTCGTGCGTTAGGTCCACCTACCATCATTACGATGTAATCACCTGCTTCGGTGTAGAGGTTTTTATTTCCAACCGGAGGTTGCAGAAGTTGTCGGTTATCGGCAATCCATTGTTGCACATTAAAAGGACGACGGATCATATCATCAGTATTTTGAGTTCGAAACTAAAGCAAAGGAACGAAAGAAAGCCATAGTTGATGAAAATCAGGCTTCACTTGGTCGGGCGTTACAAAGGGCGAATAGCAGTTCTGGTTCTTCTTCAAAAGCCGTTCCTACTACTACCACTTGAGCCCCCGCCTTCCATGCTTTGCGGGCTTCCTCTTCAGACCGAATACCACCACCAATAATGAGTGGCGCATTGATCGATTGGCTCACGGCAGAAATCATAGCCGAGGAAACAGGGAACTGCGCTCCACTCCCTCCATCGAGGTAAAATAATTTTAAACCCAATAGTTCACCAGCCATTGCGGTAGCGGCGGCTATTTCCGGTTTATCAGCGGGAATAGGCAGGGTTTGGCTCATGTACAATGCGGTAGTGGATCGTCCACTTTCAATGAGCATATACCCTGTGGGGAGCACTTCAATATTCATTTCTTTCAAAATGGGCGCAGCCTGTACATGCTGACCAATGAGTAGATCAGCGTTTCTTCCGGAGATGAGCGAGAGGAATAAAATAGCATCGGCGTGTTCGCTCACTTGAGAAGGGCTACCTGGAAAAATGACCACAGGTTTGTTGCAGTCTCTTTTTATTCGTTGAATGCAGTGCTGAAAATTTGTTTCCACCAATAAGCTACCTCCTACAAAAACAAAATCTACTTCACTATGAGCGATCAAAGAAAGCACATTGCTTAAACGACCTTCATCGGTAAGTTTATCGGGGTCCAACAAAACAGCCAAGGCTTTTTTTCCTTCTGATTTGAGCGACCTAAGTTGTTGGTAGATATTCTGCACAAAGCGAAAATACATCAATCCTGATGGAAAGAAAAACCTCTGGAGGATAAAGTTGGTTTTACTAACAAAGCATCGTTGACTCTTTTGAAAAAACGCTTTGAATCGAAGCTAGAAATGGTAGTTTCTTAGACCTACCGAAAGTAGCACCTCGTGCTACGGAGGTAGACACCAGAGATTCAGTTACTTAAACCTACAGAGACCCAATGGAAAACGCTCTGCGATTCGAATTACCAAAAGAAAATTCTTCCATCATTAAAGTGATAGGCGTTGGCGGCGGTGGATCAAACGCCGTGAATTATATGTATGAACAAGGCATCAAAGGTGTCGATTTCATCGTATGCAATACCGACTCTCAATCGCTGGATAAAAGCCCAGTTCCGATAAAAGTACAATTAGGTGAAACGCTCACCGAAGGCCGTGGTGCCGGATCTATTCCAGAAGTAGGTCGTAACGCTGCCATAGAGAGCCTCGAAGAGCTTCGCACCCTTCTTTCTACCAACACCAACATGGTATTCGTTACCGCTGGTATGGGTGGAGGTACGGGTACAGGAGCAGCTCCTGTCATTGCCCGCATTGCTAAAGAAATGGGTATTCTTACCGTTGGTATTGTTACCATTCCTTTTGTATTCGAAGGTCGTAAGCGCAGCACGCAAGCGGATTTCGGTATCAAAGAAATGCGTGACTCTGTGGATACTTTATTGATCATTCGCAACGATAAATTGCGTGAGCTCTTTGGTAACCTCACTTTGAAGCAAGCATTCAGCCACGCGGATGAAGTGCTTTGCACAGCGGCTAAAGGTATTGCCGAAGTTATTACACTCACCGGCACTGTGAACGTGGATATGAACGACGTTCGCACAGTAATGAAAGATAGTGGTGTTGCTATTATGGGTAGCGGACGTGCTAGCGGTGAAGGTCGCGCTCGTCGTGCGGTTCAAAGCGCATTAGAATCTCCACTACTCAATGATAACGATATCGAAGGAGCTAACTTCATTCTCCTCAACATCACTCATGGCGCAAGCGAGTTGTTGATGGACGAAATTTCTGAAATCACTGACCACATCCAAGAACAAGCCGGTATGAATGCCGAAGTTATTTGGGGTTATGGTCAAGACGATACCCTTGGTGAAGACATCTGCGTTACGGTTATTGCAACTGGATTTGTTGCGAAGACGGTAGAAAGCGTTCTTCCCATCGCTGCTCAAGAGCCACAAAAATTTGTTCTTGAAACAGAGAAACCGATTGAGATTGTGAGCAAAGTTGAAAAACCAACAGAGCCCGTAAAAAATGAAGTGGTAGAATCGCCAGTAGCTGAGGTAAAACCAGAAGTGAAGGCAGAAGAACCATTCATGAAAAACGAAATTGAATTTGAAGTACAAAACAATATCGTTGAAGAAAAATCAACACAAGTTCATTTGTTTGACACCGAAGAACTTCCCAGTCTTTCTTCCTTGAAATTGAATTTGGACTCTTCATCAGAAGTATCTACGCCTGCTAACTACTTCTCTTTGGAAAATCCATCGCAAGAAGTTTCGGCTGGTTCTGATCACTTGAAGTTGAAAGAAGATTCACAAATTTCTGATCGTCCTGCCCGCACCGAATTGCTGGCCCGCAATAAAGAG
>Ga0315907_10006889_pt1 | contig 11944 bp, 9 predicted proteins | sample LakEriMetagenome_3_FD_203525 | JGI IMG/M metagenome (GOLD analysis project Ga0315907, IMG submission 203525) | Freshwater fungal communities from buoy surface, Lake Erie, Ohio, United States - Buoy 12 MA123 | ecosystem: Environmental > Aquatic > Freshwater > Lake > Lake biofilm | place: USA...
CCCGGGGGGGGGGGGGGCGGGGGAGAGGGGGTCGACGCCGAGGTGCCGGGCCGTCACCCCGCCAGCCACGTATCCGCCCAGTGCGAGGTCGCCCAGCGGGGGTTGTTCGCCACGTTGCGCACGCTGTCGCGCGCCACCGTGATGAAGGTGAACTCCGCCACGTTGACCAGCGGGACGTCCTCGGCCGCGATCCGCTGGAACTCGCGGTAGGCGGCCGTGCGCCCGGCCGCGTCCACCGCCCCCGCCGCGCGGTCGATCACGGCGTTCATGGCCGGGTTGTCGTAGCCGTACTGGTTGGAGAACGGCACCCCGGCCGGCAGCCCGCCCTGGAACAGGATGGTGGTCGAGATGGCGGGGTCGTTGCGGTAGACGGGCGAGCCGACGGCAAGGTCGAACTCGTGGGTGGTGTAGACCGCGCGGGTGTGGGCGGCGCTGTCGTTGTTCACGACCTGCGCGTCGATGCCCACCGCGCGCAGCGCCTGGCGCAGATAGTCGCCGAACTGGCGCGTCTGCTCGAACCAGGGCGCGGGCAGCAGGCGCAGCGCGAAGCGCGTGCCGTTGGCGCCACGCGGGAAGCCCGCCTCGTCCAGCAGCGCGTTCGCGCGGCGCACGTCGAAGGGGGTGCCGGGCAGGTCGGCCACGTGGAACTGCGCGTCGAACTTCGGGATCGGGCCGTTCGACGCCTTGGCATAGCCGAGGAAGATGGTGTCGACCACGAAGTCGCGGTCGATGGCGTGGGCGATGGCGCGCCGCACCCGCGGGTCGGCCAGCTCCCGGCGGCGGTGGTTGATCTCCACCGTCAGCTGATAGGTGATGCCCTCGTAGCCCTCGGGGATGACCTTCACCCCCGGCACCTTGCCGATGCGCTCGAGGTCGGCCAGCGGAACGGCGGAGAAGGCGGCCAGCTGGATCTGGTTGGCCTCCAACGCCGCCGCGATGGCGCCCCGGTCGGGCATGACGCGGTAGACGATCGCATCGAGGAAGGGCCGGTTCGCCTCCCAGTAGGCGGGGTTGCGCTCCAGCCGGTAGAACTCGCCCGGCCGGTGCTCGGCGAAGCGGAACGGGCCCGTGCCCACCAGCCGCGCGTTGGCCGGGTTCGCGTTGGGGTCCGTGCCCTCGTACAGGTGGCGGGGGAGCACCGCGCTGAGCGCCGGCAGCGCGTTGCGCACCAGCTGGAACGGCACGGGGCGGGAGAAGCGCAGGATCGCCGTCCGCGCGTCGGGCGTGTCCACCGCCTCCAGGTCGCGGAAGACGATCCGCCCGAGGTTCTGGAGCGGCTTCCACGCGTTCATCGCCGTCCAGGCGACGTCGGCCGAGGAGAAGGGCCGCCCGTCGTGCCACGTCACCCCCTCGCGCAGGGTGAGGCGGACCGAGCGGCCGTCGGCCGACCCCTCCCACGCGGTCGCGAGGCGGGGTGCCAGGCCGTCCCCGCCGTAGACCATTTCGGCCAGCGGCTCGATCACCTTGCTGGCCACGTAGAAGACGCCGTTCGACGCGATCAGCGCCGGGTTCAGGTTGCGGGGCTCGCCGTCGGCGGCCACCACCAGCGTCCCACCCCGCCGTTCGGCCTGGGCGCGCGCCAGCCGCGGCAGGGCGAGCGCGCCCGCGCCGGCCAGGGTGCCTGCCATGAAACCGCGACGCGTCGAGCGCATGACGACCATCTCCCAGCTCCCTCGAAGGCGGGCCGGCGGGCCGACGACCGGCTGGCCTCCCGCACCGACATCGCTACATCATTGCACGGGCCCGCAGAAGCAAAAACACAGTCGATTGTCGTCGATGCGACACATGATCACAGTTCGTTACTGTTCATTTTGCCGCAATCACGCCGCCGGACCGACGAGGGCGCGGTCGGCGATCAGGGTGACGAGGGCGGCCACCTCCTCCGCCACGAGCGGGGTGCGCACGGCGGGCGCGTCGGGCCAGCCGTCGAGCGTCGCCCGGGTCCCGATCCGGTAGCCGAAGGGCACCCCCCGCGCACGCAGCAGATCGACGAAAGGCCGCGTGGAGGCCCCGCGCACCGACTGGGCGACGACGGCGAGATCGAAGGTCTGGCCCTGCGCCATCGTCCGCGCGGCCTCCAGGCTCCGCATCGGCCCGAGCGTCGGATGGCCGAGCGCGGCCAGCGCCGCGACGAGGCCGGGACCCGCCACCGGGTCGTCGTCCACCACCAGCACCCGCAGAACCTTGGCCTGCACGACACCCGCCCCGTCGCCAGCCGGCCCGCCCCGCCGCGCCGGGGCCGCCGCGGGGCGGGAGGGCGCCAGCACCGTCTCGCCCAGGCGCAGGGTCGCCCGCAGACCGGACGGGCGCCAGTCGAGGTCCACCGTCCCGCCGAGCTGCGCCTCGACCGTCGAGCGGATGAGCAGAGAGCCGAAACCCTGGGGCCGGTCGGCCGGCACCGGGGGGCCGCCGTCCTCGTCCCAGACGAGTTCGAGGCCGCGGTCCGTCGGGTCGCGCCGCCAGGTGATGGTCAGCCGCCCCTCCGGCACGGCGAGGGCCCCGTGCTTGGCGGCGTTGGTGGCGAGTTCGTGCAGCAACATGCCGACCGGCTGGGCCGCCACCGCGTCCAGCATCAGGTCGGGCCCCTCCATGGTCACCCGCCACCCCTCGTCCATGAAGGCGTCGAGTTCCTGCTGGACGAGCACGCCGAGTTCGGCGCCCTCCCACTTGCTCACCGACAAGAGCGTGTGCGCGCGGGACAGCGCACCGATGCGCCCCTCGATCTTGCGAACGAACTCCGGGATCGTCCGCGCCTTGGTCAGCTTGATGACCGCGAGCACGAGGGCGACGGCGTTCTTGGCCCGGTGGTCGACCTCGCGCACCAGCAGGCCCTGGGCGGCCTCGGTGCGGCGCCGGTCGGTGCTGTCGCTGAACAGCGTGCAGACCCCGTCGGGCGCCGTCGCCCCCGGCCGGAACTGCGGGATCGCGTCCACCGTCAGCCACCGCCGCTCCCCGCGGACGGGGTTGTGGACGCCGATCAGGACGCCGCGGACGGTCCGGGCCGTGCGCAGCGCCACGAGCGCCGGGTGCTGGTCGTCGGGCAGCGGCGCCTCGGTCGCGTCGACGGCCCGCCAGTCCGGCCGGCCGTTCATCATCTCCTCCGCCGTCGTGCCGAGGATGTCCTCGGCGGCGCGGTTGGCGGAGACGACCCGCCCGTCGGCGTCGTGATAGACCACGCCCTGGGTCAGCGTCGCGAAGAGGGTGCGGAACCGCTCCTCGCTGCGCCGGAGCGCCGCCTCCACCCGCTGGAGGGCGGCGAGGTGCTCGGACTTCCCGATGAGCGACGCCTCGGCCTCGAACCGACGCCGCGTCTCCCGGCGCAGGCTGCGGTCGTGGCGCATGGCGATCAGCACCGCCGACAGCAGGACGAGCGTGACCGCCAGCGCCACCGCCGCGATGCGCAGCGTGCTCGCGCGCGACTGGGCCTCGATCAGCGTCCGGTCCTGGCCCACCAGCAGATAGGCGGGGAGGTCGCCGAGCTTGGCATGTCCGTAGATGCGGGAGACGCCATCCTCGGCGGAGACCGCCTCGTGGACCCCGATCTCCGACTGCGCGACCGCGGCGAAGAACGGCGAGGTCGGCGGCAGCGCGGTGGGCGCGCCCGGCCGGGACGGGTAGCGGGCGAGGAACGCCCCGTCGACGCCGACGACGGCGACCGTCTTGTTCGGGGCGAGGGCCGCGCTCTCCCAGACGGTTTCGAAATAGGTGAGCGCGCCGTTGATCACGATGATGCCGTCGAAGGCCCCGCCGGGCCCGGTGCGCCGCCGGCTGAGGTTCGCGGTGAGCGATCCGGCGGCGCGGGCCTCGACGTCGCCGCCGATGACGAGGGTGTCGCGTTGCTGGAGCGTGCGGAAGTCGTCGCGCCCCGCGATCCCGTCCGGCGCCACCGACAGCAGGTCGGTGCCCACGGCCGGGCGCCCGTCCGGCCGGACGAGCCAGATGGCGTCGATGTGCGGCGACGCGCGGATGATCTCCGCGAGGAGGTCGCGCACCGCGTCCGAGGTCTCGATCTCGTCCCAGTTCATCCCGCGGACGCGCTGGTCGATCCAGCGCATCGCCAACTCCTGCGCCTCGAACACGCGAAGCGCCTGCTCGCGCAGGACCGCGGCCGACTGCTCCACCCGCAGCTCCGCGATCTCGAACAGACTGCGGTTGGACAGCGCCGCGACGCCGGCCGCCACCGCCGCCGGGATGACGAGCGAGGCCCAGAAGAGTAGGATCAGGGGCCGCGTGCGGCGGAGAAGGGAGCGCATCGAGAACCGTCCCGTTGACGCGCGCGATCCTAGCGCAACCGCTGTCCGGGAGCACGCATCACGCCACGCCGGACACCGAGGGCAACACCGTGGATGCACAGCGCGACACCCGGCCCGTTGCGCAACCGTCTAATGCTTTGGTATATGATCTTCGCCGGTGCAGCGGAAGGATGTCATGGAGATCAAGGGTGCAAGGGGCCAGAAGCCCAGCCCGCACATCGCACCAGTGCTGTACCGAATCGCGAACGGCTCAAGCAGCACCTCGCTCAACCTGACGCGAGCGAAGCGGGACGGCACGAAGTACGAGAATCTCTTCCGCAAGCAGGGATTTTACAGCACTGTTTTGTATAAATACCCGAACTTCAAGGGTCCGTGGCCCTCGACGGCCAAGGACGCCGCCGCGGCCCCCACGAACAACGACGACCGGCCGATCGAAACCGGGATCTACGTCCCGGGCGATACCAAGGAGCTGATGGGCGGGGGCTATGCCATCTACGTCCGCCAGACCGGCTATCGCGACATGCTGCGCGACCACCTCGGTCTCGACCACGCGCGCCAGGACCCCGACCTCCTCCACGACCTGCGCGTGATCAGCACGCTCGACGACATGCCGTCGGTCGACCCGTTCCTAATCAAGTCGCGGTTCGAGGCGCTGCGGATCCCGCTCGCGTCGAACTCGCTCGACATCCGACCGGAGGAGGAACAGGCGGTCCGCACCCTGATCGAGCGCCGGATCGAGCCCGTGCTCATGAAGGCGTCGATGAGCGGCACCATCTCCGAGGAGGCGCGCCGGCGCACGCTCGGCGCCATCTGGAACCCGACGCTGCCGGAGAGCGCGCGCTTCGTGAAGGCCTTCGGCATCCACGAGAGCGAGTGCGCCAAGGTCTTCTTCGCCCTCCAGGGCATCACCTTCTACGAGCACCTGTTCGTCACCTCCACCGAGGACTGCCGCAAGACGGCCGTCTGGCTGCGGGAGGTGGCGGCACGCCCGTTCGACCTCCGCTCCCGCCCGCGCTACGACGTCGACCGCCAGACCGCCGTGCTGCAGGAGGTGGCCCGCGCCTTCGCCCACACGATCAAGTCGATGCAGCTCCTCTTCAAGGACTACGACCAGGCGCTCCAGGAGTTCGTCACGGCCGAAAACGCGGTGGCGCTGCGCCAGTTCCTTCTGAACGCCCACCGCCATTTCTGGACGCTGGGCCACGGCATCATGGCGATCACCAACTGCGCGCAGTCGGTGGCGGAGGCCGAAGGCGGCAACCGCATCCAGAACTTCGAACTGGTCGGCCAGACGCTGTCCCGCATGCGCGTCTCCCTGGCGAGCCGCGCGGAATCCCATCGGCTCTGAGACGGCGGCGGGGACCGCCCGCGCTCCGCCCCACAGGATCGGCCGGGGACCGGCCCGCGCACGACAGACCCTGTCGTCCCGCCCCGGACATTCGGCCGCACCGGCTCCGCCCCGACGCCTAGACTCCACGGCATCCTTCCTCCCGCCGTGCGGAGACCGTCATGAGCCGACAGCAGACCCTGTCGCCGACCCTGGGCAGCCGCGGCGCGGCCGTCGTCGCCCGTGAGGCCGCCGTCGCGGCGCCGAACTACGCGCCCCTGCCCGTCGTGCTGACCCGCGCGTCGGGCGTCTGGGCGGAGGACGTGGACGGGCGCCGCTACCTCGACATGATGAGCGGCTATTCCGCCGTCAGCCTCGGCCACGGTCACCCGCGCATCCTCGCCGCGCTGTCGGAGCAGGCGGCACGCCTCGCGCTCACCAGCCGCGCCTACCACACCGACCGCCTCGCCCCCTGGCTGGAGACGCTGACGACGCTCGCCGGCTTCGACCTGGCGCTGCCGATGAACACGGGTGCGGAGGCCGTCGAGACCGCGATCAAGGCCGCGCGCCGCTGGGGCTACCGCACGAAGGGGATCGCGCAGGACCGCGCCCGCATCGTGGTGGCGCAGGGCTCCTTCCACGGGCGGACGACGACGATCGTCGGCTTCTCGTCCGAACCGGCCTACCGCGACGGGTTCGGCCCCTTCGCGCCGGGCTTCGACGCGGTGCCGTTCGGCGATGCGGAGGCGCTGCGCGCCGCCATCGGCCCGGACACGGCCGCCGTGATGATCGAGCCGATGCAGGGCGAGGCCGGGATCGTCATCCCGCCCGACGGCTATCTCGCCGCCGTGCGCCGCGCCTGCGACGAGGCGGGCGTGCTGCTGGTGCTGGACGAGGTGCAGACCGGCCTCGGCCGCACCGGGCGCCTCTTCGCCTTCCAGCACGAGGGCGTCCGCCCGGACGTGCTGATCCTGGGCAAGGCGCTGGGCGGCGGCGTGCTGCCGGTCTCGGCCGTGCTGGCCGACCGGGCGGTGCTGGGGCTGATGGAGCCCGGGTCCCACGGGTCCACCTTCGGCGGCAACCCGCTGGCCGCCGCGGTGTCGAAGGCGGCGCTCGACGTGATCGTGGAGGAACGCCTGCCCGAGCGCGCGGCCGAACTCGGCGCCGTCCTGATCGAGCGGCTGTCGGCCCTGCGCGGCCCGGGCGTGCGCGACGTGCGCGGGCGGGGCCTGTTCGTCGGCGTCGAACTCGACCCCGCGGTGCTGTCCGCCCACGAGGCCGCGGAGGCGCTGCTGCGGGCCGGCATCCTGACCAAGGAGACGCACGAGACGGTGCTGCGCTTCGCCCCGCCGCTCGTCATCTCCCGCGCGGAGCTGGACGAGGGTGTCGACCGCATCCTCGCCACGCTCCGCGCCCTCCTGCCCGCCTGAGGCCCGCCGTGAGCCGCGACGATTTCGCCCCGATCTCGGGCATGGTGCTGCCGCGCTTCGCCGGCATCGCCACCTTCATGCGCCTTCCCCACCTGTCCCCGGCCAAGGCCGCGGGACGGGCGGAGGTGGGGCTGTTCGGCATCCCCTTCGACGGGGCGACGACCAACCGGCCGGGTGCGCGCCACGGCCCGCGGGCGGTGCGCGACCAGTCGAGCCTGATGCGGCTGGTAAACGGTGCCACCGGCGTCGCCCCCTACGACCTCGCGCGGGTCTGCGACCTCGGCGACGTCGACGTCAACCCGATCGACGTCGCCGACACCATGGGCCGGATCGAGCGGTTCGTGGGCGAGGTCGTGGCCGGCGGAATCGTGCCCGTCGCGGTGGGCGGCGACCATCTCGTCAGCTATCCGGTCCTGCGGGTGCTGGGCCGGGGGCGGCCGGTCGGCATGGTCCACGTCGACGCCCACGGCGACACGGGCGACACCTATTTCGGCGGCCAGCGGCTCACCCACGGCACCGGCTTCCGCCGGGCGATCGAGGACGGGGTGCTCGACCCGCGCCGGACGGTGCAGATCGGCATCCGCGGCTCGCGCTACGACGCGGACGAATACGGCTGGGCGGTCTCGCAGGGCGTGCGGATCGTCGACATGGAGGAGGTGGACCGCATCGGCCTGGACGCCGTGCTGGCCGAGGCGCGGCGCGTGGTCGGCCGCGGCCCGACCTATCTGTCCTTCGACGTCGACGCGCTGGACCCCGCCTACGTGCCCGGCACCGGCACGCCGGAGATGGGGGGCTTCACCAGCCGCGAGGCGCTGCGCCTCGTGCGGGGCCTGCGCGGGATCGACGTCGTGGGTGCGGACGTGGTGGAGGTCTCGCCCCCGCTGGATCCGACCGGCATGACGGCGATGGTGGGGGCGACGGTGCTGTTCGAGGCGCTCTGCCTCGTGGCGGAGGCGCTGGCGGTGCGGCGCGGGGTGGAGCGGGCGGCCTGAGGACGGGGGTGCCGCCGCGTCCTTCGACCGGCTCGGGGCGGGGCGAACCCCTATTGCTCCCCCCGCAGCACGAACGACGAGATCGCTTCGGTCAGGCGCGCCGCCGCGGCGACGTTCTCGCGGTCGGATACCATCATGGCCGTCACGATCGCCTCCACAACCACCACCGCCGCCACGTTGCTGGACGAGACGACCGGGTGCGCGGCGAAGGCGGCGAGCGCCAGATCGGCCATGTCGGTGAGCGGCGAGGCCGGGCCGTCGGTGATCGCGATCACCTTGGCACCCCGGTCGCGGGCATAGCGGGCGAGGCGCAGGGCGTCGGTCGCGTAGCGCGGGAACGAGATCGCGACCAGCACGTCGCCCGGGCCCACGTTCATCAGCCGGCCCGCCGCCACCTCGGTGCCGCCGAATTCCACCACGTTGACCAGCTGCGGGCAGAAGGGCTGCAGGCCCAGCGACAGCATCGCGGCGACGTGGGCGGACAGGCCGAACCCCATCACGTAGATCCCGCGCGCCGAGCGGAGCGCGCCCACCGTCGCCTCCAGCTGCGCCGGCCCCAGGGCCTCGGCCGTCTGGCGTACGTTCAGGATCGTGCGCTCCAGCCCCTCGCGCACGGGATCGTCGGCGCCCGTCTCCCGGTCGATCCGGTCGCGCAGCTTCTCCACCGGCTGGAGAAGCGCGCGCAGCACCTCGCCGATCTGGGCGCGCAGCTCCGCATAGCCGGCGAAGCCGACCGTGCGGGCGAAGCGGCTCAGCGTCGCCGTGGAGACGCCGGTCGTGGCCGCGACCTCCTCGATGCTCCCGGTCGCGATCCGCACGGGATTGCGCAGCACGGCTTCCGCGATCGTGCGGTTCGACGGCGAGCCCTTGCGGCGGAGTTCGAGCAGCCGGGCCCCGAACGCGGTGCCCGCGAGCGCCAGTTCGGGCGCGGTGGCGACGGCCGCCATGGGATCCCCCCCATGTAAATCTGTTTTCATATCTTGCTCACATGAAAATCCTGCATCACACTGCGCCAGGCAAGAGGTGCCGTGATCACCCCAAGGGAGAGCTTCGCATGTTCCGTCGCCATGTCCTCGCGGCCGCCGCGCTCGCCGCCGCAGTCTTCGCCCTGCCCGCCGATGCCCAGACCAACCGCATCCGCGTGGGCGTGGAGGGCAACTATCCCCCGTTCTCGATGGTCGCCCCCGACGGCAAGCTCTCGGGCTTCGACATCGACATCGCCAACGCGGTCTGCGCCAAGCTGAAGTCGGAGTGCGTGTTCGTCCAGCAGGAGTTCGACGGGATGATCCCGGCGCTGAACGCCCGCAAGTTCGACATGATCGTCGCCTCGATGACGATCACCGAGGAGCGGCTGAAGGCGGTCGACTTCTCCGACAGCTACTACAGCACGCCCTCCCGTTTCGTCGCCAAGGCCGGCGCCTTCAAGGACAACAAGCCCGAGACGCTGAAGGACAGGACCATCATCGTGCTGCGCAACTCGCCGCGCGCGAAGTACCTCGCGGACAACTACCCCGGGAGCAAGGTGCATCTCGCCGCGCGCGAGACGGACGTCTATCTCGAACTGGTCGCCGGGCGCGGCGACATCGCCTTCGGATCGTCGGTCGTCTCGGGCGAGGCATTCCTGAAGAAGCCCGAAGGCCGTGGCTTCGAGCAGGTGGGCGAGAGCTTCCAGACCGGGCTGGGCGCCGGCGTCGGCATCGCGGTGCGCAAGGGCGACGCGCTGAAGGCCCGCATCGACGCGGCGCTGAAGGAGATGAAGGCCGACGGCACCTACAGGGCGCTCCAGGCCAAGTACTTCGACTTCGACATCTCCGGCGAGAGCTGAGGGTAGGGAGGGGCCGGACAGCTTCGGTCTGCTCCCGCCCCCTCTCCCCCGCCCCCTCCCCCCGGTGGGGGGAGGGGAGTTCACGTGACGCCGCGTCCCCTCTCCCCCCCGGGGAGAGGGACAGGGAGAGGGGGCCGGGATCAGGCCGACGGTCGGTCGCCCGGAACTGAGGATCGCACATGCTCCACGGCTATCTCCCCATGATCCTGGACGGGCTGTGGACGACCCTTTCGGTCGCGGCCGCGTCGCTCGCCATCGCCAGCCTGTTCGGGCTCGTCGGCGCCGTCGCCAAGCTGTCGGAGAGCCGGGTCGCCCGCGCGGCGGCGGACGTCTACACGACGTTGATCCGCAGCCTGCCCGACCTCGTGCTGATGCTCTTGATCTTCTACGGCGGGCAGATCCTGGTGAACGAGATCACCATGGCGTGGGAGCTCGACTACATCGACATCAATCCCTTCGTCGCCGGCACCGCGACGCTGGGCTTCATCTTCGGCGCCTACCTGACGGAGACCTTCCGCGGCGCCATCCTCGCCGTGCCCCGCGGGCAGATCGAGGCCGGGCTCGCCTACGGGATGACGTTCCCGAAGGTGCTGCGCCGCATCCTCGTCCCACAGATGGTGCGGCATGCAATCCCGGGCTTCCTCAACAACTGGCTCGTCATGGTCAAGGCGACGGCGCTCGTCTCCATCATCGGGCTCGACGACATGATGCACCGGGCGAGCCTCGCCTCGGCCGCCACGCGGGAACCCTTCACCTTCTACGCCGCCATCGGCGCCATCTACCTGACGATCACCACCGTCTCGATCCTCGTCCTTCACCTCGTCGAGCGGCGATTCTCGCTCGGTGTGCGGCGGGTGGACCTCTAGATGTTCGACTGGGACGTCGTCGGCGGCTCGCTGCCCGCCTTCCTGGACGGGATCCGCGTGACGCTGCTGCTGCTCGCGATGTCGTGCGCGGCGGGTTTCGTGCTGGCGGTGCCGCTGGCGGTCGCCCGCGCCTCGGCAAACCGCTGGCTCTCGACGCCGGTGTGGCTCTTCACCTACGTGATCCGCGGCACGCCGCTGCTGGTCCAGCTCTTCATGGTCTACTACGGGCTGGCCCAGTTCGAGTGGATCCGCGAGAGCGCGGCCTGGCCGATGCTCCGCTCGGCCTGGTTCTGCGCCTGGCTCGCCTTCGCGCTGAACACCACGGCCTACACGACGGAGATCTTCGCCGGCGCGCTCAAGGCCACCCCGGCCGGCGACGTGGAGGTGGCGCGCAGCCTCGGCATGTCGTCCGTCGCCATCTGGCGCCGCATCCTGCTGCCGGGTGCCTTGCGCCGGGCGTTGCCGCAGTACGGGAACGAGGTGGTGATGCTGATGCACGCGACCGCCATCGCCTCCACCGTCTCGCTGGTGGAGGTGACGCGCGTGGCCCGCGACGTCTACTACAACCACCTGATGCCGGCCGAGGCGTTCGGCACGGCGGCGATCATCTATTTCGTGCTGACGGCGATCTTCGTCGGTGGCTTCAAGCTTCTCGAACGTCGCTATCTGCGCCACCTGCGCCCGATGGCGACGACCGCGGCCAGGGCCTGATCCATGCGGACCGAAACCATCCCCCTCCCCCCCGCCGTCCCCGGCGTCGCCCACACGCTGACCGTCCACCGGTTCGGCGAGCCGGGGGCGCGGCCCAAGGTCCATTTCCAGGGGGCGCTCCACGCCGACGAGATCCCCGGCATGATCGCGGCCGTCCGCCTGCGCGACCGCCTGATCGCGGAGGAGGCGGCCGGCCGGATCGCGGGCGAGATCGTGCTGGTTCCCGTGGCCAACCCGATCGGGCTGGCGCAGCAGGTCCTGGGCGGGCCGATCGGGCGCTTCGACCTGGCGGACGGGCAGAACTTCAACCGCGGCTTCCCCTCGCTCACCGAGGGGGCGGCGGTGCGGCTCGACGGCCGTCTCGACGGCAATGCGGAGGCCAACCGGATCCGCGTCGCCGCGGCGCTGCGCGCCGAACTGGACGCCCGGCCGGCCCACACCCCGGCCGAGCACCTGAAACGGACGCTGCTCGGCCTCGCGATCGACGCCGACATCGTGCTCGACCTGCACTGCGACAGCGAGGCGGTCGTCCACCTCTAC
>Ga0315907_10006891_pt1 | contig 11943 bp, 11 predicted proteins | sample LakEriMetagenome_3_FD_203525 | JGI IMG/M metagenome (GOLD analysis project Ga0315907, IMG submission 203525) | Freshwater fungal communities from buoy surface, Lake Erie, Ohio, United States - Buoy 12 MA123 | ecosystem: Environmental > Aquatic > Freshwater > Lake > Lake biofilm | place: USA...
TCCCTGCCTTGCGGCAGACCTCCCCAACCGTTGTTTCATCCTCCGCCTGCTTCAATATGAAGGCATTCTGCTGCGCACTAAAACGCGACTTCTTCATTCCGAAACTCCCTCGTTCGGCAACTGCCAAGTCGTTTTTTCCTGTCTTGCCGCATACTGAATTGCCAATCTGCTCACTCCAAAGCTTGTTGCCAAAACTGCTAGAGATTCCCCTGCAGCCTTCAAAACCATAATCTGTGAACGGTCATTAGGTGACGGGGTTGTGGCCGGCCCCAATTGAGTGGTCCGTGTTGTTTGTTAGCGCATGATTGCATTAACCATGCTTCAGATTTATATCCGCCCAGAATGAGATATCTTACGAAATAGTTGGTATTGTTCGACAAATGCGCCTGCTCTTAGAGCACCCGATTTCAAATTCGAAGCCAATGTCGCATAAATAGATAGGTAGCCGGCACAAAACCGTTAAAAGTACGATAAGAGAGATTTTGTGGTTCGGCGCACGCTGAATCGGGACACAGTAATTGTTTAACGTGTGGCATCATTAGGAAAGAAGATGAATGCATGGAATTGGCAGAGTTAGTTCATCACCTTCCAACAGGCGTATCGAACATGGAGCAAGCTCTATCACAGCCACCAAAGCCTCGGCTGGCACTTCGAGTAGGCGTTATCGGTCACCGGCCGAACCGCCTGCAAGCTTCTGACACAGCTGCCCTTACCGAACTACTCAATAAAACTCTCATTACGATTGCCGATGGTGTCCAGGCACTGGCGCATGATGATGGCATGGCCGAATTCTACAGTGATGCAACGCCTCAAATCAGGGTCGTAACTGGCATCGCTTATGGTATCGATGAAATGGCAATGAAATCCGTAGCATTTCTGAGGGATAGCGCTACTACTCATGACGATACACCACAAGCATATGTTAAACCTACCGAATGGCAACTTGAACTAGTCGCACCGGCTCCGATCAATGTATGCGCTGCATATGCTTGGGGCGACCGACCAGACAAAAAAAGTGACCTGGATACACAATTAGCCTCCTACCTTGCGCGCTGGCGCTGGGTTCAGGAGACCGCTAACGCAGTTGCAGAACTGCCAATAGTCTGGGCGCACAATCAAGCATCAACGCGCCCTATGTTGCCAGAAACTTTGTTGGATGCACTTTTTGCAAGCGAGGCAGAGCGCTTATCGGCTACATGGGGTGCTGACCGTGATTATGAAATAAGCCATACGCCAGCAGCAGAGTTCTTGCTCCGTAACATAGATTTATTGGTCGCCTTTTGGGACGGTGGCCAGAGTGCCGGTGCGGGAGGCACGGTAGACATCATTGAACGTGCGCATGTCAATTCAGTGCCGGTTATCCTTTTTAAGCTTGACCAAACCGACACTGCGCCGCGCCGCCTAGTTTCGTTTCAGCGCGAAGATCTAAGGCAAGAAATCGTAGGATGGAAAAGACCAATTGGGCAATTAGAATTGACTGAGGCAACAATTTTTGAAGCGCCCGCAAGTGCCTTTTTAAAGCCATTATTTATGCCACCAACTAAAAGCTTACATGAAGCGAACTGTGGTTTGCAAGATGAGCATTATCAAGAAGAGCGTGAAAGTTATGACCACCTATCGGCTGCCACTTATTTCTCGGAGCAACTAACAGCTTTTGATACCAGTCGCACTTATGATCGTTTTTTGGATTTTTGGTTCGGCCGACGCGCACTTGTTGTTAATGTGGCAGTAAAGGCAGTTTTCTGTCGGATCTCCAATGTCTTACGAATAATTAAGGCGCTCAAAGGAAATGCGACTCGCCAGCAGATTGATGCGGGTTATCGCCTCAACCCACGTTTGCAAAAAGATAGAATGCACTGGTCAGAACAAGCGTGGGCGACGTTCTTGCGGAATCTGCCTATTGCTTCAGAACAAGCTCAGAAAATCAAGGAAACGCTCCACGCGCGCTTTATCGTAGCTGATGTTTTGGCGGTCGACTACGCCAACAGATACCGTAGCTCGGTCATCTCCTCTTACCTACTCTCGACCCTGGCAGTAACTTTAGCGATCATTGGACTTGCATTCGCCGGCGAGAGCAAGGTTCTCAAGGCATTTTTGCTCGCTGCAGAGTTTGGGATCATAACTTGGATCCTTGCACTCGTTGCTGCCAGTAAAAGAGATCAGCATCACAGCAAGCTAGTAAACTATCGAAGACTGGCCGAGTCTCTTCGCCACATGCTGTTCCTAGCAGGCATTGGGGAATACCCATCTCCAGGACGAAGAGGACAGAGTTGGGTTGGCTGGTATGTGTTGGCTACGGCGAGGGAGCTAGGTATGCCCTCAGGTCAGTTCACTCCAGATTCCCTCGCAAAAACGATTGCGAGCGTGAGTGTTGCTGAAGTGGTACCGCAGATGGACTATCATGAGGGGACTGCCAAAAAACTCTTCCATGTGAACCATCAGCTTCACCATTTTGGTGACAGCCTTTTCGGCGCTACGCTTGCCAGTGTTGCTCTTAGCGGGATGCTCATTCTTGGCTACTTTGTCTATCCGCTTCCTGCTTGGACAATAGGATTGAAAATCACCGGCTGCGCTGCAGCCATATTGCCTGCAGTTGGTGCGGCGCTTACGGGCATTCGCTATGCTCTCGACCTTGAAACAAAAGCAGAGCGGCACGCAGAAATGGCAGATCTGTTGCGGCACCTCAACGATGAGTTTTCCAAAGCGGAAGCAGAGCCTCGTTGGAGTTCAACACGAGATGCACTTGGTTCCCTTGAAGAGCTTTTGATAAAAGATATTAATCTCTTTCAATCAAACTACGCTAGGCGGGTCCTTACAGTTCCAGCCTGACACGACTTAGCCGTTAAATCACAACCGATATCCAAAGCATTGGTCGCAGATTCCTTATGGAGCATGCCTTTGAGAACGGAGCTTTGGCAAGCGCTGATGCCGCTGGTTCATCGGCTTACTTTTGGTTTGCGGAAATAGATCAGGAGTTTGAGCGTAGCGTGGTAGTTCACGACGTCATTTTGTACCAAACGATAAACCGTATCAGTGCATCCGCCCTGACGTGATCCCCTGATTATCATCAGTCAGAGGTTGAGACTCACTCCTTCTGAGCCTGGCCCCAAGTCTGGTCCGGTGATTGTGAGAAAGACCGGACCAGTTTGCCGGGCTCAGGTCACAGACTTGGAGGCAGGCTCAACTTCGTGCCGAACTCTACCCAAAACCGGTGACCTTTCAGCGGAGCACGTCACGAGACCTGCATAGAGCGCTACATCCACATGCGTCTCGACGAGAACCTGAACAATGTAGCGTCTACTTCCGCATGCTTCGGTAAGGTTGCAAGTGTTGTTAAACAACGCAACACGATCAAACGACAGACTATCGAATGTCGGCGCTTGCAACGCCGCAAACTCGCCGTCTATCATGAAAGCCAGAATAACGATTGCTCTCCGCAAAATTACGATCCGAGTTACGCCAAATGTACTGGCGTCGGACAACCAACATAAGAAGTTGTATCTATGATGAGAAACACTTTTCTGCGTGCTGTAGGGACGTCCGCAATATTTTTAGCACTTTTGCCGTCGCCAGCGGCATCCCAGACTCCAGCTCGCAAGGCAGCAGCTCCGGACTGTGCACAGGGAGTTATTCGTTTGCCAAATCAGGCCGGCACTATCCAAATCTGCTCCGGCTTCGCGTCCAAAATCCCTCAATTGGCAGTACAACTGAATGAAGTCAGCAAAAGGCTAGGTGCGCAGCAACAGCAAATCGCAGAACTTAACCGCCTTATAAGGGGCTTAAATAGCGTAAGCGGTGTCATAAGCCCGGAACTTCAAGAAACATTTCTCCAAAATTTTTCGGCAGAGCTCGAGCAAAGTCAAAGCAAGAGCGATGCTATAATCACAGAACAGTTTCGTGCCTTAAGTGAGCGAATAGAAGAGCTTCAAAGTCAGATGATTTCTCAAATCTCTGCGCCCGAAAAGAGTGCAGCACTGTCCGACGCACTCAAGGGTGAACTCGGAACATCAATTTCCAAGCTGGAATTCGGAAGCGCTCTCCGTCAATTAAAAGAAATTGATAAGCGCTTATCCAACATAGAAAACAGCGTAGCCGAAGTTAAAGTCGACACGACTACAATTCTTAGTAAAGTCAACTCTCTAGACGAGAATGGCAAAAAATTAGCTCGACAAGGCGAACGCTCGTTAGAGTTGTTGCAAAATGTTGCCAACGATTTCGTCGCAATAAGCAACTTAGGTGGGTTAGTCGCAAAGCCAGTCTCAATCGCGGAAAAGTACAATAACGCGCGCGTGCTCGCGCAGCGCGGCGAAGTGGATCTGGCACTGTCGCTTTACAAAGAGCTGATGGTTGGCAATCTACAATTCGCCGATGTGGCAGCCGATTTCACCGCGCTGTTAGACCGAATTTACGGTCGTAAAGGAGCAATTTCCTACATCGAGAAGGAAATCAAACCTCAGGTACCTTTTGCATATTATTTGTACGCGAATGAACTTATAACCGACGACGCCGTCGGAGACGAGAAGCTCGGCGTTATTCACAAAGCCCTCAAAGCGGATCCCGAATTCGTTAAGCGGTTCCCTCCGCTTGCTCACAGATACCTCTCAAAAATTTCTAAACTTAGCCCCAGTAGCAATGGTTTAGACGATTATGACTTCGGCCTGAAAACGACAAGTTGGCTCGCTATCTTTGATCTTTCAAAAAGATTGACGGACAGCATAAACTCCGGCGCATATAGATCTTACTTTATTGACCAGTTGAGATCGTCAACGGACGTTGAGCGCATGTCGGCTATCCCCAAATCTTTGCTAACCACCCCCGACGAATTGATGAAAGAATGTCGGGAGCCTTTTGAGGGTTGGGACTTTTTTGGGCACGCATGTTCCGCAGTCGGCGTAGAACGAAAACAATCTACCGGTCGGCTGCCCTTCGGCATAGTGAACCTTGAGAAAACGAGTAGCAACCGCTTAAAAATTTTAGAAGTAAACTTCGACATGCTCAAAAGCGCTATTTTTGCCGCGAAAGGTCAGTTCTCTCTTGATCTTTACCAAATAGAGAATGGAGTGCCGAAATCGCGCTTCGATATCCAGAGCGTGGAACCCTTAGTCTATGGATTTAATGCTAGTGAGTCGAAGAAAATAATCCAAAACAGCCCTGGAAATGTCATATATCCGTTAGCTATACCCACTGAAGCCCACCAACTTCTGTTATGTATTGGGACAATGCATCCAATATACAACCGGCCTTACAAAGTCTCGTTTCTACTTGAGGAATCTGAGTTACCGCGCGTTGGGATTCAACCTGCTGATGAAAGTATTTGTCTTTCAAATGGAAAAATCTTGTCAAAGTCTCTCGAACCCATCGATAGTATCAGTGGCCTTGATTGGAAAGTTTATAGTCACCTGTCAAATTTTTCAGATGAGAAGCTAAAAAGTATCGATAGTAAGGTCAAAGAGGAGATTTGCCGTCAGATAACTGGTCGTAAATATATCGTTATTGATGATATTATCGCATCAAGTAGTTCGGATATTGAAAATAATCTTTCAGATTTGGCTAATGCCTCTGAATGCAGTAGAGAAATTTTAAAGTCCGAGATTAAGATAAATATTTCTCGGTCAATACAGCGTGCGAATTCTAAAAGGCGTAACGCAGCTATATTAACAAAACAGAGCGATTAATAAACTGTGACCAAAATTGTATTCATTTCACATTCCAGTCAAGATTATAGGCTTGCAAACGAAATCCGTAGGTTTCTGGAAGAACGCGAAATACCTTGTTGGATAGCACCAAGGGACATTCCGCCAGGCAGTTCTTACGGTGAAGAAATCATAAAGGCTATTGAGCAATGCGCAGTTACCCTGCTGGTTTTTACCGGAAAGGCAAATCAGTCTCGGGCCGTTGCCAACGAGCTGGAACTCTCCTTCGCTCGCGAGCGAGTAATCCTGCCGGTTAGATTGGAAGAGATTGAACCTTCGTCGAATATAGAATTCTGGCTATCGCGAACCCAATGGGTCGACGCTTTTCTTGTTCCCCTTCGGCGCAGGATAAATGATATAATACCAATTATTCAAGCTGTAGCGGCTGGGCAGCCTGCTCCCAAAGCACCACCACAAAGCGTCTCGGCCCTTGGCCGCATTGAAAAGATTTTCGAAAATTCAATTCGATACCCTGTTCTGACCGTTACGCTGGGAGGCATTATCCTTATTGTGATCCTAACAGCCCTTTGGAGCTCAGTGGGCCGCCAAGAGAAACTAATTCAGGATAACGCTACAACAATCGCTTTAGATGCCTCCACATTTGGACTAGTCACACTGACGAATGGGTCAAATTCATCTTTAAAAAATTCAAGAAATATCACTGCTACTATCTATCTCAATCTTAAAAAGGTACCATCCAGAGACATTCAGATAGTAGCGAAAGCAAAGACCGAATATAAAACGTTTGCGAATGTTAATCTCTCGCATGCGATAGAACCTTCTTTAACAGAGGATGTGACTGCCGTTGACTTTACTGTTCCATCAAGTTCAACTGGCATAGCTGTTTGCATGACCGCTAAACACCCAACTCTAGGAGAAAAATATACCGCGGAATGGAATTTTGATTTGCGGAAGCCTGATCAGATAGGATCTTCGATCGCTCCTCGCGTGTTCAAAAATCTTGGTCCGAACTGCTAATTGATCCCCGCCTCAAAATCGGTTGTCGATTTTTATAGGTTCGCCAAAGACCGCAGGGAAAATTATCCACAAACTAGACTTGTAACGGTTTTGTGCTGGTCGCTTGAGAGTTAAACACTCAAACAAGGAGGCCTAAGAGATGATGAAGCTAGGGACCTCCAAAAACCCCTAGCATATGTCCACCGTATCTGATTGTGCTTCGCACGCCTTCGGCTCCATTCTCTTTGACGGGAGGCGGTAATGAAGCAGGCGGGATTGTTTGGTTTATCGGATCATTTGAAGCGGCTTTCGGCCAATGGTGATCCGCTGGAGGAACTGGGCCGGATTGTTGATTTTGAAGGCTTCCGTCCGATCCTGGACAATGCGCTGGCTTATTCTGATGGCTCGAAGGGCGGCAGGCCGCCCTATGACTGCGTGGCAATGTTTAAGATCCTTATTCTGGTGGCACAGAACAATGTGGCCGATGCCCGCATGGAGTATTTGATCCGTGATCGGTTGAGCTGGCTGCGCTTTCTGGGCTTTGACCTTGGAGCGCCAACGCCTGATGCCAATACGATCCGGCTGTTCCGGGAGAAGTTGACCGATGCGGGTACCTTGCAGGTTCTGTTCGACGCTTTCGACCATCGGCTGCGTACCAATGGATATCTGGCAATGGGGGGACAGATTGTCGATGCGACCCTCATTGCAGCCCCCAAGCAGCGCAATACGCAAGACGAGAAGGATGCAATCAAAGCAGGCAAGGCAGCCCGGGAGGTCTGGCCCAATGAGCCAGCCAAAGCCGCCCAGAAGGATGTCGATGCCCGATGGACCGTGAAAACTGCCAAAGCCCGCACGGCTGCTGATGGCAAGGCGCAGATCGACATTACGATCCCGAGCTTTGGCTACCAGAACCATGTCGCCATTGACTAGCGCTTTGGCTTTATCCGCAAGGCTGTGGTCACCCACGGTGCGCGCCATGAGGGATCAGAACTGCGCGAAGTCGTCACGACCAACAATACAGCATCTGATGTCTGGGCTGATAATGCGTATCGGTCAAAGACCAATGAAGCCTGGCTTGCAGCCCATGGCAGGGTCAGCCGGATCTATCGCAAAAAGCTATAGGGCAAGCCGCGGTCAGAGGCGCTTCGTGCAGCCAGCAGGGCCAAGGCGAAGATACGGGCAAGAGTCGAACACGTCTTTGCGCAGCAAAAGGCGCATATGGGGCTGTTCATCCGCACTATCGGGATCAAACGCGCGCAAACCAAGATCATGCTGACGAATCTGGCTTATAACATGCAGCGCCTGATCTTCCACGAACGGCGGCTTGCCACAGGATGGTTGCATCCAAAATCCGGATTAGAGGCTCAAAACAACCCCAACCGTAACAATATCAACCTCAAATGTGACGATCGCGCGCTTGAAACCCAAACATCTGCGCGGCGTAATCAAAACCGACGGTTAATGGAAGTGCCCAGATCGTGACCGGCCGGCTGGCTTCATACAGGGCTGCGACGAAAATCATCGGGTGCCTGGACAAGCACTACCGCGGCCAATTGCGCGACCACAACCGGGTCGAGAACTCGTATCTTCCGGTCCCACGACGAGAGCACCAGATGCAGCGCTTCAAATCCCAAGGCCAGACCCGGCGCTTCGTTTCCACCCACTCCGCAATCTACAACCCCTTCGCCGTCCAGCATCGCCTCGTCTCCCGCAAAACCATGCGCAGCTTTCAAGCGGCAGCATTTGCCGAATGGAGCGCTGCGTCCGAGACAGATGACTGAAACCGTCTAGGTAGGTCTAAATTCGCGCGGCAAAACCTAACCTGACAAGACCACCTGTTCCACCAGAACCTCACTGTATAGTCGCAGATGTCGATGCCACGTTCGAACACGAGGTCTTCGACATTCCGAAGCGACAGCGGGAACCGCACATACATCATCACTGACAGCGCGCCCAATTCGGCCAGCTTGACAGACGCTGCTAGCGAGAGCTAACTGAACAGCCTGCCAGGTAAGCTCACCGGCATTCACGTGTTTTTAGAATCGAAATGATGCCGACGCGGAAGATTCTCTCTAAATCTCAACTAGCGAGCGCATTTGCTCTTGTGCATTGGCTTTTCTTGCTCTCCACAGGCTCGGCACATGCCCAATCTACCTACATGAGCACTGAGAGCCCCAGTTTAAATGGCTCAAAGCAGGGGGATTTGACCGATGCATACGGGCGAAAAATTAGGACAGTAACTGCCATTGGAATTGGCCTCGATGTGAACGAGGCCGCGCAAAATGCGGCGCAGAACGCCCTCTCTGAGGTTGTCGGGACATTCATTGATGCGTCAACCTCTCTCGAGAAGAGGACCCGTATTGAGGACGGGATCAAGACCCAAACTAAGCAATTGAGAACCGATATAAGAGAGTATTCTCAAGGTTACGTTCAATCGTTTTCGATACAAAAGATTGAGAAGGTCTCGGGCTTCGTTCAGATCACGGCCGTCGTATCTATTAGAGTTGATGACTTTAAAGCCTATGTCTTGAAGCTCGCTGAGGGAGAGCGCGATCTTCCGAACGGGCTTTTTGCGCAGCTGTCCGTGGCAGAAGCTCAAAACCGGAATCTAGGCGCACTTTTCTCAGAAAAAATAATTGCAGTATTAAATGGGCAGGCGTCCCAGATACAAGTCGGCTTACCCAAGACAGCTCAGGATTTGCCTCAAGAATTCGTAAATGAAAATTACCAAATTTCCCGATTTATTGATGCGAATCGCGGCAAGATGCTCGTTTATTTCCCAATCAGAATTTCTATAGATTCGAAATATCTGGAAAATATGCTCCAGACGTTTGAGGCAACTGCTGCAAGCCGTCACAGGATCAACGTTAGTTCATCTCAAGATACATCTCGCGAAGTGAGTTATAGAGCCCGTGAACTTCGCGGTGTTGGGGTCGTAGTAAAAGATGATAAAAATGGGTCATCTGGATCGCTAATGACCGGGTACGCGTTTTCTGCCGGTGCCGTATCAGACAAGGTTGCGTGGCTTAACGACTGTGAAGGTGGCACATATAGGAACGAAATTCCATATCCAAGTCTTGAGATTAAGCTCGTGGATGGCGGGGGTCGTGATCTATTTTTTTCAGTGCTAGAGCCTGATCCCGAGCACACGGGTTATAGCAGCGGCAATGTTATCGTAATCGATACGGACCCCCTGACCGGGAGAGAAGCCGCCAATATGCCGCCTTGGTCACTCATTAGGTGCACCGGGATGGACAGTGGTAAACCGACCATAATACGCAGCTCTGTGAACTTCATGCTTCTGATGGCCATGGATGCTCGAACGATGGAGAATGCTAAATCAATAAAGCTCAGGATGGTCCAGTAATCCGGAGAGGGGGCTGTCAGTCTAACCGCAACTTGTCTCCAATAGGCAGATTTATAGAGGTACCCGTGTGGGTTCATGCCACGAGCGATTACCACTCGGCCAGTGCGACCGAGCGGCTTTCTTTGTAAGTCTGATGACGCGACCCCCAGCTTTCCGCCAACTGGGATTAGAGCCTGGCCGCTAATCAGTTCGTTCGATCCGCCCACATACACTCGCAAAAAGCCCCAACATCACCCCCACCAGCCTTTGAACCTCAGCGGTAATCGCGAGTTGCTCAGTAGGGGTAGGCACGCACCGGAACCTTCCAGTGCGATCATTACGATCTGCGCGAGGATCGCGCCCATCTCATCCTGTGTGTCTTGCGTGGTGATGACGTGAATAAAGCCATGACCGGCTATTGCAGTCGAGCAGGAGCTTTTTTGGGCAGGCTCGCACATAGCACTCGACTTCTGGTGCGACTGGAGCGAGTGGACCCGCGCACGAGTCGCGGGAGGCTGTTAATCGGCTGACGCGCGTCCCTGCTGGCATTGCTTGCAGGGCTTTGGGTGGTGCAGCGGCATGGTGCCTCTGCGATGGAGACCACCCATTGAATAGACGATTTTACATTCCTGAACAAAGTACAGCGAGCAAGGCCGCGATGGTGCGGGCCATGCTCATGGAAGAGCATGGGGCGAGCCTAGCTGAGGTCATGCAGGCCACCGGTTGGAAGGCTTGTACGTGCAGGGCATTCCGCACTGCTTTACGGACACACCGCCGCTACAAGCTGCTGCGTTCGAAGGTGACAGGCATAAGCCGTTATCATCTGGAGATGATGCGGTGAGGGATGCGGATGAAGATATAGGGCAACAGCTCGCCGCCATTGGCAACTTATCCCTGCCTGACCTTTTGGAACACTGGCGCGCTCTGGGGTTCGGTGAAGCACCGCGGCTACCCCTACCCCTCATGCAACGCCTGCTCGCACAGTTGGTGCAGGAGCAGAACTATGGTGGGCTTGCAGCGTCAGCCGTGCGTAAGCTGGATGCGGTTATCTGTGTGGATGAGAGCGATACATCTGCAAGTTCATGCACAACTAAGCCGTCATCCCAACACCCACCTTACCGCACTTCACCGGCATCCAAGCCGCGCACTTCGCCAACATCATCAAGGGGAGCGTTGCGCGCCTTGCGGCCCTCCCGGCCCTCGTCTCCTTTACGCCAAGTGACACTTGCAACAGGCACCCGCCTTGTACGCGAGTGGAACGGCCGCACGATCAGCGTCGATGTGGTGGGTGATGGCTTTGTCTGGAATGATGTGCGCTATCGCTCCTTGAGCGAGATTGCGCGAACCGTCACCGGTACACGTTGGTCAGGCCCAAGGTTCTTCGGGATTGCAGGGCGTGGCTGAGAGTTTCAAGCGCTGTGCTGTCTATACGCGTAAGTCGACAGAGGATGGCCTCGAACAGGAGTTTAACAGCCTGGATGCCCAATATGAGGCCTGTGCGGCTTATGCATTGAGCCAGAAGCATGAAGGCTGGCATCTCTTGCCAGACCGTTATGATGATGGCGGCTATTCTGGGGGGAATATGGAACGCCCTGGGCTTAAGCGTCTGCTTGATGATGTGGCAGATGGCAGGGTCGATATCATCCTTGTCTATAAGATCGACAGGCTTACCCGCAGCCTATCTGACTTTGCCAAAATCGTTGATGTCTTGGATACGGCCAAGGCAAGCTTTGTATCGATCACACAGGCGTTCAACACCACAACCAGCATGGGCAGGCTTACCCTCAACATGCTTCTCTCCTTTGCACAGTTCGAACGTGAAGTGACCGGCGAGCGGATCAGAGACAAGATCGCAGCCTCCAAGCGCAAGGGGCTATGGATGGGTGGGCCGCTTCCCTTAGGCTATGATGTCAAAGACCGGAGGCTTGTGATCATCCCTGAAGAGGC
>Ga0315907_10006894_pt1 | contig 11941 bp, 9 predicted proteins | sample LakEriMetagenome_3_FD_203525 | JGI IMG/M metagenome (GOLD analysis project Ga0315907, IMG submission 203525) | Freshwater fungal communities from buoy surface, Lake Erie, Ohio, United States - Buoy 12 MA123 | ecosystem: Environmental > Aquatic > Freshwater > Lake > Lake biofilm | place: USA...
TAACATTGGCAAATATAACTTGATCAATCAATTCAGGCTTTAAATTTAATTGGTCTAAAAGTGCTTGCGTTGAAAATACTGCAAGCTCAACTGGTGTAAAACCAGCAAGTTGGCCTCCAAATTTACCAAAAGGAGTTCTTTTAGCATCAACAATATAAACTTTTTCTTTATCGGCCATCACTTTTTGCCTCTCTTGTGAGGATTCTTACTTAAAAAGTATCATAATCAATAATGCCTTGAATGGCATTAGCTTAATAAAGGATCGTGTCTATGTCCGAAATAGCATCAGTGGTTCGTACAAATCAGGCAAAAGAAGCTCTCAATAAGCGTGAGGCTTTTGAATTACGTAGAATTGAAGAAAATAAAAATAAGCAAATAAATCTCACCAAAGCAAAAAGTGAAGAACAAATTGAAAAAATAGAAAAAGATTATCAAGTTGCTGTAAAAAAAGAAGTTAACGAATCTGAAATTCGTCTCACTAAAGTTCGAAATAATTGGAATAAGCGAATTAGTGAAGAAAATAATCGCTATGAAAAAATGCTCGAAGATCTCAAAACGGAGCATAGTCAAAGACTTGAAGAAACAAAGTTAAATAATGAACAAGTGATTGCGAAACAAGAGAACAAGCTTAAAGAGTATCTCGATAATGCTAGAGAAAAGTATGAAGAAGAGAAAGCAAAGCTAGAGTCTTAGATCGGTTATAATCCAGGAAGGAGTATAGATGGACCAGAAAAATAATGAATCAAATGGTGTCTACATTAATGGTAAAAGACAAGTCATTGAGCTTTTACAAAGAATGGATGCTTCTGATAAGGCCAAGCTTCTTAAAAACTTGAGGATGAGAAATCCTTCCCTGGCTAAAGAATTAACTGAATCATGTATCTCATTTGAAAGTATTTGGGATCTTAATGATGAGTCATTAAGAACTCTACTCTCTCAGATTCAACCAGCCATCATCGGTCTTGCTCTAAACATCGTTCATGTTAAGAATCAACGTCGAGCCTTATCTCTTATATCTAGAGAGATGGCCCTAAAAGCCTTCGATATCATGCAAAAAGATTTATCATCAAATAGAAATGAATGCTACAGGGCCCAGCAAAAAATTCTTGAGCTAGCACTGAATCTCAATAGAAATAGAATTATTCAGTTTTACTGAGAAAGTAATTTTCTAAATTCAATTTCTCGCTGAGGAGGAAATTCCTCATCATTTATTATCGAAGAGTGAATAACTCGATTCTCAGCGATTAATTCTGCAGTATTTTGAAATCTTGAAATCATTGTAATGGTTAACTCAACGAGCCAATCTGGAGCTCCTTCCAAAACCTCACGGAATTTTGAGTGTTCCACAAAATCAACCTCAACCTGAGTCAATGCTATTGCGGAGTAAGTGTATGGTGCATCGGCCAACATACAACTTTCTCCTAAAATATCTCCGGATTTTGCCAAATAAACAGGAATAAGTCTTTCCTTTGAAGCTTTAAGACATAGTACCTGGCCTGATTTAACGATAAATAATTGATCGGCCGGATCCCCTTCTCTAAAAAGTACCTTGTGTGTTTGTAAAAATTTAGAGCTACTAGACATGTAAAAATTCCTCTTTAATATGCCCCTCTAAGAGAGTGCCGTATCTTAAACCGTAAGTTGAAATGGTCATTTCTTTTACAAGTAATCGATGGATTAAATGATAAACAGTATGTAGACCACCTTTAATACTTGCCGAGCGTTTTCCTAAAAAAGGGAATTCATTTAAAAAAATCTCAGGACCTGACATTGAAAAATGCTTAAAAAGATTTTCAATATCATCTGATTTTATTTTCAATCCATGAACATCATCTTCAAAAAATTCTTTACGTCCTAAATACATATTGCCCAGTGAGGTCATCGTTCCTGCAACACAAAATAATTGATTAGTGACAAATTGATCCAGACTTGATCTAAAATCTTCAAATATCTTCTGAAGATTTTGCACAAAAAGATCTTCATCAAGCCATTGAGATGCCCTCACTGCTCCGATGGGTAAACTTATAGTGTTCTGAATTTCATTTTTCTTCACATTCACTTTAATTAATTCTGTCGAGGCTCCACCAATGTCCATAATCGTTATAACTTCATCGTTATAGGACGAATTAAAGAGAATACCCTTGGTTGAAAAGTAAGCTTCGGCGGCAGGAGTAATTGTTTGAATATTTAATCCCAAATCATTTTTTATTTGATCAAAAAATGATCTCGCATTTTGGGCAACCCTTGAGGCTTCAGTAGCAGTCGCAATGATCTCTTCTGGCCTGATACCATACTTTTGTGCTTCGACGATATAATCTGATAGAGCTTCTAAAGTTAGTGCCATGGAATCGGGATGAAATGCCCTGTTTTTATCCAGATCACGCCCCAAAGATGTGATGTAACTTTTTTTTGATATGTCTTTAAAGTACTCACCTTCAATCTCTGCAATTAAAAGAAGAACACTATTTGAACCAATATCAATTGAGGCCCTCATCTTATTTTTCATAATCCAATCACTCTCATGAGGTCCCCCTTGATTAATGGGTCAATAAAACCTTTTTCACAAATAATACCTGTAATAAAATGATGGTCAGTAACATCAAAACTAGGATTGACCGATTGGGCACCTAAGGGAGCTAACTGGATACCATTCAGTTGGGTTATTTCATTCATTGATCGCATTTCGATTTCAATATGCGAACCATCAGGAATTTGAGGATCAAAGGAGCTTAAGGGAGCCACGACATAAAATGGGACTCCGTAATTTTTTGCAACGATAGCGAGGGTGGAAGTTCCTATTTTATTTGCCGTATCACCATTGGCAGCAATTCTATCAGCTCCTACAAAAATAGCATCGACTAATTGATTGGCCATCAAATAAGAGGCTGCACCTTCAACCACAAGACTAAAAGGAATTTTTTCTTTTGTGAGCTCAAAGGCAGTAAGTCTAGTTCCTTGCATGTAAGGTCTCGTTTCATCAGCATAAACATGGGAGATGTGACCCTGAGAATGTGCAACAGAAATAACACCAAGTGCAGTCCCTAAACTTCCGCAGGCCAAAAACCCAGTATTACAATGGGTCATGAGATTCCATTTTTTATGACCCATTTTCTCTTGAAGTTTTGCGATGGCGATGTCCGCCATTTTCTGGTTTTTAACTTGAGATAATCTTATCTGCTCATGACCAAAAGCTACTAGAGATGAATAAATTGTCTGCATATCCAAGGATTGAGCGATAGATGTTTTAAAGATCTCAAAACATCTATTTACTTCAAAAGAGAGATTCACTGCAGTGGGCCTTGCAGAGATCATTTTATCGCAGGCTTGCCTACATAGATCTAAATCAATTCTATTCTGCTGCTTTATCCAAAGAGCGAGTCCAAAGATTGCGCTAAATCCTATGCATGGCGCCCCTCTAACAACCATAGTTTGGATCGCTTCAATAACTCCATCCATTTCTGTAAACTGTAAAAATTTTTCTTCATTAGGGAGCAATCGCTGATCAAGCAAAAAGAGAGAATGATCTTTCCAGATAATAGGGCTATAGGATGCATTCATTTTTAACCTTCAATATTAAAAGGATTTAGAACTTCTTTCTTTAATCCTTTTTTTATTTTATTTTTTGGATCCTTTATTTCAAAGAAAGATTTTTCCTTTGAGGTAAAAGAAAAGTTTCCATCAAATACCTTTGAGTCTGTTCCCATGATGGATGAGTTTGTAAATTTTAAATTGTTTTTGTCTAATTTAGCACTTACAAATAAATACTGAGACTGATCTATATCCAGACCAGCATCTAAAAACGCCCTCTTTATCGGATCAAAAAACATCCCCGACAACTGCTTATAATTGGTAAACTTTAAAGAACTTTCCCATTTGCCGCCAGTCCAATAATGGGACCAAGACCCTAGTACCTTTCCAGATAATAGACCACCCTCTAGCTTTAAATAAGGTGCTAAAAAACCAAACTGCGCATGCCAGTCAAAATCAATAGCTTCAAATGAAACAGAATTTAAATCGTTTTTAAAAAGATAATCAAAATTAAATTTAGATTTATCAATGACGAGACTTACTTGATAGAAATTTTCAAAAGGAGAGATACTATACTTAAAATGACCATCTACCAGTTGATCTTTCAACTTACATTTCTTCAATGAAAGATAGGTGGTTGAAAAATAGTCTAGTTTGAGATCATGAAACTCTCCAAAATTTTGAACTGCAGTTAGAGAATTTAAAAAATCAACACCAGCAAAGCCTAGTTCCTCGGTGGATTGCTTAATTTTACCTCTTTCAAAATCGATAACAGATCTTTTAAAGAAGCTTACTTCACCATTCGGTGTAATAAAATTTGTTTCCCACTTATCATTTTCAATCGAAAGTGACCACTGACCTTTAAACTTTTCCAAAGCTCCAAGATTAAAATCACCAGGGAAAGTGAGTTTAGATGAAATAAGTGAATGATCATCATTTTTAAGACTTCTTACGTACTTCAATTTTCCATTAGCACGTCCCTTTTTTAAATCGAGATAAGGATTTTTCAACTCATCACCTACTAGATTTAAATATGAAAGGGGAAATCCGACGAAACTCAAATCAAAAGTCATCTTATTGTCTCTTGCAAGTATAGAACCGCTACCTACAGTCTTCTGATCTACTTTAAGTTCAAGCTCAGATAAAAAATCTAATTCAAGAGGATTAAATTTTGTGATCCCTTGTAAAACCAGATCATCAAGCTGCAATCCTTCACCAGCATCTTTGGTCTTAAATTCTCCTCGATAGTTAAAGCTCCAAATATCTAAACTTGGAGTGAGATCACCAAAAAGCCAAAGATCCGATGAGTAATGCTTTTCTTTGTGGGAAATATTGACCGGGATATTTATTTCAAAAGCAGAATTTTTACCATACTGAAAGTCCCTAACTAGAAGCTTAGACAAGGTAAAAAACCTACGCTCTCCGTCCAGCTCTTTGATTGAAATATTTTTCGCCCGAAGAGTATATATGGCATCTTTAAGATAAGTCGGTAGATTTAATTTTATGGCCTGAAGCTTATCTTTCTTCTGAGTGGAACTTTCAACCTGCTCTGTTAAATCATCACTGGGACGGATAAAGATATTTAAATCACTAAGATTAATTTGTGCACTACCTCGATCTAAAAGGATGAGCCACCAAGGAACTTTCAACTGAACTTGAGTTGCGCTAGCTAGCAATTCATCAGATTTTCTGAGCTCAAGATCATTAAGAGTTAAGTCAAAATCTAATGAAAAGGCGTAGCGAATCTTTCCAATCGTCAATTTAGACCCTGGGTAGTTACTTTCAATCTGCCCATTCAGCAAGGAAACAAGAGATTCAGGCCGTAGCTTAGAGTAGGCACTATAAATAAGTGACCCTATGGTCAATATTAAAATAATCCAAGCCCAAAGCATTATTTTTGTTGATAGTCTCATTTTAAACCTGTCCTGAATTCAAACCATTTCATCCTATATCTTTTGAAGTGGCGCAAACTTAACCATGAATTTCTTTTTTATTCCGTCTCGAAATAAAATTGTAACTTTTTCTTCAGGCCCACTCCCCTCTGAATCTAGAACGGTACCATTTCCGTAGAGAGTATGAAGAATTTTTGAGCCCGCAGGGAAACTTGCTACATCCTTTATTTTTTTCGTCTGATAAACTTTATCAGAGCTAAAAGAGTCTCCTGCATAATTTTGTGACTGATCGAAATCATCAAAGTGATTATCACCAAAATCATTCTTTTTTGGTGTAGTCTGGTAACTTAACCATTTATAGTATTGGGAAGGAATTTCATGGATAAACTGACTTGGTCCATTAAACTTTAAACTTCCCCACAACATTCTTCCTTGAGCAAAAGAAATTGTTAATTCCTTCATGGCCCTAGTCATGGCGACATAGAAAAGTCGTCTCTCTTCTTCAATAGCAGTGGGTCCATTTTCTATGCTTTTATAAGAGGGAAATATATTATCCTCAACACCCACTAAAAAAACATAAGGGTATTCTAATCCCTTAGATCCATGCACAGTCATAAGTGAGATACTCTCACCACTAGATTCTTCGCTCGTAGTGTCTAATGTTATTGTTTCTAAAAATTTTAATAAAGATGGTTGATCTTCATTTTCCTCAAATTGCTTAAGAGCACTCATTAACTCTTCAAGGTTTTCAAGCCTAGCTGACCCCTCATAGGTTTTATCTGCTCGCAGGAGCTCAAAATATCCAGATTCATTTAAAAGTTTTTCATAACTCAAAGACGGAAGCGTTTGAGCACCTTCCATCACCATTACTTCATGAATTAAATGAGTCAATTGACTGATAGCACTCATGACCTTAGCAGAAAGGGACAAATGTTTAAATTCATATGGCGCCTGGACGATTCTTTCAATGAGTTCAAACATTGAAAGCTGCAAGCGAACAGCTTCATCTTCGATTTTTCTTAAGGATGTTGCTCCTAAACCTCTCGCAGGGGTATTGATGATTCTAGTTAATGCAAGTGAGTCCTTTTTATTAACAACAACCCTCATATAAGAAATCATATCTTTAATTTCTTTACGATCGTAAAACTTAATTCCAGCGACAACTCGATATGGAAACTTTTCTTTTCTTAAAGCATCCTCGATAACTCTTGAATGAGCATTATTTCTATAGAAAACAGCAATATCTTTGAGAGAGACTCCCTTTTCGACTATTTTCTTTATTTGCTGAGAAACATATTCTGCTTCTGCTCGATCATCTCTACATTCCACAATCTTAATTTCATCGCCCTCGGCATTATCGGTCCACATCTGTTTACCTTTACGCGCCAAATTTTTTGAAATAACCTGAGAGGCAGCTTCAATTATAATTTTAGAAGATCGATAGTTTTGTTCTAGTTTAATCAGCGTTGAATCAGGAAAAACTTTTTCATAATCCAAAATGTTTCTTATGTCCGCACCTCTCCAAGAGTAAATAGATTGGTCCTCATCACCCACGACACAAATGTTACGATTCAAAAGACTTAAGAGTTGGATTAAATTAAATTGCGCCCGATTTGTATCTTGATATTCATCCACAAGAACATATCTAAATTTATTCTGATACTTGGTTAGAACTTCTGGGTATGTATGAAAGAGATTCAAAACACCTGTAATGAGACCGCCAAAATCAACAGCATTACTCCGCAGCAACTCTGACTCATATTCTAAATAGAGTCCCCAGAGCAAGCGGTCCTCAGCAATTTTTTCAATTTCAGGTAGTATTGGTAGAGTAGTAAAATGCCCCAAATTCTTAATACTATCAACATAAGCGGCGACAGTATAAGGGGATAACTCTTTCTGACTAATGCCTCTCTTGGCAAGGAGAGCCTTTATAATCGATTGAGATTCACCATCATCATAAATTGTAAAATTTTTTGATAGTCCTAAGTATGTAGCTTCCATACGTAGAACCTTCGCACAAAAGGCATGGAAGGTTGTCACTTGCAAAGCATTCACATTGATTTGTGTGTTACTTGCAAGCCTCTCTCTCATTTCACGGGCCGCTTTATTAGAAAATGTAACGGCGAGGACCTGGTATGGACTGATGTTTTTTTCTTCAAGAAGAAATTGAATCCTTGCAACTAAAGTTCTTGTTTTACCTGAACCCGCTCCTGCTAAAATCATAACAGGACCATCCGTTTTATAAACGGCTTGTTTCTGAGATTCATTTAAATAATCAAAATTCATTATTCTACCGTGACTGATTTAGCGAGGTTTCTAGGCTTATCAATATCAGTGCCTTTCAAATAGGCAATATGGTAGGAAAGAAGTTGAAGGGCAACGTTCACATAAAGTGGACTCAAATCATTTAATCCTTCAAAATTTAGACCAAGATAAGCATCAGATAAATGTTCTATTTCAGCATTATGATCTGGGCCAATTACAACGATTTTTCCACGCCGGGCCTTCACTTCTTCTATATTTGAAATTGTTTTTTCAAACAATTCAGGACCAATAATGGCTATATTAACAATTTCTTCATCTATGAGAGCGATAGGTCCATGCTTGAGTTCACCGGCGGCATAGCCTTCAGCATGTACATAGGCGATTTCTTTGAGCTTCAAAGCTCCTTCAAGAGCAATCGGAAAATACTTTCCACGACCGGTAAAAATAAAGCCTTTTTGATTATAAATTTTTTCAGCTATCTTTTTTATTTTATCAGATTCGGAACAAAGCTCTGAAATTCGAGTTGATAGAAGCTTGAGTTCGATGAAAAGTTTTGGATCATCGAGCGAAGACTTCATCGATCTGGACATGAGATATCCCGTCAAGACCTGCAAAGTAAAAGCCTTGGTCGAAGCCACGCCAATTTCAATACCTGCATGAATAAGGAAATTTTTATCTGAATTACGATATAAAGTAGAGCCTTCAACATTAACGATGGCAAAAGATGAAATTCCACTTTCTTTGCAAAGCTCCTGACAAGCAAGAGTATCTGCCGTCTCACCCGACTGTGATATAAAAAGACCTATTTCTTTTTGGTTTATAATTGGATTTTTGTATCTGAATTCTGAAGCTATTTCAACCGAAGCACGCTGACGATTAATCTGCTCGAGATAATTTTTAATTACAAGACCCGCGTGCCAAGCAGTTCCACATGCAGTGATATGCCAGCAGTCTGTCTTAAAATTTACAAGCAGGTCTAAGATTTTGCGTCCCTCATTTTTGATATAATAAGCAGCTAGCTTTTCTACAAGATAGGGTTGTTCGTGAATTTCCTTGAGCATAAAATGCTCATAAGGCCCCTTACTCGTGGTATCGACACTCATTGCGTTGCCTTGAATTTTATACCGGTTCGAAGGTGTTAAATTCAATTCATAGAATTTAATGGTGACTTCTGATGAATTTACTGAACTTTCACAAATCACACTATCTTCAGGGAAATAAATTCGAGGTGCAAAACCAACAAGAGCAAATGGATCAGATGAGACAAAAGCTTCTCTTGTTTCTTTGTTATCACCTACAACAAGCGGAGCAGATCTCTTAAGGCAATAAAGTTTATCACTTTGCTTCTCAATAATCACAAAAGCCGAATTCCCGGTGATGGTTGAAAAAGCTTTCGATATAGAACTAAGAACATTTTTCGATTCTTTAAAAAATTTTGTCAATAAGACGAGAAAGACTTCTGAATCTGTCTGGGATTTGAATTCAAACCCCTCTTTTTGTAATTCTTTTTTTAGTGCACCAGCATTTTCAATTATTCCGTTATGAACAACAGCGAATAATTCATTTCCATGTGGGTGAGCATTATCAGCAGTTACAGCACCATGAGTGGCCCAGCGTGTATGACCAATTCCTGTGTGAGAAAAGGGTTTTTTTTCTTGAATGAGGGACTTGAGATTATCAAGTTTCCCTTCTTTTTTTAAGATTTGTAGCTCGTTATTTATTTTAAGGCATATGCCTGCAGAATCATAACCCCGATACTCCAACCTCGAAAGACCTTCAATAATGGGACCAACCGAATTATTAGGACCAGAATAACCGACTATTCCACACATAAATCACTCCCAAAAACTGCATCTATAGAGGTCATCAATTTAGCATTTTGAGGAGGATCTTACTAGTCTAGGTCAGGGCTTTTATGTCTTTTTGCTTTTTAGAAATCGCTTAGCACCACCTTCTTTTGTTGTTTGCAATGATCGGGCAATCCCAAATCCGCCATCAGGGATGTTTTTGGTTATGGTGGAGCCTGCTGCAACAAATGCGTCATTGCCTATTTCTATCGGTGCCACGGCCTGACAATCAGAGCCAATAAATGTGTTGGAGCCTATTTTAGTTTTATGTTTGTTAGCACCATCATAGTTGCAAGTGATAAAGCCACAACCAATATTAGAATTTTCACCTATTTCAGCATCACCGATGTAACTCAGATGGGAGACTTTCGCCCCACGGGACAATTTAGATTTTTTGACCTCAACAAAATTACCAATTTTTGCTTCTGGACCAATATCCGCCCCAGGTCGTAATCTGGCCATTGGCCCAATAGTGGCTGCTTCGTGAACAATCGCACCCTCAAGATAACTATTGGCAAGAATTTCAGCCCCTGATTTAATCACTGAATTTTTGATGAAGGTGTTTGATTCAATAACAACATTTTTTTCAATTAAGGTGGTGCCTAGCAAAGTACAGCCAGGATAAATAATAGATCCACTACCAATATTTACATCAACATCAATATAACAATTGTCAGGATCTAAAAACCTCACGCCATCATTCATTAATGATCGTGTTTTTTTAAGTCGCAGCATTTTATCCACTTTGGCCAATTGTTCTAAGGTATTGATCCCTAAAAAAGGTGTTTCTGAGTCAAACTTAACCGCTCTGACCTTATAATTATGCTGAAAAAGATCAGTGAGATAAAATTCTCCCGACTTATTTTTATTATCAATTTGATTGAGTACACTCATCACATGGGATGTTTTGAGAATATAAAATCCAGAATTCACTTCATTTATTAAGCGCTCCGTAGCATTTGCATCTTTTTCTTCAACAATTTTAAACCCATGTTCACCATGAACAATTCTTCCATAGCCTGTTGGTTGATCTGTCTCAAAACTGGCAGCAACTCCTTGGAGATCATTTTCATTTTTTAATACATTAAAGAGATGATTAAATTCTTTCGATGTCATAAGTGGAGTATCTGCACATGCGACGAGAGTATAATCAAAATTCCAAAAGTGTGGTAAATCTTCAAAACAAGCCTTCAAAGCATCTGCTGTTCCTTTTTGTTCTCTTTGCCAAGCAAGCTTAATTTCATTCTTATTCGTATGATTTTCCCACCAATTTTCGAGTAGTTCCTTACGATGACCAATAACAACTCCAATCTCTGCCTTTAGATGACTTTCGATGGTAAATTCACGAGCGGCCTGAATAACAAAATCGAGTAATGACTTACCAGCACATACAGAAAGTGCTTTGGGAGCGTCGGTTTTCATTCTCGTTCCCTTACCTGCTGCAAGGATTACTATACCAATAGACTTTGTCATAAAGTTGAACCTTTTTATCAGTAACTCTCAAGTTACTGTTTTTAGTATTTCCAGAGCTGAATCACCACTAAAATAATACCTCACAAAAATAGGTTTCTCAGCTTTTTTTCTTAAAATAAAAATGAAGTTTTTGCTAAAAATGTTTAAAGAACACTTGTGATTATCCCGATTTAGATTTCGTACAAAGTTCTTCATGGAAGAGACATACGAGCTAGAGGAGATAAAGTATGGTGACAAATTACGAGGGAGAAGCGATTGAATTCAAGGAAACACTCCCTTTACTGCCAGTCCGCGATCTTGTTGTATACCCGTTCATGATTTTGCCGCTATTTGTTGGTCGCGACACATCCATTAAAGCTGTGGAAGAGTCACTCAATAATACAGATCGTTTGATCTTGTTGGCATCTCAGAAAGATATTACAGCTGAAACACCATCCCCTTCAGAAATTTATGAAATGGGAACCGTGGCGATGATTATGAGAATGAGAAAGCTTCCAGATGGTCGCGTTAAAATTCTTATTCAAGGTCTAGCTAAAGCACGTATAAAAGAATTTGTGGGCACAGATCCATTTTACAAAGTTAAAGTGGAGAAAGTTGAAAATCAAGCTTCAACAGCAGCACCAGCAACAATTGAAGCCCTTGCGAGAACAGTAAAAGAGAATTTAGAAAAAGTAATTTCTCAAGGTAAAGTTCTGTCACCCGATATCCTTATGGTGCTTGAAGACATACAAGATCCAGGCCGTTTAGCTGATCTGGTGGCTTCAAACTTAAACCTTAAAGTGACTGAAGCTCAGAAAGTATTAGAGATTCTTGACCCTGTGGAAAGACTCTCACATATTAATCAAGTTCTCACAAACGAGCTTGAAGTGTTAAATCATCAGGCAAAATTAAAATCTGGCCAGAAAGATGATCACTCCAAAAATCAGAAAGAATTTT
>Ga0315907_10006895_pt1 | contig 11938 bp, 8 predicted proteins | sample LakEriMetagenome_3_FD_203525 | JGI IMG/M metagenome (GOLD analysis project Ga0315907, IMG submission 203525) | Freshwater fungal communities from buoy surface, Lake Erie, Ohio, United States - Buoy 12 MA123 | ecosystem: Environmental > Aquatic > Freshwater > Lake > Lake biofilm | place: USA...
GAAATAAGTTGCAAGATGAAAGCGTCGGCTTTGGGGCCCAGGCAAGGCGCAAACCACAGCGATACCCCGTGGTATCGCGCGGATTTGCAACGCCGCATCGGGCCCAAAGACGCGGTTTCATTGCAACGTATTTTTGCGACAGGACACTGGTGTGCGGATTTAGTCTTTTCAGGCGCAGAGCTGGACTTCGGACCACTGACACCGTGGTCAGCAGCATGGCCTGCGGCAGGACGCGTTTGACCCGTTGAGTTTCCTTCGGGCTGGGCACGGGACGGCGTTGAAGTCGACCCTGCTGCGTTCTCCAGGGCAAGCGTGCTTGGAAGAGAAACCAGCAGGGCGGTCAGTCTGAGGTGGTTCGCTGCGGCGGGCGCTCGTGTTGCAACACACCGGCCACATAGGTCTGGACGAGGTTGCGCTCGTCTCCCAACGTGAGCCAAGCAAAACAGCGTTCATGCAATGCCCGCGACAGCGCAAGCCGGTGTTCGGCCACGGGGCCGATGGCCCAATCCCAGACGCAGACATCGGCCATCAGCCCGGGCTCCAGGCGGCCCACTTCGTGGCCCAGGTGCAGCGCTTGCGCGGCACCGCGGGTGGCAGCGTGCAGCGCGGTCCACGCACTGAGTCGGTGGCCCAGCATGGCCTGGACTTTGTAGGCCTCCGCCATGCTCCGCAGCATGCAAAGGCTGGTACCGCCACCGACATCGCTGGCCAAACTGACCGCAACGCCCTCACGTTCCGCGCGGGGCCAGTCGAAAAGGCCACTGCCCAAAAACAGGTTGGATGTCGGGCAATGTGCGATCTGTGCCCCTGCTTCTTGCAGTGCGGTGCGGTCTTGGGTGTCCAGCCAGATGCCGTGGGCGAACACACTGCGCGGACCGAGCAAACCAGCGCGTGCATAAACATCCAGATAGCTGCGCGCTTCGGGAAAGAGGGTGTGAACCCACTGCACCTCGTCTCGCGTTTCAGCCAAATGGGTTTGCATGTAAACGCCGGGGTGTTCCGCGAGCAGGCGGCCCGCCATGGCCAATTGCTGCGGCGTGCTGGTGGGGGCAAAACGCACCGTGACGGCATAAGCCAAACGACCTCGTCCATGCCACTTGCTGATCAATTCACGGCAGTCTTTCTCCGATTGGTCGACATCGTCGCGCAGACCTTCAGGCGCGTTACGGTCCATCAGAACCTTGCCGGCGATCACGCGCATGCCACGTCCGCTTGCCGCTTCAAACAAGGCGTCGGCGCTGATTTTGTGCACCGTGGGGAAGACCATGGCGCTTGTGGTGCCGTGCGCGCACAAGGCGCTGAGAAAACGTTTGGCACTTGCCGCAGCTTCACCTTCGTACGCGCAACGCATCTCGGAGGGAAAGGTGTAGGTTTGCAACCACTCCAAAAGGCCCGTTCCATGGCTGGCCATGACATCGAGTTGTGGGCTGTGCACATGGGTGTCGATGAAGCCGGGCAGGATCAACTTGCCGCGCATGTCCACGCGTTGCCAACTGGCATCGGGTGTGTCGGCACCCGCCACCACGGCCTGAATGCGACCGCCTTCCATCATCAGCCAGTGATCGGCACGAAAACGAAGCTGGCTGGGTTCGATGTCACTCCAATCCGGCGCGCCGGTGAAGTCGAGTAGGTCACCGCGCAGGGCCAAGCGGCTGGGAACAGGGGAGGCGAGGGCGTTTGAGGATCGGTGCGAGGGACTCATGCGCGTAAGCATACCGACAATACGCTGCCGCCTGGCCGCGCCCGCGGGAGGCTTGCTTATGCCTTCTCGCGGGTTTCTGTGATGCCAAAAAGTGAACTGCGAAAAGAGGCGTAGTCACCCTGCGACTGGTGGGAGGACAACAACAAGGCACGCGCCGTCATGGGCCGTGCAAAGAGGTAACCCTGCAGCTCATCGCAGCCCAGTTGCACCAGCACTTCTTGTTGCCTGAGGTTTTCCACCCCTTCAGCCACCACCTTCAGGCCCAGCGCATGCGCCAGTTTCACCACCGCGTCGACCACGGCGCGGGCGTCGGGGCTGCTGTCAATGTCGACCACAAAACTGCGGTCAATCTTCAGCTCTTCCGCAGGAAGTTGGCGCAGGTAACTCAGGCTCGAATAACCCGTTCCAAAGTCGTCAATCGACAGATGCACACCAAGTTCACCCAATTCCTTGAGTGTGGTTTGGGTGGTTCGTGTATCTTCCATCGCGGCGGACTCGGTGATCTCGCAGGTGATGGAGGTCGGGTCAATGCGGTGACGCTTCAAGGCCTCACCGATGCGCTGCGCGATGTCGTCTTGTCGTATTTGGTGGGCGGACAAATTGAAGGCCACGCGCATGCGCAAGCCTTGGTCGCGCCAGGCCCTTGCCTGGCGGCATGCGTCTTCAATCACCCAATTGCCAATGGCACCCATCAGCCCAAAACGTTCCGCCACGGGGATGAATACGCCGGGCAGGATCAAACCTTTGGTCGGGTGTTGCCAGCGGATCAGGGCTTCAGCGGCGGTGATCTTGCCGCTTCTGGCGTCGATTTTGGGTTGGTAATAGAGCTCGAACTGCCGCAGGTCCACCGCTTCTCGCAGCGCACGCAGCAGTTCAAACTTTTCTTCCGCGTCGGCGTCCATGGCCGGGGTGTAAAAACAGTAGCAGGCACCGCCGGAACGTTTGGCAGCGTACATGGCCGCGTCGGCCCGGGCGATCAGTTTGCTGGCACCCCCATACTCTGGATAGACCACGATGCCCACCGAACAGGAGATGCTGACCTCTTGCGCGTCCACTTGGTAGGGCATGCTCAGGTGTTTGATGAGCCGGCGCGCGAGCAAGGCCACGTCATTGTTGTTCTGCACATCGCGAACCAGCAGCAAAAACTCGTCACCGCCCACACGGGCCACCAGGTGGCCACTGCGGGCTAAAACCCGCAACCTCTTGCCCACCTGGGCCAGCACGTTGTCGCCATGGCCATGACCGTAGTTGTCGTTCACCGGCTTGAACCCATCCAGGTCGATGAACAGCAAGGCCATGCGCGTATGGTTGCTGTCGCAGGCTTTGGCGCCGACCATCAGGTGCTTCTCAAAGTAAGGCCGGGTCGGCAACTCGGTCAAACCATCTTTGGGTAAGGTGCCACGCTTTTTGCGCGCCGCCACCAAATTGGGCAGCGCTGACCAGCGCAAAAGGCCATACAAGGTCGCGGCACCGAGCAACCAGCCCAAACCCAGCCAGGCCCAAAAGGGCCATGAAGGCATGGTGGCCAAAAAATTCATACAGCCCTATTTGAGTCTGAAAGCGTCAACCTTGCGGGTGAGTCGTTCACCCTGGCGGCGCATGCCATCGGCCGCTTCAGCGAGTTGGCTGACGAGGTTGCGGTTTTCGCTGGTGCTTTCATTCAGGGTTCTTAGTTCGCTGGTGATGTGTTCTGCGCTGTTTTGGCCAGAACGTGTCAGGCTCACGATGCGGTCCATGGCGGTGTGGATGTCCACCACGTAGGCGTTGCTTCCTTCGAGTGATTGCCCTGCCAGTTCAGCCAAGGCGTTGCCTTGCTCAATGTCGTCGGTTGAACGCATCACAATGTCGCTGATGCGTTTGGCGGAGTCAGCGCTGCGCAAAGCGAGACTGCGAACTTCCTGGGCCACCACGGCGAATCCACGACCGGACTCGCCCGCTTTAGCCGCTTCCACCGACGCGTTCAAGGCCAATATGTTGGTGCGGTAGGCAATGCCGTCGATCAGACCCACGATTTCGCTGATCTCCCGGCTTTTGCCCAGCAAGGCTTGCATCGTTTGTTGCAGCTTGCTCATGTGTTTTTTGCTGCGCGCACCTTCCAGGCGCAAGGCGTCCACCGCACGGGTGGCCTCCACAACCTGTTTGCCGCATTCGTCCAGCTCTTTGCTGAAATGGGTGACCACCTCCAAGATGGAAGCGACGCTGGTTGCCGCACGGTCGGTGCGCTGTGACAGGTTGGCGTTGCCGTGGGCAATTTCGGTGCTCGCATGGGTGACGCTTGCCACGCCCAGACGCATGGAGGCCAGCAGGTCTGACAGCCGCATCAGCGACGTGCCCAGCGTGGTGGTCATGACGGCAATTTCATCGTCGCCCCGGGCTTCAGGCCGTGAACTCAAATCACCTTGGGCGAGCTTGTCCATCTCACCTTTGAGCATATTGATACCGCCCGACATCACGTTCAAGAAAGCGAGCAAGAAGTAAATGGCCAGCGTTAACAAGCCCGCCATGACAGCAAGCAGCAAGTAAGCACTGTGCAGGGCTGCTTGCTGCGCCTTACTCAAATGCTGATCCAACAGCTCAATGGTCAGGGTTCGCAGTTCGCGGGTTGCGGTGAGTGCCGCGGCAGACTCGGCCTGCAGCGTGGCGGTGTCCACCAACACCTCGCGTGAAAGCAGGCTTTGCTCGACCGTGCCCAGCCATTTCCGCACGGTGCTCAGTGTCTTGTCACCCTTAGCGCCCAGGCCCAATTCCGGGTTCTTGGACAACAAGATGCTCAAGCGCGATAACGCGGTCTCGACAGGGGACAGTTGTTTGGCGAGCACCATTTGTTGTTCATGCAGCCTGTCGGCCTGCACGGGTTGTTCGGCTGCGAGCTGTGCCAGCCGTTCTTCCGTCCGGCGAATGCCTGTGATCCCTCGGCCTAACACCGACAGTGTTTCTTGAGACAGCTCGACCAAGGCAGCGGCGCCCTGGTCCGCCTCGCGCCACAGTCCCGAGGCATTGGTGACCTGTTCCCTGAGCGTTAGTAACGCCGCGATCTGGTTTTGATAGGCCAGGGCCCGTTCTGCAGCTGCTGCACTTTTTGCTGCCTGCGACGCTGCTTGCGCCAGCTGGTAGTTTTTCATGGCGGTTTGTGCGTAGGCGTGCACTTGTGGCATGGCAGCGTACTGCTGGGCCAACTCGTTTTGCAGTGTGTCAACCGAATGGGCGTTGCCGCTGTTCGGTTGGGGGGAGCCAGCGCCCGACGTTGGGAGTGAGGCGCTGTACAGCGCCGGGCCCAGTTTCTGAGCGGTGTCAGAGAACTGGAGCCCTTGGCGTGTCAACGCCAAAGCGCGCAGATGGTTCCATTCATGGTGAAAGATATTGACCGTCAACATGGTCAGTGGGATGGAGAAGACAGCAAACAGCAACCACGCCTTACGCTGCATGCTCATCACGCGCAACAAACGCACGGCCGGTGCCCACACACCATGGTGCTGGAAGTATTCCGCACACCACTGGACCAAACGCGGCAGTGCCTGGGTGGCCCAAGGGGAGGACAGTTGAAGCTTCATGGTGAATCCGTATCTCTGAGGCGTGAAGGTCAAAGCCCGTAGGACAGGGGCTTAAACCTGACGATGCACGAAACAACCCCTCGCGATACCACTGCAAGGGCCAAGCGCTCACCGTCTTTTCGGCCACCCAGTCCAAGGCTTAAGGATGCTCTGCAAAACGCCTTGCTGACTGTGGTGACACGGACTCGGGCGGTCTACGGCGCCGCCTTTCTGGCCTGTAGCCCGAGCGATTGGCCGCAGAAGCGCCTTGCAGCCCGTCCCGGTCCGCGCTCCCACAGCCTCGCAAGCGTTGCGCGGAGCATCCTTGTACGAAGTTTCCCGTGTGTGCTGGTGGGCAGTGCTTCGCAAAAGCGCCGGTTTTGCGGCGTTTATTCACGGACAACAGCGGTCTTTGAGCCGGCACAGTTCACGCCAACGCCGATTTTGTGAGTGACCGCTGATGTTCTTCAGCTTCGCGCCAAAAGGCCGATAAGGACATGAATCAAACTTTGAAACCTGTGTCTTGCCCCCAATGACCACGCCTACTTCCCTCGACCAACCCGGCCCAGACGGGGGCAATCTGCCCGGGACGGGACGCAGCCGTCTCGTTCCGGTTAAAGCGCTCTGGCTGCCTTTGGCTGTTGCCCTTGTCGCCGCGTCCGGTGCTCTGGTGGTGGGCGTGGGCGGGCTGTCACCCTGGCTTGGTGGCGCGATCGTTGCGGCACTGAGTTTTTTCCTGGTGTTGAGTTTTTCGCGCGGCTCAGGGGCCACTGCCACGGGTGGTTTGCCTGAAGCCACAGGCACCCGTCTGATGGTGGGCCAGGTGGTGCCGGTGTGGCGCCGCCAGCTGGAGATGGCGCGGTCGGCCACCGAGCTGGGCTTTGAGTCGATGCTCGAAACCTTTGCGCGCCTGTCTCAGGGGCTGTCCGATGTGGCTGAACGCGCTGAAAAACTCTCGCCCGCGCAAGACGCGGGGGCGACGGATCAGTTGTTGAATGACAGGCCTGAGGTGATTGAAACCTTGCTCGCGCCGGTCTCGAAGGTGTTGGCCCAACATGAGCGTGTGGCTGCACAACTGAGTGAAAGCAGCCACGCTTTGGCGGGTTTGGCGCAAATGGCCAAGGACATGAAGGGTTTCGCGCGCCACACCCGGATGGTGGCCATGAACGCTTCAATTGAAGCCAACCGCATCAGCCAGGAGCGCGGCGGCGGTTTCGACGCCGTTGCCAAGGAAGTTCGCACCCTGGGCGCACGCTGCGATGAGTTGTCAGAGCAGATCCACGCCCATGTGGCCTCGTTGAATCAAAAGATCAAACCCCTGCGCCGGGACGCCGAGTTGCAGGACAGCAGTGCAGAAGAGATACAGATGGAGCTGCGCACCAGCGCCCGCTTGGCCATGGAGTCTTTGGTGGGTGACATCGGTCGCAACATGACCTCCTCGCGAGAGCTGCGCGAAGCCAGCAGCAAGGTGCGCGATGACCTGGATGAAGTGCTGATGGGATTCCAGTCCGGTGACCGTGTCAGTCAGATGATGGCCATTTTGGCCAAAGACATGGAGCGCCTGGCGGAGTGGAACGAAGGACCGGCTCAAGCCAAGATGGCCGATGCCACGGAGTGGCTGGCGGCGCTGGACAGAAGTTACACGATGGAAGAACAACGCTCACAGCACCATGGCAATGTACGTATCGAACACGGAACATCCGTGGACTTTTTCTAGGGCGATTGATTTCTCAGCGACTGTATTTTGTGGGACTTTGAAGGGGTGAAACCATGACAGCAAAAACCGTGATGATCATTGATGACTCGGGCAGTTTCCGCACTGTGGTCAAGTTGGCTTTGGCCAAAGCCGGCTATACCGTGGTGGAGGCTGTCGATGGCAAAGACGCCGTCACCAAACTCGATGGGCGCAAATACAACCTCATCGTCTGCGACGTGAACATGCCCAACATGGACGGGCTGAGTTTCCTCAAGCACCTGAAGGCGTCAGCGGCTTACAAGTTCACGCCGGTGATCATGCTCACCACTGAATCGCAGGAGTCCAAAAAAGCAGAGGCCAAGGCCTCTGGGGCACGCGCTTGGATCACCAAGCCCTTCCAGCCCTCGCAGCTGGTCGAGGCCGCCGCGCGCATTTGCGTCTGAGCTTCTGGCCCTTGAAGAGCAAGCCATGAACAAAACTGTCCTTGTGATCGACGATTCTGGGCGCTTTCGCACCGTGGCGCGCATGGCCCTGGAGGGCGCGGGTTTTGAAGTGACCGAAGCCGAAGACGGGCTGGATGCGCTCAAAAAGCTGGAGAAGCAGAAGTTCAACATCATCACCTGCGACATGAACATGCCTCGGCTGGATGGCGTGGGTTTCCTGAAGCAGATGAAGTTATTGCCTGACCACAAATTCACCCCTGTGATCATGCTCAGCACCGAGTCCAACGATGCGATGAAGGCCAAAACGAAAGAGGCCGGTGCGCGGGCCTATGTCACCAAACCTTTCCAACCTTCGCAGTTGATTGATGCCGTGCGGCGGTTGGTTGTTTGAATCCCTTCGAGAACTAAGAGCACCACCATGCACACCCCACAACATGTCATGCGGCTCAGCGGCGACTGCACCATCACCAACGCCTCCCAGCAGCACGCGGCCATGCTGGCCCAATGGAACGAGTTGTCGCAACAGGACCTCAGCGCCGGGCTGGGCTTGGATCTGTCAGAGGTCACTGACTTTGATTCGGCGGGTGTGCAACTGCTGTTGGCCCTTAAACGCAGTGGGATGGAGGCCGGCGCCGCCATTGTGATTCAGCAGCCCAGTGAAGCGGTCAAGATGGCCCTGGCGACTTATGCCTTGTCGATGACTGATTTGTCTGCCGCCAGTGCCAGCCAAGGAGTCGCACCATGAGCGCCCGTGACAACGACGACGACGAAATCATCGCCGCAGCACGCGAAGGTTTCCTGGAAGAAGCCCAGGACAATCTGCGGCAGTTTGAGGCGGCACTGCTGGTCATGGAGACCAATCCGGAGGATGCAGAGAATCTCAACGCGGCCTTTCGTGCGGCCCACACCATCAAAGGTGGCGCCGGGCTTTTTGGTTGCACTGCCGTGGTGGCCTTCACCCACGAAGCAGAAACACTGCTGGAAGCTCTGCGTTCTGGCCAACACCCCCTGACTGAGCGCACGGTGGCCTTGCTGCTGCAAAGCCGCGACATGATCGGCAAGCTGCTGGACGAGGTCCACACAGGGCAAAACGATCCGGTGGTTGCCACGGACGCCGCTGATTTGGGCGCCCAGTTGCGTGCCATCACCAAGGGCACCGCCCCAGACAACCCGACAGAGAAATCCCAAACACCCAGCCCTGCCACGACCGGATCGGTGGCAGAAGATGGCAGCTGGCACATCTCGCTGCGTTTTGGACAAGACGCCCTTCGCAACGGCCTGGACCCTCTGTCTTTCATTCGTTACCTCGGCAAAGTGGGCCAGGTGCGGGAGCTGGTGAGCATCTGCGAGGGTGTTCCTGAGCTGATGGCCCTGGATGCAGAAGCCTGCTACCTCGGTTTTGAGATCACCTTCCATGGCGACGTGACCCGCGCTGACCTTGACCAGGTGTTTGAGTTCGTGGTGGAAGACTGCGATATCCAAATTCTCGCGCCCGACGCCAGCGTTGAAGAGTGTGCCGCTTTGCGCGCAAAACGTGGCACGAGCGACGCCATGCGCGCACTGATGGACAGGATGGTGCCTGAGCGGGTTGTGGAGTTCAAAGCGCATGAGGCGGGTGGTGATCCGGTTCCTGTCGAACTGGAAGAAATTTCGCCCGAGCGCCGTTCTCCAGGCATTGAACGTCGGGCGGGTGCCCGTCGTGGCGACGATGCCAAGTTCATCCGTGTGCGCGCAGACAAACTGGACCAACTTGTGGACCTGATCGGCGAACTGGTCATTGCCAGTTCCGGCGCCAAACTGATTGCGCAGCGTGAGGAGTCTCCCGATTTCATGGAAATTGCCATGCGCATTGGTGATTTGGTCGAAGGCGCACGTGACGGTGCCCTGGGCCTGCGCATGGTGCCCATCGGCGAAACTTTTGGCCGTTTCCAGCGTGTGGTGCGCGATGTCAGCAAGTCATTGGGCAAAGAGGTTGACCTGGAGCTCACTGGCGGCGACACGGAACTCGACAAAGCCATGGTCGAGACCATCGCAGACCCGCTCACCCATTTGGTGCGCAACGCGCTGGACCATGGCCTTGAAACAACGGAAGGCCGCATTGCGGCTGGCAAGCCACCGCGGGGACGCATCGCGCTGAACGCCTACCACGAGGGCGGCCAGATCGTGATTGAGGTCAGTGACGACGGACGGGGCGTGAACCGCGAGAAGGTTCTGGCCAAAGCCAAAGAAAAAGGTTTGGTGCCCGCGGATGCACAACCCAGTGACGCTGAAATTGACCAGTTGATTTGCGCCCCGGGTTTTTCTACGGCCGACTTCGTGACCGACATTTCTGGCCGCGGTGTGGGCATGGATGTGGTCAAACGTAATGTGGATTCCCTGCGCGGCACCATGCAGATTGTCAGCAGTCCAGGGGTGGGCACCACGATTCAAATCCGTTTGCCCTTGACGCTCGCCATCATCGATGGCTTCCTGACCCAAGTGGGCCAGATTCACTACGTCTTGCCCCTGGATGTGATGGTGGAGTGCATCGAAACGCCAGCCGCTTGCCGTGCATCCCGCACCGATGTCAGCGGTGTGTTTGATTTGCGTGGTGAGGTGCTGCCCTATGTGGACATCCGACGTGCGTTCGGCCACGTGGGAGAGGCACCGGCACGCCAAAGCATGGTGGTGGTGCGCAGCAACCGCACAAAAGTAGGTCTGCTGGTGGATCGCTTGTTGGGTGAGCACCAAACCGTGATTAAACCGCTCGGTGCCGTGTTCAAACATTTGCAGGGCATCGCTGGCTCCACGATTTTGGGCAGCGGAGAGGTGGGCTTGATTCTCGAAGTTCCGACGCTGCTGCAAACCATTGCCCGACCCACGAGCCAGCTTCAAAACGCCACAAAACACCCCGTTTTGAGTGCACAGCCGAATCCCATCGCCACCCCACATTGACACGCCGTCAACCGATCTCATTGTTTTGAATCAGTTTGGAGATTTCCATGGAACAAAGCTTGAACACCAATGCCAGTGCGCCTCGTATCTTTGCCCCGGTCGCCGGTGCGCTTGGCAGGCTCAAACTGGGAAGTAAGGTGGCCGTGATCTGCGTGCTGCTTTTTGTTCCGCTGGTGATTCTCTTGGCAAGCGTCCTGAAACGCGATGGCGAAGCGATTGAATTCACCCGCAATGAGTTGACAGGATCGCATCAAATCCACGAGATGCTGGATTTGATTGATGCGGTGCAAACCCACCGAGGCCAGACTTCTATGCTGTTGCAAGGCCACGCAGGCATGCAGTCCCAACGCGAAACCACACGCAGCGAGTTGAACAAAGTATTGGCCGAAGTGGATGCTGCGGTCCACGCCGCGCCTCATTTTGAACTGGACAAAGCCTGGGCTCCACTGCGCGACGAGGCCAAAGCCCTCACCACCGCCGCGGATCCTGCCAATGCGGCTGCTGCCTTCGCAACGCACACCGACCTCATCAAACGGCTTCAAACACTTACCCTCTTAGCCGCCGAAAAGTCGGGTTTGCTGTTTGATCCGGAGCCGGCCACCTATTTCATGATGGAGGTGGTGTTTGAGCGCATGGTGTCTTGGAACGAAGCCATTGCCCAAGTGCGCGGTGTGGGCGCGGGTGCGTTGACCAAAGGTGAGTGGACGAGCAGCGACCAGGCCCGAATGACCTCTGCCCTGAATGCCCTGGCTGACAACCAGTTGTCGGTGCAGCGCAAGCTCGACGGTCTCGAGCGTTCTGGTGAACCGATTCCCAAGGGATGGGCAGAGGCCGTTGACGCCGTCAATGCCTATGTGAGCACAGCAAAGGCGTTGATGAAAGAGGGCAAGCTGCAGGGCGACGCATTGGCCTACTTCAAACAAGGAACGGACACCTTGGAAACGGTGGACCAGTTCCACAACCTGGCCATCTCGCGGTTCGACGCGATGCTCAACGAACGGATTGCTCGGATCAACAGCGTCCGCATGATGGAGGCGATGGGGGCTGGCTTCGGCGTGTTGTTTGCGCTCTACCTGTACTTTGCCATCCGCAGTTCGATCAATCGCTCAGCCTCCAGCATTCAAGCCGCAGCAGCCCGCGTGGCCGAGGGTCATCTGGATCTTCCCGTGCAGGCGCAAGGCAAAGACGAGCTCGCCCACATTGCGGTGGCCCTCGAGAAGGTGCGCGGCAACCTCAAAGCCTTGGCGACAGACACGTCGGGTCTGGTGGATGCAGCGGTGGATGGCCACTTGGACGCACGAGCCGACGCCACGAAGCACCAGGGTGAGTACCGCAAGATCGTGCAAGGTGTGAACGACACCATGGACGCCATCGTCGGCCCGATCAAAGAAGTGCAAGGCGTGATGCAAGGCATGGAAGAGGGTGACCTCACCCAAACCGTGCAAGGCGACTACAGGGGTGCTTTCTCTGAACTGAAGAACGCGGTGAACAACACCGTGGCGCGCTTGGCGCAAACCATGGCCGAGGTCAACGCGGCGGCAGAGCAACTCAATTCAGCGGCGGCCCAGGTGTCCACCACGTCGCAGTCGCTGTCGCAGTCGGCTTCTGAGCAAGCCGCCAGCGTCGAGCAGAC
>Ga0315907_10006896_pt1 | contig 11938 bp, 10 predicted proteins | sample LakEriMetagenome_3_FD_203525 | JGI IMG/M metagenome (GOLD analysis project Ga0315907, IMG submission 203525) | Freshwater fungal communities from buoy surface, Lake Erie, Ohio, United States - Buoy 12 MA123 | ecosystem: Environmental > Aquatic > Freshwater > Lake > Lake biofilm | place: USA...
CAACGACATCAACCCGGAAGACATCGAAAACATCGAAGTCATCCGCGGTCCGGCCGCGTCGGCGACCTACGGCACCGACGCCGCCACGGGCGTGATCGTGATCACCACCAAGCGCGGCCGTCAGGGCTCGGCGCGGTGGACGGCGTACACCGAGCAGGGTGTCACGCGCGATCGCAACAACTATCCGTTGGCCTACACCGCCTGGGGCAAGCTGGCGAACCAGACCAACCCGGCCAACAACGGTCGCGCAACCGACTGCCAGATCAACACCATCGCCGCGCGCACGTGCGTGGTCGACTCGATCACCACGTTCAACCTCTGGCGCGATCCGCGCGCCACGCCGCTCAAGGACGGCATCCGTCAGCAGTATGGCGTGACGCTCTCCGGTGGCACGGAATCGGTGAATTACTTCACCGCGGTCGAGCACGAGCGCACCACGGGCACGCTCGGGCTGCCCGAGTTCGAGCGCGACCGCTTTGCGCGGCAGGGCATTGCGGTGCGTGAGGAGTGGGCCGATCCGAATACCTTCCAGCGCTTCAGCCTGCGGTCGAACATCGACATCAAGCCGACGCAGAAGCTCACGATTCCGATCCGCAGTTACTTCCTGAGCAGCCAGCAGCAGGCGCCGCAGGACGGCAACAACACCACGGGCCTCGGCTCGCACGCCTTCGGCGGCCCGGGAACGCGCAACCGCACGCTCACGGCCGGCGGCACCGACTCGCTCTACGGATATCGGCAGTTCACGCCGGGCGACATCTTCCAGCAGTACAACAACATCGACCTCCAGCGCTGGATCGGCTCGGTGAGCCCGCTCTGGTCGCCCACGTCGTGGCTGCAGGTCCGCGGTAACGCCGGTCTCGACTACTCGGCCGAGTCGTACGACAACTACTGCCTGCGCGACGAGTGCCCGAACTTCGGGCAGAACCGTCTGGGCTTCAAGAACACGTCGCGCAGCCGGCAGTTCCAGTGGACCGCCGACTGGTCGTCGACCGCGAGCTTCCGTCCACTCGAGTGGCTCTCCACGCGCACGACGGCGGGCTTCCAGTTCGTGCACCGTCAGGACGACGCCTACTCGGCCAGCGCCGCGCAGCTGCCGCCCGGCGGACTCACGCTGAGCCAGGGGTCGGTGCCGTCGGTCGGTGAGGGGACGACCGTCTCCAAGACGGCGGGTATCTTCATCGAGCAGAACCTGCAGTTCTTCGATCGTCTCGACGCCGTGCTGTCGGTGCGTGGCGACAACAACTCGGCATTCGGTCGCAACTTCGGTACGGCGTACTATCCGCGCGCCGGCCTGTCGTACCGCATCTCCGAGGAGTCCTGGTTCCCCTTCCAGGAGCAGATCAACCAGCTGCGCCTGCGCTCTTCGTGGGGCCAGGCGGGCATCCGTCCGGGCACCACGGCGGCGCTTCAGTTCTTCTCGTCGAACGTGTACCGCGAAAACAGCGCGGATGTGCCGGGGCTGATCTACCAGACGCTTGGCAACGCCAATCTGCGTCCGGAAACGGTCACGGAGCTGGAAGGCGGCTTCGACATGGGGCTCTTCAATGACCGCATCACCACGTCGCTCACGTACTACACCAAGAAGTCGAGCGATGCGATCGTGAACCAGACGCTCGCGCCGTCGATCGGTACGGGCGGCACCACGCGGGCCGTGAACATCGGCGCCATCCGCAACTGGGGCTGGGAGTACCTGGTCACGGCGCGGCCGGTGCAGCGGAGCCTGTTCAGCTGGGACGTCACGGTGAACGGCTCGTTCAACTCGAACGAGGTGCTCGACCTCGGTGGTCAGCCCGCCGGTACCGGGACCACGCGCAACGCCGTCGGCTACCCGATCAACTCGATCTGGGATCGTCCGTACACGTACGCCGATGCCAATGGCAACGGCATGATCGAGATCGCCGAGGTCACGGTCGACTCGACGCCGCGCTACCTCGGGTACAGCGTGCCGCGCACGGAGCTGTCGATCCAGAACGGCTTCGACCTGCTCAAGGACGGCCAGCTGCGCGTGACGTTCCTCATCGACGGCAAGCTCGGGGGCCTGGTCAACAACACCACCGAGCGCTTCCGCTGCGCCACGCGCCTCAACGCGCAGGAGCGCATCGATCCGTCGGCCCCGCTCGACCGTCAGGCGCGCTGCGCGGCGTTCCAGAAGCCCGGGGTGCTGTCCACGAACTTCGGCTACTTCGAGCCGACCGACTACTGGCGTCTGCGCGAGCTCGCGGTGTCGTGGCGCATTCCGCAGGCGATCACGAACCGCCTGCCGCGCACGAAGAACGGCACCGTTACGCTCTCCGGCCGCAACCTGAAGCTGTGGAGCGACTTCACGGGCGTCGATCCCGAGACCACTGCCAGCGTCGGCAACGTACAGGACGAGTTCCAGATCACTCCGCCGCTCCAGACCTGGACGCTGCGATTCAACTTCGGCTTCTGAGACACCCCATGCACAAGCTGATTTTCCATGGCGCGCGCGTCGCAGCCCTGGCGTGCGGTGCCGCCCTGGCCTCCGGCTGTCAGATGGACAAGCTCGTTCAGGCGACGGACCCGGACATCATCGGTGTGGAACTGGTCACCAGCCCCACGGCGGCGAATGCGTTGCGCGTCGGTACGCTGGGCCGCTTCAACGCCAACACCACCGGCGGCGAGACGATGTTCCTGTACGGTGGTCTGCTCGGTGACGAGTTCGGCACGGGCGACACTTTCACCCAGCGTGTCGAAACCGACCAGCGCGCTCTGACGCCGCAGAACGCGAATATCACCACGGCGTACCGCGGGCTGCACCTGCCGCGCATCGGCGCCATCCAGACGCGTGAAGCCCTCGCCAAGTACGCGCCGCAGGCGCCGGCGTGGAACTACGGCGAGATGTTCTTCGTGGAGGCGTATATGATCAACCTGCTGGCCGAGTACTTCTGCAACGGCCAGCCGATCAGCTCCATCAAGGACGGCGAGGAAACGTACGGGGAGCCGCAGCCCAACGCGGCGCTCTTCACCCTCGCGCTGGTGAAGGTGGACTCGGGGCTCGCGCGCCTTGGCACGGCCACGGGCACGAACGAGACGCGCGTGCGCAGCTCGCTCAACGTGCTCCGTGCGCGCATCCTGCTCAACCAGGGGAACTTCGGGGCGGTGGCGGCCACGGTGGCCAGCGTGCCGACCACGTTCACCTGGAACCAGGAGCACTCGCTCACGGCGCGTACTCCGGGGGTGTGGTCGCTGATCAACAACCAGCGCCGCTACCTCGTGTCGAACAACGAAGGCCCGCTGCAGATGAATTTTGGCACCGCGAATGACCCGCGCGTGCCCACCTGCACGGTGGGGCAGGCTCCGTGCGCGGCGGTCGGGCTCACCACCTCGCGTCCGTTCGACAGCGGCAACACCGCGGTGCCGAACATGCTGTACCAGCTGATCTGGACCACCGACGCGTCGTCGGTGTCGCTGATCAACGGCCTGCAGGCGCGGTTGTACGAGGCCGAGGCGCTCAACCGCACCGGCAACTTCGCTGGCGCGCTGGCGATCCTGAACAGCCTCCGGGCCAATCCGCCGGGGTACGGCCGTACGATTGCCGCCATGGCGCCGCTCGCGGATCCCGGCACGGACGCGGGCCGCCGCGACCTGATCTTCCGCGAGAAGGGCTTCTGGCTCTTCGGCACCGGTCACCGCTATCCCGACATGCGCCGCATGCTGCGGCAGTACGGGATGACGGCCAGTCAGGTGTTCCCCAACGGCAACACGTGGCAGATCAACCGTGCGCCGGGCTACGGGAACGATGTCGTGTTCCGCACGCCGACGGCCGAGACTTTCAATCCGAAGGTGCCGCAGGTCAACGGCGAAGCGCAGTGCATCGATCTGAACCCGTAAGGGGCGAGATGGTCTGATGTCGCGAGGGGGCGATGCCATGCGGCATCGCCCCCTCGTGGCGTCGGCAACGCGCGTCGTCAGGAATGCGAGCGCGTCACGATGATGATGGCGCCAGCGCCGGACGAGTTGGTCCCGTAGCGCTGTGCCGCGTCGCCTGGCGACACGAGTTCGACGCGTTCGATTTCGGTCGAGCGGATGCGCCGCAGCATGCCGAAGTCACTGACCTGTGCCCCATCGATGATGAGCACCGGCCGATCGGCACTGGAACTCGTGAGGCTCGTCTGTCCGCGTCGCTGCCGGATGGCCACGTCGCCACGATCGTTGTCGGCCAGGCGATAGCCCCCCACGCGTTCGAGGACAGCGTAGGCGTCGAACACGTTCATGGCCGTGATCTGCTCGCGCGTGATCACGCGACTGCCGGTGGACGAGGGAATCGCCGCCGAGTTCGCCAGTCGCGAGCCCGTGCGGGGCGCGCACGCCATGGCGGTGGATACGCCAATCGCCAGCAGGGCGGTGGGCAGAAGGCGACGGCCCGTCCGCACCACGCCGAGATCGCGCGTACGCGCGTCGTGAGTCGTCATGCGTCAATCGTGGCCAGCGGGTCGTACGCGGCGCAAGGTGACGTGGCGCGGTCGGTGCGCGTCGGCCGTATGCCGGGAGGTCGGCGGTCTCTACGGGCCTCGTGGGGGGCGTTTTCCCGCGGCCGGCACGCGTCGTTTCGCATTCGTGGCTGAGCTTGCCTGCAGACACGTAGCGCGAATGCACGCACGCCCCAATCGTTACGTATTCCCGTTCGTCCCATCTCGTTTCCGCACCCTTCGCCCCGTCGGTGTCCCCGGCCACCCCGTCGTATGGCCTACCTCCGCTGCACCCAGTGTGGTTCCAAGGCGTTGGTCGCTGCGTCGCAGTGCCCGAAGTGCACGCATCCGTTCAACCTGCTCGACGCTCGCGGTGAGCGTGCGAAGTTGAAGCGGTGCCGCTCGTGCGGCATCATGCATCGCGCGGACGGGCAGTGTCATTGGTGTGGGGATGTGAAGTCGTGGGCGCTGCCGCGCATCGACGGGAGTGTCATGCGTTCCGCCGCGGCGGTGGCGCTCATGGTGACGGCCGTCGGTGGTGCGTGGCGCTACGCGCCGGTGTTGCGCGATCTCGCGGAGTCGGCGCGTGCATCGGGTGACGGGACCAGCCCCTTGTCCCCATCGGCGCCGAGCGGCGTCGCGCAGGTAGCGGTGTCGACACCGGCGAACGGATCTCCGGCGAACGGATCTCCGGCGACCGGATCGCCGGCGACCGGTACGCCGTCGGCCGAAATGCCGGCGCCGGCCGGTGGCGTGATGCCGCCCACCGTCGGGCGTGCCGACAGCGCGGTGCTGCGCACCGCGGAGGCGTCGGTCAATCTCCCGGCCGACGCGGGCGCCATCCGGTGGGTCCCCGCCGTCGCACGGACCTGGGTCAACGTGCGCTCCGATGCGAGCCGGGGCGGGCAGGTGGTGGGCGTGATCAAGCCGGCCTCGCGGGCGATGCTCGGCACCGATCGCGCCGGCTGGCGTCAGGTGCGGTCACCCGACGTGAGCGGCTGGGTCGATCCGCGCCTCTTCGAACCCGACAGCGCGCGGACCCGCGGCGACTTCTGACGGGCGGCCGAACCGGTGGGGCCATGGGGTGGCCACCGTCGGCGCGCGCGGGCGAGTGTACGGGTTTGCCTGACCGGTTTGTCGGGCGGCGGTGGAGAAATCCCATGCCTTCCCCGACTTCGTGACGGGCGGTGTGAGGCGAATCTCAGCGTACCATGAGGTTTGCCTCCTCTCCCCACCGACCTGCCATGCTTTCAGCCACCGCTGAACATGCCGTGCGTGCCGTGCTGTTGCTCGCACGCCATGACGGCGCCCGGGCCCTCTCCGCCGATGCCATTGCGGCCGAGTTGGGGGCCCCGCGCAATTACCTCGCCAAAACCCTGAATGCGCTCGCCAAGGCGGGGGTCGTGCACAGCGCCCGCGGCGCCGCCGGCGGGTTCACGCTGGCGATTCCGCCGGACATGCTCACGCTGTCGCGCATCATTGCGCCCTTCGACGATCATGCGCGCCTCCCGGCGTGCCTGATGCGCAACCGGGCGTGCAATGCGCAGAGCCCGTGTGCCCTGCACGGGCGCTGGAACGCCATCGTGGGGCATGCGGCGGTGCACTTCGAGCAGACCACGATCGGGGACCTGCTCAGGGACGCCGGCTCGGCGCGGGCGTTCGCGCCGTCGTCGGCCCTTCCCGTCGAACTGTCCGCACCGATGCCGCAACTGGCGACCCTCCACGCCTGACGCGGTGCCCGCGCCCCGCCGGTTCGGCGGGGCGCGGGTATCGCCTCCATTGATGCCACCGGGCGCCGCGGCTAGCGTGTGGCATGGGCACGCTCGTCGATTGGCGCTCGTCGTTGGCGCACGCCTTCCCCGCCGCCGGATGGCGCACCCGGTTCGCCCCTGCGCCTACCGGGTACCTGCATCTCGGGCACCTCGTGAACGCGCTGCACGTGTGGGGGATCGCACGCGCGTTCGGCGGACGCGTGGTCCTCCGGCTCGAGGACCACGATCGCACGCGCTGCCGTCCCGAATTCGAGGCGGCCCTCCTCGAGGACCTCGAGTGGCTCGGCCTGCATGCCGACGAGTTCGATGGGCCCACTTTTCGTGCCGACTCCATGGCGCACCCCGCGCGCCAGTCGAATCAGGAGGCGCGCTATGCCGCCGCGCTCGACGCGCTGGCCGGTCAGGGGCTCGTGTATCCGTGCGGGTGCACACGCCGCGACATCGCGGCGCTCGTACCGCACGCGCCGGGAGAGGAGCCGCGCTATCCCGGCACTTGCCGACAGGCCGCCGTGCCGGCGCCGGACACCTTCGCGCGCCGGGTGCGCCTCGATCCGGCCACCTTCGCCTTCGACGACCTGCGACTCGGCCGCCTCGAGCAGGTGCCCCATCGGCAGTGCGGCGACGTGCTGGTGCGCGATCGCCACGCGCAATGGACGTATCAGTTCGCCGTCGTCGTCGACGACATGACGCACGACATCGACGTGGTCATCCGCGGCGAGGACCTCCTCGCGAGCACCGGTCGGCAGCTGCAGCTCGCGGCGCTGCTCGGGCGGGCCCGCCCACCGCGCTTCCTGCACCACACCCTGCTGGTGCACCCCGACGGGAGCAAGCTGAGCAAGGCGACGCATGATACGTCGCTGCGGGAGATGCGCGCCGCGGGCGCACGCCCGGAGACGCTGCTGGCGGAGGCAGCGCGCCGTGCGGGGCTGGCCGAGTCAGCCGAACTGCCGGTTCGGGACGTGGCCTCGCTGTTCGGATGAGGCGGGCGCATGACGATCGCTGACGGCTGAAAGCCGAAAGCTCCCCGCAAGATCACCCGATCTCGCGCGGAGCTTTCAGACGTCAGTCGTCAGCTTTCGGTGGTCCGTTGCTCACTTCGCGCCGAGCAGCCCCATCACGACGAGCAGCACCCACTGCGGACCCTTGTAGCCGTCGGTGCGATCGTCGTAGGACTCCTCGAGCGAGTGCGCGCCACGCCCCACACCGCCGCCGTCCAACGTGACGGCCGGAATGCGGAGGTTCATCGGCACGTTGGCGTCGGTGCTCGAGATGGTGAGCGGCGCGTACACGTTCATGGTGCGCGCCGCAGCGAGCGAGGTGCGCACGATGAAGGTCGTATCCGGCGTGGTGCCGGCGGGTCGCAGGCCGATCGTGTCGATCTGCAACGTCAGCGCGGCCTTGCTCTGGGGCCAGCGCGCCTTCTCCTCCGTCACGGCCTCCCGCAGTGCCTTCTGCAGACGGCCATCGATCTCGGCCAGCGCCGCCGCGGTCTCGCTGCGCAGGTCGACCTCCATGATCGCCTCGAACGGGATCGAGTTGACCGACGTGCCACCCGACACGATGCCCACGTTGAACGTCACCTTCGGCGTCGTGCTCGCCTCGAGGTCGGCGATCTTCGCGATCGCGCGCCCCATCGCGTGCATCGGATTCGGCATGCCGAACGCCCCGTAGCTGTGACCGCCGGGGCCCTTGTAGTGCACGCGGTAGCGATTGCTCCCCACGCCGCCGTTCGTGACGCCGAAGCCCGTACCGTCGACCGAGATGAACATGTCGATCGAATCGCGCATCGGGCCGCCGAAGATCGCCCGCATGCCGCGCAGGTTCCCCGGGCCCTCCTCTCCCACGTTCCCCACCACGAGCAGCTTCCCGGCGAACGGGATCTTCTGGGTGATCACCTGCCGCGCCACGCTGAGCACCACGGCGAGGCCGCGGCAATCGTCGCCGATCCCCGGCGCCGTCAGCTTGGTGCCCTCGCGCTTCACGCGCACATCGGTGCCTTCGGGGAACACCGTGTCGAGGTGCCCCGCCAGCATGAGCGTCGGCCCCGGGCGCACGCCGCGGATCTCGCCGATCACGTTGCCTTCCTTGTCGACGCGCACGTTCTGCACCCCGAGCTCACGGAAGCGCTTGGCATACTCCGCGGCGCGCGCCTGTTCCTTGAACGGCGGGGCGGGGATCTGGCAGATCGACGCCTGCTGGTCCAGCGTCCACGCGTTGTCGGTCTGCAGGGCCCCGAAGGCGGCCACGACGGTGGGGTGCTTCGCCAGCTTGTCCACGCTCGCCTCGAGCGGCGTGGGCTTGGTGGCGGCCGGCTTGGCCTGGGCACGCAACGGCATCGGCGCCGCCGCGAGGAGGGAGACGCACAACGCCGGGAGCATACCCCCGGCGTTGGTCGCGAAACGGGTGGAACGCATGAACGTCAGCTCGTGATCGTGATGGTGCCGGCGGCCGCGTTCGTGCTCACTCTGAGCTCGACGAGGTTGGACGTGCTCTGTCCTCCCGTCCAGCCGCCGTTGGCATTGAACGTCGCGCCGTGATTGGGGCAGCGGAAGCCCGACGAGACGATATTGATCGTGCTCCCCTGGTGCGGGCAGACCATGGAGAAGGCCCGGTAGGTGCTCTGCCCCGTACGGACCACGGCGATCGGGGTCCCCGTAGCGGTCACGCGCGCGATGCCCCCCACCGTTGCCAGCGCCGAGAAACTCGAGAGGCTGACCGTGATGCCTCCGGCCGCGGGCGGATTGGGTGCCGTGGGAGGCGCCTCGGGGTCGCCCCCGTTGTCGCTTCCGCAGGCGGTCAGGAAGGCGCCGACGGCGGCCAGCGCTCCAGCGGCGACGAAATCACGACGCGAACACGATTCACAGCCGGACATGCGGTTCTCCTGATGCTGGGTAAGGCGAACGAAGGGGGCCGGGGGACTCAGAGCTTGATGACGGCAGCGGCCCAGCGGGCCGGATCGGTATCGCTTTCGAAAGCGATATCCGGATCGACCGTGATGGTCGCGCCCTCACGGGTGATCTGCAGCCGATCCATGTTGCGCGTGGCGCGGCCGCTCACGAAGGTGCCGTTGGGCTGGTACTTCGACTTGTGCCGTGGACACTGAAAACCCGCCCCCTTGGGCATCACCTTGAGCGCCGTGTTCTGGTGCGGGCACGAAAGGGCGAACGCGAACACCTCGCCGGCGTGCCGGCAGAGGATGACCTCGTTGGTGTTGTCGATCGAGACGCCGTCGGCGGCGGGGAGCGCGTACTTCACCGGACTACGACCGGTGCGCGGCTCGAGGGCGCTCACGGTACGCACGGGGCCCAGCAGGGCCACGCCGGCGAGCGCCGCACCGGCGGTCAGCGTCTGGCGGAGAAAGTCACGGCGGGCCGTGCAGGCCCCGCAGTCAGGCGCGGCGGGTGAGGGCGTCACAGGGGCTCCGGGGCGGACAGGAACTGAAGAGGGCGTATGCTGGCCACGTCAGATGTTCGCCACGACGACACCGAGCAGCACCACGGTGAACCACCCGAGCAGGCTCATCCACGCGTGGGCACGGAGCGTCTGCCACGGGCCGGTCACCTCCGGCCCGGCCACCGCCATCTCCCGCGTCTGGCGGGCGTGGGTGAGCAGCCGGGATTCGGTGGAGCGCATGCGGGCCCCGTTCACCACCAGCACGAGGAGCGCGGCCATCTTCGCCCAGAATACCCGGGACGGCCAAAAGGTGCCCGGATCGGCCGTGAAGAGCGCCACGCCGCTCAGCATTGTGACAGTGAGGGCCGCGATGACGATCGAGTGGGTGGCCTGCAGGTCGGTGGCCACCGCGAGGAACGCCTCACTGCTCCCCGGGGTCGCCTGCACGACGCGCCGATCGGCCGCGATCGCGATGCCACCGGCCAGGAACATGGCGAGCACATGTACGGCGATGACCGCCGTCGGCAGCCAGCTGCTCTCCGCAAACACATCAGCCCACGGTTGGGTGAGCGCCGTCAGTGTCTCCAGCACGTCAGTTCTTCACCAGCATGAGGACCCAGCTCGCGGTGGACAGGCTCATCGAGCCGATCGCCACCTGCCGATGGCGCCGGCGGATTGCACCGTCGTCCTCCGCCTCGTCGCCAAGGCTGCCGGCGTAGGCGAACCCGCCACTGGCCGCCAGGAACAGCACGCTGTGCACGATCCGTCGCGTGCGCCCGTTGGGGTCGCTCCGCCCTTCCCAGAGATTCCACGTCCCCGTCACGGCGTTCGCGCCGAAGAGCACCGCCGTGCCCCCGGCGGCATACGGGTGAATGGCCTCCGCCCAGTCGGGGGCATCGTCTCCCTTCGTCAGCAGCTGATCGCCGGACAGGTACGAGGCGGCGAAGAGGGGCAGCATCGCCCAGCTCAACGCGCGATGGACGGTCACGCGCTTGGCGTACCCATCGCTGTAGCGCACCGCCTTGCGGCGCGGCCGCACGGTGTCGGCTGGGACGTGCACCGGGATCGTGAGGCCGACCGGTGCCACGACCGGCCCCGGGGCCGGGTCCCGCCGAAGACTGTCGCCAGGCGCTGCCGCGAGCAGCGCGGCCGTGAACACCACTGACAGGTGCGGCATGCAGCATCTCCGATGAAGGGAAGGGAACTCAGCAAATGTACGACGGCGGCGCCGCGGATGGATGGCCCCGTGCGCTCCCGCCAATCTTCCGCGTTACATTCGACGGGCATGCCAGTTCAGTCGCCAGTGCCCAGCATCCGGAATGTGTGTGCCCGAGCGTGGATCGTGTGCGCCCGGTTCGCTCGCATGCGGGCGCTGGTGACGCTGGTCACCGCGGCCGGACTCGGTTGGGCATCGCCGGCGTCGGCCCAGCGGGCGGCCCGGTGCGAGCCGGCAGAGCGCATACGCGCGGTGGCGTTCGAGGGGAGTCCCGCCTTCGACGGCATCACCCTCGCGACGAACATCGTGACACACCAGCCGGGCTTCGCCGCGCGGGTGCTGCGCGTGGGAACGGCGCCCTGCGTGGATACCCTCGAGGTGCGGCGCGACGCGCTGCGGCTGGCCATCCTGCATCGGCAGGCCGGATGGTTTCAGGCCACGGTCGCGCCCACGATCACGCGCCGCCCCGACGGCGTGCGCGTGCGCTTCGTGATCACACCCGGGCGCGAGGCGCTGCTCGACACGGTGCGGGTGGCGGGGCTGCCGCTGCCGGTCGACGGGCGCCGCCTCTTCGACGCTCCCCTCCACGCGCTCGAGGGGAAACGTTTCGATCGCACGCGCGTCGATACGACCGTGGCCGCGGTCGTGGCGCGCCTGCGTGATGCGGGCTATGCGCGCGCCGGCATGCCGACGAGCCGCATCAGCATCGACACGAACGCGGCGACGGTGGGGCTCGACCTGCGCTTCACCATCGGCGACCGGCTGGACATCGGTCAGGTGCATGTGGACGTGCGCCCGGTGGGGCGCGGCAAGCCGCGGGTCGACTCCGCCGACGTGGCGCGGCTCGTGAACATCGATCCGGGCGACCGCTTCCGCGCGTCGGCGTTGCTGGAGGCGCAGCGCGCCCTGTATCGGTCCGAGGCGTTCGGCCTCGTGCTGCTGGATACGCTTACGCCCGCGGCGCACGCGGACAGTCTGCTCGACCTGCGCGTCTCCGTCGCCGAGGCGCGCACCAGATCCGCGCGCGTGGGGCTCGGGTGGGCCACGCAGGATTGCATCCGGGCGCAGGGGCGCATCAACGACCGCGGCTTCCTCGGCGTGGGGCGCCGCGTCGAGCTCTCCATGCG